>ERZ761607.2094-NODE-2094-length-22629-cov-36.345707_pt1 | contig 22629 bp, 19 predicted proteins | sample MGYA00511164_ERZ761607 | MGnify/ENA primary metagenome ERZ761607 (study PRJEB28899, sample SAMN02445080) | bioreactor sludge metagenome | biome: EBPR sludge | place: Australia: Brisbane, Thorneside Wastewater Treatment Plant | collected 2011-06-22 ... | reverse complement strand
CCGTGAAGGTGGACGTACTGTTGGTGCCGGCGTGGTATCCAAAATCCTCGATTAAAACTGGTTGAAATGACTTTTGGAGGGGTGAGGTAAATTTCACCCCTTTTTTTATGGTTTAGCGCTTCGTCTTTCAATCTATGCTATGGTTGATATGAATGGAGGACAATTTTCGGGGACGCCAACGTTCAGTGACGGGCGCCTGTTGCTTGTATGCGGAGATCGTAGCTCAGCCATAACGAGTACGGTAGGGGCGCAATAGCACCAAATTGTACGCCTTATGCAAGGGGTATGGATCCTGCTTTAAGGACGGTCCAGCAGGTAGAGGGTCAAGAATAAGATGGTTTGTTGTAAAGAAACGAAAAAATTGTAATTTGCGTTTGGTGTGTTATAGGATATAAGCGGCTAACGTCTTATATTAACATTCTGCATAAAAATACCTACCGGCGTAGTATAAGGGTAGTACAGCGGTCTCCAAAACCGTTAGTGTGGGTTCGAATCCTGCCGCCGGTGCTACACCAAAATATGTTATCAGTTATGGAGCGCATACGCACCTATTTGCAAGAAGTATTAAAAGAACTTCAAAAAGTTAGCTGGCCAACACGTGAACAACTTATTGAGAGCACCATTGTGGTAACCGTTGCCATATTGTTGGTTTCTTTTTTAACGTTTGCAGCAGACTCGGTCATTAGCTTGATCTTAGAAAACTTTTATAAGTTTTTCTCCTGAATTCCGCAAGACACCCTGTTTAGTAGATTGCCTCCCACAAGCGCAAAGAATTCTCCTGTATGAAAGAATCCGCATCGAATATAAGCCGAAAGTGGTACGTTGTACGCACGTTTTCAGGTCACGAGAAGAAGGTGAAAGAAAACTTACTTTCCGAACTTCGGCGCTTGGGTATTGAAGACCGTGTTGGAGATGTGTTGATCCCAAATGAGACCATTTTCGAGATGCGGGCGGGTAAAAAACGTACTCGCGAGAAAACCCTTTTTCCGGGTTATATATTCATCGAGGCGATTCTAGATAATGACCTGATTCACGTCATTACGGGTCTTGCATCGGTGGTTGGATTTCCAAACGTAGGGAAAGAGCCGACTCCTTTACGGCCTGAAGAGGTTTCTCGGATTTTAGGTAAAATGAAAGAGGTGCGCGAAGCGGGAGAACAGCCCGAAATTCCCTTTAAAGCCGGGGATGCAGTAAAGGTAATAGATGGTCCCTTTAATAATTTCAGCGGCTTTGTGGAAGAAGTACACCCAGATAAAATGAAAGTGCGGGTTATGGTTTCTATTTTTGGCCGTAAAACGCCTCTTGAATTGGACTATCTTCAAATTGAACATGAAGCATAGACTTCCTTAATAACGGGGGAAACCCCATACCAATCACATTAAATCGGGAGCCTTAACAGGCGTTTGTACCGAAGTTGCACTATGGCAAAAAAAATTGACGGCTACATTAAGCTGCAAGTAGCAGCCGGAAAAGCGAACCCAGCCCCACCTATCGGCCCTGCCCTCGGTCAAAAAGGGGTAAATATCATGGAATTCTGTAAACAGTTTAATGCTGCTACACAGGACAAAGTGGGCTACGTGATTCCTGTTGTGATCACGGTGTTCAGTGACAAGTCTTTTACCTTTATTCTGAAAAGCCCTCCTGCACCTGTTCTGATTAAGAAGGCGGCAGGCATTGACTCGGGTGCTGCAGATCCACTGCGTAATAAAGTAGGTACGATTACTTGGGAACAATGTCTCGAAATCGCCAAAACCAAAGAAAAAGACATGGGTGGCTCTAGCTTAGAAGCAAAAGCCAGACAGGTTGCGGGCACTGCCCGTTCGATGGGGGTGAATGTATCAGGTGTTCCGGAATAAGTATTGGTTTTATTCACTTGCGGGAGCCTAAATGCAATATGCAGGAGGCGCAAGAACCGCATAACCTGTCAAAAAAATGGCAAAAAAAGGAAAACGTTATCAAAAAGCCTTGGAAGTGCTGGGTAACGTAGCAATGCCGGTTGGTCTAGAAAAGGCCATAGAACTGGTGAAACAAACGGCAACCGCCAAGTTCGACGAATCTATTCGGGTGGATATTCGGTTGGGCGTTGACCCGCGCCATGCAGATCAAATGGTACGTGGCTCGGTCATGTTGCCGCATGGAACAGGGAAGACTGTTCGCATTCTCGTCTTGACCAAAGAAGGACTTTGGAACGATGCTAAAAATGCAGGTGCAGACTTTGTAGGATTGGATGAGTACATCCAGAAAATCCAGGAAGGGTGGACGGATGTGGATGTAGTGATTGCGACGCCCGACGTTATGCCACAATTGGGGCGGATTGCACGGATTTTGGGTCCAAGAGGCTTGATGCCCTCTCCTCGAACCGGAACCGTGACCAATGACGTGGTGGGTGCAGTTCAAGCTGCTAAAGCTGGTAAGGTTGACTTTCGGGTGGATAAATTTGGAAATTTGCACACAGGGATCGGTAAAAAATCGTTCTCAAATGCTGCGCTGAAAGAAAATGCAGAAGCCTTTATCCGAGAAGTGATCCGCTTGCGTCCATCATCTTCCAAAGGCACTTACGTAAAGTCGGTAACGCTTTCTTCTACGATGGGTCCCGGTGTTGCGATAGACCGTAACGAAGCCGTCAACACCATCCGTTAATGTTAACCTGATCAACCGAGGAATTCAACTATGAAAAAGGAACATAAAGCGGTCGTCATCGAGGAAATCACCGAGCGTCTAAAGAACTCGAATGCGGTTTACCTTACGAGTTTTCAGGGAATGACCGTTTCCCAATCCAATGATTTGCGGGATAAATTTCGCGCTGCTGGCATCGAATTTAAGGTGCTAAAAAATACTTTTGTACGGCGTGCCATGGACAGTTTGGGCGGATACGAAGGGGTTTATACTTTCCTGAATGGCACAACGGCTGTCGCATTTACATCCGACCCTGCGGCTCCTGCACGTGTTTTAAAGGACTTCATCAAAACCAATGATAAGCTTCAATTTAAGGTCGCTTATGTAGATGGCGCGGTTTTTGAGAGTTCACATCTCGATGCCTTGACTACGCTCAAGTCGAAAGACGAGTTGATCGGTGAAATTGTTGGCTTATTGCTCTCGCCAATCACCAACGTGGTAGGTGCGTTGCAGTCGGGTGGCTCGAACATCATGGGCATCCTGAAAACGATTTCCGAAAAAGAAAACTAACCAACGGGACGGGTTCGCCTGTCCTAATTATAACCTTATAAACCTTAATTTGCCGGGTAGCGAAAGCAAAGACCCCGGCAGGAGAAAGAAAATGGCAGATTTAAAAGCCTTGGCTGAGCAGTTAGTCAGCCTTACAATCAAAGAAGCGAACGAACTTGCTCAGATTCTGGAAGCAGACTATGGCATTAAGCCAGCAGCAGCAGCGGTTGCGGTTGCGGGTCCTGCTGTTGCAGCCGAAGCAGCACCAGTAGAAGAACAAACGGAATTTGATGTGATCCTCACGGGTCTCAAGCCAGATGCTAAGAAGGTTGAAGTGATCAAAGTTGTTCGTGGCGCGGTTAGCGGCCTCGGTCTGGCAGAAGCGAAAGCGTTGGTAGATCAAACCCCAAGCACGCTCAAGAGTGCCATCTCTAAAGGCGAAGCCGAAGAGCTGAAGAAAACCCTTGAAGCAGCAGGTGGTGTTGTTGAATTGAAATAAGGCATATGATTTGATACAGGATATTTTCGTACGTTCTTTATCAGCATAAGCTTCAGGCCGGCTCTGTTGTGGAGGAGAATTCTATCCCGCGGAGTCGGCTTTTCCTGCGTAATACACCTGTTTAGGCGGAATGCCCGTCTTAAACAACACGATATCCTATTCATGGCATTGGTGTCCTGCAATCACAGGTTATCAAAAATAGGGAGATGTTATCAATGGCAGAAAACTCAACCATGTCGTTGAACGGTTTGAACACCCCCAAACGAAAGACGTTTGCACGGGTTCGGAATATTTTGGAATATCCGGACTTTTTGGATGTGCAGTTTCGCTCGTTCGAAGAGTTTGTTCAGGCTGATTGTGCCCCGGAAGACCGCAAGAATGCGGGTTTGCAGAAAGTGTTCCTTGAGCACTTTCCGATTCAAGACAGCCGGGAGCGCTCCATTTTGGAATTTATCCACTATTCATTAGACCCGCCCAAGCACACCATCGAGGAATGTATTGAGCAGGGTCTCACCTATGCGGTTCCGCTGAAGGCCCGCTTGCGCCTGTCTTCCAATGAAGACGAAGACGAAGACGAGGCAGAAGAAGCCATCGAGTCTGAAGTGTATTTAGGCAATTTGCCTGCAATGACAAACCGCGCAACATTTATTATCAATGGCGCGGAGCGGGTTATTGTATCACAATTGCACCGCTCTCCGGGTGTATTCTTTGGCCAGTCTCAACACCCGAATGGAACTACTTTATATTCTGCCAGGGTCATCCCGTTTCGTGGATCGTGGGTAGAATTTACCACCGACGTGTCTAACCTGTTATGGGCATACATAGACCGTAAGAAAAAATTACCTGTTACGACGTTGTTACGGGCGCTGGGATTTTCGTCGGATGCCTCCATTCTTCGCTTGTTCGATCTTGCAGACGAAGTGTTATTGACCGACATGGCCTCTTTCTCCTCCTGTGTTGGGCGAATGCTGGCTGCTGATATTGCTGTAGAAGGGAAAATCGAGGTGATAGACGAGGATACAGGAGAGGTGGTCTCGGAGAAAATTGAGCGCAGTATCTTAATTCCGGCGGATACGCAGTTGAAGGACAGCGATTTTGATGTGATCCGGAATTATGATATAGACCGAATTTACCTCCTGAAAGAGGATCAGTCTGAAGAAATTGATAAATCTTCTTTGCTGAAGACCTTGCGCAAAGATCCTACCACGAATGAAAAGCAAGCGCTGGAATACATCTATGAACAATTGCGTGGCAGCGAGGCGCCAGATGAGGAAGCTGCCCGGACTGTTTTGGAGCGGTTATTCTTTTCTGAAAAGCGGTATGATTTGGGAGAAGTGGGTCGTTACCGGATCAATAGCCGTTTGAAGCAAGACATAGATCCCGATACGCTGGTACTGACTAAGGAAGATATTGTCTCGATCATACGAGAATTGTTGAATTTACAAAACAATCGTTCATCGGTGGATGACATTGACCACCTCGGCAATCGCCGTGTGCGAACGGTTGGTGAGCAATTGGCAGCACAGTTTTCTTTGGGTCTTGCGCGGATGGCGCGGACCATAAAAGAGCGTATGAACTTGCGTGATGCCGAGAATTTTACCCCTCAAGATTTGGTGAATGCCCGGACGGTATCGAGTGTGATCAATACTTTCTTTGGGACAAACCAGCTGAGTCAGTTTATGGATCAGACCAATCCGCTGTCCGAACTGACGCACAAGCGGCGGATGTCGGCATTAGGCCCTGGTGGTCTGACGCGGGAACGTGCTGGTTTTGAGGTTCGTGATGTTCATTACACCCACTATGGCCGTTTGTGTCCGATTGAGACGCCTGAAGGTCCGAATATTGGTTTGATTTCTTCACTTTGTGTTCATGCACGGGTGAATGATTTTGGTTTTATCGAGACGCCGTATCGGATTGTTCGGGATGGGGTGGTTTCCGACGATATTGTGTATTTGACTGCTGAGCAAGAAGATAACGCCGTTATTGCTCAGGCCAATGCGCAAATTGATGAGACTGGTAACTTCTTGACAGAGTTTGTGAAGTGCCGGAAGTCGGGTGACTTTCCACTGGAGCGACCAGCGGATATACAATACATGGATGTTGCGCCGAATCAGATTGTATCGCCTGCGGCGAGTTTGATTCCATTTTTGGAGCATGACGATGCGAACCGTGCCTTGATGGGCTCGAACATGCAACGTCAGGCCGTACCTTTGCTCCGACCTAATTCTCCGATTGTAGGAACGGGCTTGGAAGAGCGAGTTGCGCGGGACTCGCGTGCTGTGATTGTGGCGGAAGGCAAAGGGGTTGTGAAGTTTGTGGATGCCACCCGCATTGTGGTGACGTATGAGCGAGAAGAAGAGGATGAGCAGGTTTCGTTCGAGAATTCGGATAAAACGTATCACCTCATCAAGTTTCTACGCACGAACCAAGACACCTGTCTAAACCAGCGTCCGATTGTGAAGGCGGGCCAATCGGTAGTCAAAGGGACGATCTTGGCGGATACCCAGTCAACCCAAAAGGGTGAATTGGCACTGGGCCAGAATGTTGTGGTAGCGTTCATGCCGTGGCGGGGTTATAACTTTGAAGACGCCATTGTGATATCGGAAAAAGTGGTTAGAGACGATATTTATACCTCTATTCACATTGAGCAGTTTGAATTGCAGGTTCGGGACACGAAGCGCGGCGAGGAAGAGCTTACCCGTGAAATTCCGAATATCTCGGAAGAAGCGACCAAAGATTTGGACGAACGCGGTATCATCCGCGTGGGCGCCGAGGTTAAAGCGGGGGATATTGTGGTGGGTAAGATTACCCCAAAAGGAGAGACCGACCCGACGCCCGAAGAAAAATTGTTGCGTGCCATTTTTGGTGATAAGGCGGGCGATGTAAAAGACGCCTCGCTGAAGGCCAGCCCTGGTATGAACGGTGTGGTCATCAGCACCAATCTGTTTTCACGTCGTAAAGCTGCCGACGCAGTGGCCAAGAAGACAGAGCAGCAGCAGTTGGAAAAAATTGACACCCAAATGGATCGTGACCTAAGGAAACTGCAAAGTTCTTTCTTTAGTAAACTTTCTAAGTTGGTGGATGGAAAGACCTCTGGTGGGATTGAGCGCAAGACGGGTGAAGTTATCATTCCCAAAGGCGGACGCATTAGTATGTCGTCTCTGATGAATGAGGAACCGATGAACCTGAATACCCAGCGCGGTTTTACCGATGATCCGAAGGTAAATCAGTTGGTCCGTCAATTAATTTGGAATTACCAAATTAAACTGAACGACATTACGGGTGATGCGAAGCGAGAGAAACACCGTATTCAGATGGGGGATGAACTTCCACCGGGTATTGTGCAACTTGCAAAAGTATATGTCGCCAAGAAGCGTAAACTTCAGGTTGGTGATAAGATGGCGGGCCGGCATGGTAATAAAGGGATTGTGTCTAAAATCCTGCCTCAGGAAGACATGCCATTCCTCGAAGATGGAACCCCTGTAGATATTGTCTTGAATCCATTGGGGGTTCCCAGTCGGATGAACTTGGGGCAGATTCTGGAAACGATGTTGGGATGGGCAGGCAAAAAGATGGGCATTAAATACGCAACCCCCATTTTTGATGGCGCTAAGTTGGAAGATGTGGTATCGGAATTGGATCTGGCCAAGTTACCGAATGACAGTCGTGTACAGCTCTACGATGGTTTAACCGGAGAGCCTTTCGATCAAAAGACCACGGTTGGGGTGATCTATATGCTGAAACTCTCGCACTTGGTAGATGATAAGATTCACGCCCGCAGCATTGGGCCTTATAGCCTGATTACCCAACAACCACTGGGAGGTAAGGCGCAATTTGGGGGTCAACGTTTTGGAGAAATGGAAGTATGGGCATTATACGCCTATGGTGCTGCCAACGTGCTACAGGAAATGCTTACCGTAAAATCCGATGACGTTCAAGGCCGTTCTAAGGTCTATGAAGCCATTGTGAAAGGTGAGAATATGCCCGAACCCAATGTGCCCGAATCCTTCAATGTATTGGTTCGAGAGTTACAGGGATTGGGATTGGAAATTGATATTGATTGAGCGCTTCGACCGGTGCAATGAAATCCATTGTACCGGTTGGTTTCACTAAAAGCTGGACGCTAAAATCGGGGTTCCGAATATGGCTTATACCAAGCAACAAAAACTCAAAAAGAGCTTTAACACGATGACCGTCAGCCTTTCGTCGCCAGAAAGCATTCTGGAACGAAGCTATGGAGAAGTCTTAAAGCCGGAAACCATCAACTATCGCTCGTTCAAGCCGGAAAAAGACGGTTTGTTTTGCGAAAAGATTTTTGGTCCAATCAAGGACTGGGAATGTCATTGTGGTAAATACAAGCGTATTCGCTACAAAGGCATCATCTGTGACCGATGCGGGGTTGAGGTAACCCAGAAGGCAGTTCGTCGTGAACGAATGGGACACATCCAACTCAGTGTGCCGGTCGTTCATATTTGGTACTTCCGCAGTTTGCCGAATAAAATCGGGAATTTATTGGGGATCAAGACCAAAGATTTGGATAAGGTCATTTATTACGAAAATTACATCGTGATACAGGCTGGTTCTGCACGGGAGTTTGGTATTGATAACAATCAATTACTCTCGGAGGACGACTACTTTGACCTTCAGTACAAAGTGCCCGAAGACAACCACTTGTTGGAAGATTCGGATCCGCGCAAATTCATAGCCAAAATTGGTGGGGATGCCGTAGAGCATTTGCTCAGAATGGTGGACTTAGACAAAATGGTGGTTGAATTAAAAACGGAGGCACGGGAAGAAACGAGCCAGCAGCGCAAGCAAGAGGCATTAAAGCGGCTAAAAGTGGCTCAGTTTTTCCGTGAAGCCAATAAAAAGCGGGAAAACCGTCCGGAATGGATGGTAATGCGGGCGATTCCGGTCATTCCGCCGGAACTTCGGCCTTTGGTACCGCTTGAGGGAGGACGTTTTGCCACCTCCGATTTGAACGACTTATATCGCAGGGTGATTATTCGCAATAATCGCTTGAAGCGCTTGATTGAAATCAAGGCGCCTGAAGTCATTTTGCGGAATGAAAAGAGAATGCTGCAAGAGGCCGTAGATTCACTTTTCGATAATTCGCGCAAGGCAAATGCTGTTCGGAGTGATTCCAACCGCGCCCTGAAATCACTTTCGGATATGCTGAAAGGGAAAAGTGGGCGTTTCCGCCAGAACCTACTCGGTAAGCGTGTGGATTACTCTGGCCGTTCTGTTATTGTGGTTGGTCCGGAATTGCAGTTGCATGAATGTGGCCTTCCAAAAGAAATGGCTGTAGAGTTGTTCAAGCCTTTTGTTATTCGACGTCTGATTGAACGTGGGATCGTAAAAACGGTGAAAAGTGCCAAAAAAGTGGTAGATCGCCGCACGCCGGATGTGTGGGACATTCTGGAAAAGGTGATTGATGGCCATCCGGTGATGTTGAACCGTGCCCCCACGCTACACCGTTTGGGTATCCAAGCATTCCAGCCAACGTTGATTGAAGGAAAGGCGATTCGATTGCACCCATTGGTTTGTACGGCTTTTAATGCAGACTTCGACGGTGACCAGATGGCGGTTCACGTACCGCTTTCGCACGATGCTTGCCTTGAGGCAATGACACTGATGCTTTCCTCGCACAATATTCTTAGCCCAGCACACGGTGGTCCCATTGCCGTACCGAGCCAAGACATGGTGTTGGGGATGTATTACATGACCAAGTTACTTCCGGGCGAAGTGGGCGAAGGTATGACGTTCTCGGACACGAAAGAAGTGGTACAAGCATTTGATCATGGGGTGGTTAAATTGCATACAAAGATTTCGCTTCGGCTTGGGCCGGGTAAATTTATTGATACCACCGTTGGACGTGCCCTCTTTAATCAGATCGTTCCTACGGAATTGGGGTATGTGAACGAGGTTCTTACAAAAAAGAATCTCCGGAACATCATTGGTCGGGTATTTGCGTCAACCGGATTTAAGGGCACCGCTAACTTCCTCGACAATGTGAAGAACATGGGATTCCACCGTGCGATGCGTGGAGGGCTTTCATTCTCAATTTCAGACATTGTAATTCCGAATCTGAAACATGAATTGATTGACAAGGCCCACGACGAGGTTTCTGAGGTGCGCGGCCAGTATGAAATGGGATTCATTACTGATAATGAACGGTACAACAAGGTGATTGACATCTGGACCAGAACAAACAATAAGGTTTCGGAAGTCTTGTATGAAACCTTGGAAAAAGATCGTTACGGGTTTAATGCTATTTATATGATGGCCCACTCGGGCGCACGGGGTTCTCAAGAGCAGATTCGACAATTGGGTGGTATGCGTGGCCTTATGGCCAAGCCACAAAAAAATCTTTCTGGCGGTGCTGGTGAAATTATCGAAAACCCAATTGTTTCCAACTTCAAGGAAGGTCTTTCAGTATTGGAATACTTCATCTCTACGCACGGTGCGCGGAAGGGTCTGGCGGATACAGCCCTTAAAACAGCAGATGCTGGTTATCTGACCCGCCGCCTGGTGGATGTTGCACAGGATGTAACGATTACCCACCATGACTGTGGAACCTTACGTGGTATTCCGATTTCGGCGATCAAGGACAATGAAGATATTATTGAAAAACTCGAAGATCGGATTGTTGGACGTGTCTCGGTGCATGATGTGGAAGATCCGCTTACGGGCAATCTCTTGGTGCGTGCCAATGAAATGATCAATGAGCAGGCCGCTGCCCTAATTGGAAATACCTCTATTGAGACGGTTGAAATCCGTTCTGTGTTGACTTGCGAGTCGCGCCGTGGGGTGTGTGCCCTATGCTACGGGCGGAATTTGTCTTCTGGACGATTGGCGGAAACAGGGGAAGCCGTAGGGGTTGTGGCTGCACAATCTGTAGGGGAACCAGGAACCCAGCTAACACTCCGAACCTTCCATATTGGGGGGGCAGCAAGACGTATTGCAGCCGAGAGTGCCCTTTCTGCGCGTTTTAGCGGGAAAGTAGAGTTCGAGAATATGCGTAGTGTGGAGTATGATGACGGCAATGGCCCGCGAATGATTGTTCTGGGTCGTTCTGCCGAAATCCGGATTGTGGATGAAGGTGGAAGACAACTAATGTCCAGCTTGATCCCATATGGTTCCGAACTATTGGTTGAAAACGGGCAGATGGTCGAAAAAGGTCAGATCCTTGCGCAATGGGATGCCTTTAATAGCCTAATTATCTCGGAAACAAACGGGATTGTGGCCTATCAAGACCTGATTGACGGTACAACCTATAAGGTAGAGTCGGATGAACAAACGGGAAACAGCGACATTATTGTAACGGAAGGGCGCGAACGAAACCTCACCCCGGCCGTTAATGTGACGGCAGAAGATGGCAAATTGCGTGAGTATTCGATGCCTGTCCGTGCCCGTATTCAGGTTCGAGAAGGTGAATTTGTACAGTCTGGGCAAGTATTGGCCAAGATTTTCCGTCAAACAGCACGGACGGGGGATATCACGGGTGGTCTTCCTCGGGTAACGGAACTTGTTGAAGCGCGTCAGCCTACAGATGGTGCGGTCGTTTCTGAAATTGATGGTGAAGTAACTTTTGGCCAACGGAAACGTGGGGCGCAGGAAGTGATCATCACCAGCCGTGATGGTTCTATTTCGCGCCCATATTTGGTACCATTGTCTAAGCACCTTTTGGTCTTTGAGAATGACTATGTACATGCCGGCGACCCGCTCTCGGATGGTCAGGTCTCACCACAAGACATCTTGCGTATCAAAGGCTCTTTCGCTGTGCAGTCGTACTTGGTGAACGAAATTCAGGAAGTGTATCGTTTGCAAGGGGTAACCATCAGCGACAAACATATCGAAGTCATTGTGCGTCAGATGATGCAAAAGGTGACTATTGTAGATCCGGGTGATACCGATTTCTTGGACGAGGATTTGGTAGACCGCTTCGAACTGGAAGAAGTGAACAACCACTTGTTTGATAAATTTGTGGTAGAAGAACCTGGAGATACCTTACTTAAGATTGGTGAAATCATAGATCGAAAGCGGCTACGTGAGCATACTTCCGAAATGAAGCGCCTTGATAAGCAATTGCCTATTGTTCGAGAAGCCCGTCAGGCGGTGGCAACACCAACATTGCTGGGTATTACTCAGGCGTCATTGACCACCGATTCCTTTATCTCGGCGGCTTCTTTCCAAGAAACCACAAAGGTGTTGACTCTTGCGGCTGTTCAGGCCAAGACCGACCACCTGCGCGGCCTTAAAGAAAACGTAATTGTAGGACATTTGGTACCTGCTGGTACAGGCGTCCGCAAGTATCGGGACCTGGTAGTTTCGTCAAAAGCCGAAACCGAAACGGTACGCTCGACCGAACTGATCGGCTAAGGTACACGGCCCAAAACTGGGAAAGTGTCGCTTCTTCACCGAGGCGGCACTTTTTTTGTCTTTTTGGTAGATTTTTTATAACAAAATGGAATAATAGAGAAGATTAAATTGGTGTATTTTGCTATTCCTTTTGGAATAAATCAATAAAACCCATTAACGAAATGCAAGGATTAATAGATTGGTTGTCTCAACCATGGCCTTGGTATGTGTCGGGCTTCATGATTGCCCTCTTGATACCGCTATTGGCGCTTTATGAAGGGAAGCCTTTTGGGGTTTCTCGAAACTTCAGGCATATTTGTGCGGCCATTCTACCTGGTAAAGACGCATATTTACGGTACGACTGGAAGCAAGAAGGGCTATGGAATCTGACGATTCTGTTGGGTGCGGTATTGGGTGGATGGGTGGCATCGGTATATTTCAACCCGCATCAAGTACAACTTTCGGCTGGAGCAACCCAATTAATAGCGCATTGGGGCATAAAAACCGGAAACGAACTTAGTCCTGCTTTTTTGCTTGAAACGGATTTTTTGTTTTCAATAAAAGGCGTACTGGTTTTAGTGTTGGGCGGTTTTTTAATTGGTTTTGGCACACGGTATGCCAATGGTTGTACTTCAGGTCATGCCATTGCTGGTTTGTCTAACTTTCAGTTGCCTTCTCTTGTGGCTGTTGTTGGTTTTTTTATCGGCGGTCTTTTAGGGTCGTGGTTTGTTTTACCTATTTTATTCAAGTTTTGATATGTGGTATAAGTCGTCTGTTTTTCGCTGGGTATATTATCTTTTGGTTGGCGTGTGGTTTGGTATCGTGATGACCAAAAGTGAAGCAGTTTCTTGGTTTCGGATTCAGGAGATGTTCCATTTTCAATCTTTCCATATGTATGGCATTATAGGAACGGCGGTTGGTTTTGGGGCCTTATTTACGTTTTTGATGAAACGATTTAAGGCAAAAGATGTATTTGGAAATGTGGTAGTGCCCGAACAGAAAGTGCGTCATGGGAGGTTCAATGCCCGTTATTTAATAGGCGGGACACTTTTCGGGTTAGGCTGGGCGTTAACAGGAGCTTGTCCAGGGCCGGTTTTTGTTTTAGTGGGGCATGGCATATGGTCCATGACTATTGTGATTGTGTCTGCACTTATCGGAACGAAGGTCTTTGCACGGTTCCATGGCCAGTTGGTGGGAGGTTAATTTCTTACAAGGGCTCCCGTCCGATAAACCGTTCTTGTCCCAAAAGGAACCGGATTGCCCTTTTTACATTTCTACTCACACTTTCTTCCGATTTTAGGGCTGCAATATAGCGTATGATCTCTTTTTTTCGGGAGGTTGATAGCTGGTTGAAAACCAATTTAGCCGCAGGGTTTTCGTCTAAAGCCGCTATAAATTCTGGATGCGGGAGAACAGATCGGTCGTTGGGGTCATAGGAAATGGTAATATGAACGATTTCGCCAATACGCTGAGGAGATTTTAGAAGCATCGTTTCATTGATGTAGAGCCGCCAGTCGCCTTGGTAGCGTACCAAGGTTTGCAGAAAGGGTTTTCCATTAATGGTTCCACAAATGGGAATCGGGCCTTTGTGCTTACCTGCTTGAACAAATAATTCGAGAAGGATTGTCTCTGGCACCGGGACATATGGATTGGCGCCTATGATGTCTAATGCTACTTCAAATACAAGCATAGATTGTTTTTCTGATGATTAAGTTGCACCTATAAGTTACTTTGAAGTTGTAGGATGAAATTACGGGTGGGCGCCAAAATGGCTGGACGTTCCATATAATAATATTCACCAGCATTTTTGACCAATAGCGATACTTGTATTTTACCAAAATCGTAGCGGAGGCGAGTATCCCATACCTTTGTAGGAAGGTGTAGGGTGGCGTCCGGAATGAAATTACCAAAATCGGAATCTACCCGTTCAAAAGTAGAAGCATATCGGAAATCTACACCTACTTCTAACCGCCGAAGGGGCGAAACCGAGATGGAGGCTTGGAGCAAGTGCTTGGAACGATAATTCAGTGGCAAAACATTGTTTGGATCAGATCGGTCTTTGCCGTCTAAGAATAAATAAGCGAGGTTAAATAACAAACGCCCATCTTTTCGCCCTGCGCTCACCGAGACATCTAAGCCATTGATTTGCCCTTTGGTTAGGTTAACAAATTGGAAGGCCCGGGCATTATTTTGAAATTTAGGCTCTACCAAATCTGTGTATTGATTACTAAAAGCCGCTACATCGTATTGTCCGGCCCAATCCTCTATAGGCAACACAAAAAAGCCCTTTAAACCTGCCTCGTAGCCATTGGATATTTCAGGGCGCAATTGGGTGTTGGGAATCACAGGCAAGAATTCGCTGTTGTTTACATATCGTTCGGTGATTCCCGGCACTCGAAAGCCATAACCCCAAGCCACACGAAGATTAAGCGCTGGATTTAAGGTGTAGGACACATTTAATTTAGGACTGAACCGTTGGACTACCTCGTTAGATGAAATCTCGTAGTGATCTAATCTAAAACCAGCCACGAGGTTGATTTTTTTAAAAAGTTGTTGTTCGTACTGCCCGAATGCAGCCCACTCCGGTTGGGCGAAATTGGTGTCATCACCCCCGAAAAAACGTTTTGAATTGGTGGCATTTTGATCGAAACCCGCTCCCAAGATGAGGTATCGTTTCGCCTTGAGGTCTATGTTGACTTGGAGTTCGCTCCCAAAACGTGCACCCGTTGTCCATTGATCTCGCTCCACCAGTGCGCCATTCCATATAGGGATTGTGGTTCCGCCATAAAAACGGTTTTTGAGCGAGATAAAAACAGATGGATTCACTAAAAAGGTGAAAACGGGTAGGATGGCCAAGCGCCGAACTTCATTGTCGGAACTTCCATTGAGCAGGCTGGTTTTGGCGACCCGTAGGGCATCACGCCCACTGGCCCAATAGACAAAGCCGTTTTTATGGGTGAGGCTACTGGTGATGAGGGTCTCCATTTTGAGTTGGCTACTAAATTGGTAGCCCAACTTGGCCGCGAGATACCCTTCGTAGCCGTCCGAATTTTGGAAATAACCTTCGGTTTGGGTGTAGTTCGCATTCATCCAATAGCCCAATTTCGGGGTGACTTGTTCGGAACGACTGATGTTCGCACCCCAAAAATAGCGGTTTCGCTGGCTACCTGCCCAGTTTTGTTTCCATTCCGTGTATCGCACGGGAGGGTGAACGCCTACATAACTTCTGAAAGATGTTTCGGGCTTTTCTGGAAAATCTTTGGTAATTACGTTGATTACACCACCCAAAGCCCCGCCTCCATAGAGGGCAGATCCTGGCCCTTTGATTACTTCGACCTGTTTTATTTGGGCTGTAGGAACAAGGTTAAATGCAATACCACCTGTATCGGCATTGAGCATCGGTACGCCATCCACCAAAAACTGGATGCGGCTGCCTACACCATACGAAAAACCGGTGGAGCCGCGCACGTTGACTTGGTTATCCGATAGCTGAACACCGGGTGTGTAGCGAAGGGCATCATCTAATTGGACAATATTTCGTACCTCGATGTCCTTTGCACCGAGTACGGCAATACTCACGGGGGCTTCAGAGTTAAGCTGTTCGCGACGGGCTGCTGTGATGACTACTTCGTCGGTTTGCAAGGCTTCTTCCCGTAAACGGTAGGTACGGACCAAGGCTTCCCCTGCTTTTAGTGAGATGGTCTCTTTTTGGGTAAGATATCCCACCGAAGAAACCAAGACCTGATACACACTGGGTGGAACCGATTTTACGGTAAATTGGCCGTTTATATCAGAGACAGCTCCATATCCGGTGCCGGACAGCCGGATTGTGGCGCCGGGAAAGGGTTTCCCATCTTCTGTCTGAACGGTCCCGGAAAAAGTGGCTGATTGTGCAATAAGGGGAGTATGACTAAAACACATAGCTCCGAAGAACACCAAAAAAAGGAGACGTAAGTTCATGTTGTTTGGGGTTTTATGGGGAGCAGGAAGCGGGTGGAAAGGGCGGTAACTGATCAAAATCTACCGTAAGGTCAATCTCGGTGGTTTGGCCAGAAGACACGATGAAGGCGCCGTTGTTCTCCGAAAATACCCCTACTGGTTTAATCTCCAAAACCGTTGGGCCATATTGCAAATAAACCCCAGAATATACATAGACAGCGGGGTTTACATCGCTAATGCTAAAAGTGGCTTCTTCGATACCTGTTCCCGACGCGTTCAGGTCGTTACTGAGAGCAACTTCACTAAAACGTGCCACAATATCATCTACGGAACAAGGAGTAAATGGCGCGGCGCCAAAATACAACGCACGAACTTCTTCTGCCGGGGGCCATTTCCCCTTGAAAATAATGGTTCCGGAAATTTTTCCTCGCTCCGGTGGTTCAAAACCGTGGTCGCAGCCGGAAATAACGGCGAATAAAATCAGTAAAACGAGGTGAATTCGGTTCATGACAATTCCTTCATGATTAGAGGAGGCTTAAACGGCCAAAATTCAAAAACCATGATCCGTTTTAAGTTCAGCTTGAAGTTATATTCTTGGCGTCCCATTAGCAAGTTTTTCCTTTAAAAGGCTTTCTTTTTGCGTAGTTGGCGAACCATACCCCATGAAATTATCACAATTTACCTTTGATTACCCCAAATCTCTCATTGCACGTCATCCGGCTTCACCGCGAGATAGTGCCCGTTTGATGGTGGTTCACCGGAAAGACCGCAAGGTCGAACACCGGCATGTTGCTGACCTGCCACAGTATTTTTCGAGCGGAGATGTGATGGTGGTAAATAATACCAAAGTATTTCCGGCGCGACTGCTCGGCGAAAATGAGCGTGGGGCCAAAATCGAAATATTCCTCTTACGGCCCATTAATCCAGCGGCACACCTTTGGGATGTATTGGCCGCTCCGGCGAAAAAAGTACAATTGGGTGAAAAACTTCGGTTTGAAGCAGGTCTAATTGCCGAGGTTATAGACAAGCCCACAGACCGCAGCCGTACCGTCCGCTTTTTGTTTGAGGGGGATGCGATGGCATTGAATGGCTTGATAGACCAAATAGGACATGTTCCTATTCCACCATACCTTAAGCGACCAGATGAAGAGAGTGATAAATCGGACTATCAGACCATCTTTGCTTCGGAGCGTGGCGCGGTGGCTGCTCCCACTGCCGGATTACATTTTACGCCAGATTTGCTACAGGCATTAAAGGTAAAAGGGGTGATTACCGCTCCTTTGACCCTACATGTGGGTATCGGAACCTTTCGTTCGGTGATGGTGGACAATGTAGAAGAACACCAGATGGATGCCGAGATGTTTATCATCAGTCCGGAGACAGCAGACACCGTGAACGATGCCTTGCAAAATCTAACACGAACGGTTACGGTGATTGGAACAACCGCTGTTCGGGCGGTAGAATCTAATATCTCACCAGATAGGTTGCTAAAATCAGGTATGGGGTGGACCGATAAATTTATCTATCCACCGTATCAATTTGCCGTCACCCAACGGTTGATGACCAATTTTCACATGCCGGAGTCCACGCTGCTGATGTTGGTTTCGGCGTTGGCAGGAGATGTGGATTTTATGTTGTATTGTTATAAAACTGCCGTAAAAGAGTCTTATCGCCTCTTTTCCTATGGCGATGCCATGTTAATTGTATGATGGATTTGCTCGTACCTTCAGTCTCGGTAGTGATTCCGGCGGGTGGACGTGGAACACGCATGGGCGGTCTTAGGAAGCAATATCGTTTGTTGGGGAATGCTCCGTTATTGGTGAGGACTATTCAAGTGTTTGAGGCCTGCCATGAAGTGGGGGAGGTGATATTGGTTTGTCCGCAAGGAGAAGAACGTGTGGTGGAGGCTTGGCAGGAAGAATATGGCCTGTTTAAAATTAAAAAGATCGTTTCTGGCGGTCTTACGCGCCAAGAAAGTGTGCAAAATGGGCTTCAAGTGATTGATGAAGCATCGAAGGTGGTGCTGGTGCATGATGGTGTCCGTCCGTTTATACAACCAGAGGAAGTGAGCCTTCTTGTCCAACGTGTAATGGCAGATGGTGCGGCGTCTTTGGCGATTCCGGTTGCAGACACCTTGCGCAAGGTTGAAGGAAGCGAATTTGCCGATACCGTTCCGCGAGACGGACTTTTCCGGATGCAAACACCACAAGGCTTTTTAATATCCATTTTTAGGCATGCGCATCAATTGGCCACCGAGCAAGGCTGGGACGAAACCGACGACGTGGCACTGGTACAACGGGCAGGCTATTCGATTAAGTTGGAAAAAGGTAGTGCATGGAACCTCAAAATCACTACACCTGAAGACTGGGCATTTGCGGAAGTGGTTTGGCCCATATGGCAGCAAATGATTAAAAGCAAAAAATTAGGGCTGTAAAAACAAGGATTTATGAGAATAGGATATGGATATGATGTTCACCGCCTGGTGGAGGGCCGTCCATTAGTATTGGGTGGTGTAGAGATTCCTTTTGAAAAAGGCTTGCTTGGCCATTCGGATGCCGATGTGTTGCTTCATGCGATTACCGACGCCTTGTTAGGTGCAGCCGCATTAGGCGATATTGGTGCCCACTTCCCCGATAATGATCCGAACTGGAAGGGGGCCAATAGCCGCTACCTGTTGCGGGTGGTTGCAAACCTTATCCACGATGCTGGATATAAAGTGGGCAACGTGGATGCGACGGTCGTAATGGAACGTCCTAAACTCCGCCCTTTAATAGACCAAATGCGGGCGCATATCGCCGAGGATTTGTCTATAACAGTAGGTCAGGTTTCGGTAAAAGCCACAACCAACGAGAGAATGAGTTTTGTGGGGCGGGAAGAAGGCGTGGCCTGCCATGCGGTATGTTTATTGTTGCAGCGCTAATATCCCGATACGTGTTGCTTCAAAAGCCCAAGTGGTACACATGCCCGTAATTTTCTGGATGGCATAATAGATATTTTTTGATTAAAGCTTTTCTTTTATTTCTGTGAGAAGCGTTTCTGATTCTTGTAGGTCTTGGGCCACAATTGGTTTGGTAGCTTTGCGAATCGAAATGGCTTTTTCCACAGCTTGCAGGGCCTGGGCGTATTGCTTGTTTTTGGTATAAGCCTTGGCCATATTATGCCAAAGGTATCCAACAAATGGATGGCCCGGTGGAAGGCGTTTGGTTGCAATGTTCGCCGCTTCTTTAAAATACTGGATAGACGCGGAGAATGCTTGTTGGTCGGATTTCAAGGTGGCCAGGCTGTTCAACTGGAAGGCCACGTAAGGGTGTTCACTGCCCACACTTCGCTTTAAAATCCCCAATGATTCTACATAGGCTGCTTCGGCTTCATTATATCGCTTTTTATCGTGCAAAAAATTACCAAGTGTATTGAGATTGCTGGCAAAATTCTGTGTCTCGGTGGTGTCTGCCAGCCTTCGGCGGATGGAAACCACCTTTTGGATCAAGGAAAAGGCGCGGTCGGTTTGTCCTTTTTCTCCTGCAAAAATTGCAAGGCCATTTAGTAAAGTTGCTGTTTGTTTATTTGGAACGGGATGATGAGATTGATGGATCTGATAGGCTGTTTCATAAGAAACAATGGCTTTGTCCAATTGTCCCATTCGGAAATTGGCGTCTCCTTTAATTTTTAAGGCATCAATATATGCTTCCGAACGGGTGTTCAGTGATTGAAACTGCCGTATTGCTGCCTGGGCGAGTGAGTCGGAGGTGTTGAATTGACCCATTCCATTATAAACATCCGCCAGAACTGTTAAAACTTCGGCGCGGAGTTCAGGCTGGTTGCTAAGTTCGGTTTTGAGACGGTTGGTTCCTTGCTGTAATATAGCACGGACTGGAACTTCGCCTTCGGGATATTTGGTGGGGTCGCTGGCTTTGAATAAATCCGTTAGGAAGACACCCACTTCCTTGGCTTTGTCGCGTTCTTTTTCAGCGAGGTTCAGGGCTTCACGGATGCGATTGTTTTGCCAGATCATGGTGGTTGTAAAGGCAAGGAGCAAAACCAAAAAAGCGGCGGCCCCTCCTACAGCCCACTTATTGCGGCGTACAAATTTGGTTACGCGGTATGAAAATGTATCTGGTAATGCAAGAACAGGCTTGCCTTCCAAATAACGCCCAATGTCTTCACTAAGTTGTCCTGCTGAATCGTAGCGACGCTCCGGCTCTTTCCTTAACGATTTTAGAACGATATTGTCCATATCGCCCCGCAATTTACGGATGAGTTGGGTTTGGGAAGTATTTCGGGTAGTGCTAATGATTTGGGGATCTAATGTTCGGGTATTTCCTTGTCCGATATAAACTTCCCGAATTTCTTGGATGGCGGTGCTGGGTTTGTTCGGTTCCTCTTCTAGAACCACCCGAATTAATTCTGCCTGAATGCGGGTGGCAATGGGGAACGGACGTGAACCCGTGAGCAATTCAAATAGCAAAACCCCCAAGCTATAGACGTCGCTGGCAGTCGTTAGGTTGAGACCTTTAATTTGCTCCGGACTGGCATAGGCTGGGGTTAAAACGCGCAATTCTGGAACCGTATGCAATGATTCTACGGCCAATTGATCCGGATTCAGAACCTTTGCAATGCCAAAGTCCAAAAGTTTAACTTGTTGGTCTGGCGTCACCAAAATGTTGGTCGGTTTTAGGTCTCTATGTACGACTAAGTTTTGGTGAGCAAATTGTACTGCACTACACACTTCCCGGAAGAGCCTGAGGCGTTCCTCGATGGTGAGCCGATGATCGTCACAATATTGAAGAAAAGGAATCCCTTCAATAAACTCCATCACAAAAAAAGGCATACCTGTCTCGGTGGCACCACCGTCTAACAAACGGGCAATATTGGGATGATTAAGTTGTGCGAGAATTTGCCGTTCGGTACGGAATCTGGCCAAAATGTCTTCACTGTCCATGCCTTTTCGGATCAGTTTGAGGGCCACACGCTGATGAAAATCGGCGGTTTGTCGTTCGGCCAACCAAACTTCACCCATACCGCCCTGTCCTATTTGATGGAGTAAGACATAGCCCCCTACTTTTTCACCGGCATTGTATTGTGCCGTGGGTTCCGCAGGAGGTGGTGCAACGGCATCAAAGATGTGTTCTATTCGGTCTTCTTCTTCTTCCGCTAGCAGGCTTTTTAACTCATCGTGTATATCCGGGTTTTGTTGTTCTACTTTTAGCAGGTATATGCGCTTATCCGATGCATTCAGATCTAACAGTACGTCTAAATGTTTCTGAATTTCAAGCCAGCGTTCGGGAGTCATACTAAAAAGGGTTTATGCTTGCACGAAAGAAGAAAGTGGGGTGATAATCTCGTTTACGACAACGTGGTGCTCAAAATGCACTCGAGATTTTAAGGAGAAACGCCGGAAAAAGACAAAGAAATGATCTTGCTATTCAAAAAATCATCCCAATAAGGAGGTTCGCAAGGAACGTCCCAGCCAGAGTTTGGCAGCATTCCAAGACCGACGGACGGTAATATTCGAGATCTCCATGATAGCGGCAATTTCTTCGTAACTCAATCCGCCATAAAACCGATAAACCACCACATTGTACCCACGTTCATCAAAGGATTTGAGTTGTTCTAAAGCCTCGTCTAATGCTAAGATTTCCTCACTTTGCGTATCTGTCAGCCATTCGGCAACTTCATCTATATCCACATTACGTTGGTTTCCACCTCGTTTTTGGGCGTGTTTTTTCTCGGCATTGTTCAGGATAATCCGGCGCATGGCTTGTGCGGCGATCGCAAAAAAATGATTCCGGTTTTGCCAATTGGCTGCTTTCTGGTCTGCTAATTTAAAGTAGGCTTCGTGTACCAAAGCTGTCGTATTGAGGGTTGCACCCGATGATTCCCAGCGGAGTTTGGCATGGGCAATGCGCCTTAACTCTTCATAGATGATAGGAATCAGTTCGTTCATGGCCTGATTATCATTTTCATTGATGCGGGAAAGTAGTTGCGTTACTTCGGGAGAATGGGCCATTGTAATAGGGTATTTTATATGATAAAAAACATTTATGATTACTTGTAATGTACTTTTATTGCATTGGTGACCTCTTTAACGCTCCTAATCTACGCCGTAGCCCCATTTATTTCAACGGGAATTTGGTTTATTTGGTCTCAAAAAGAAGGCAAAATGTAAAATATGTTCCGGATCTACATTGGAAAATTTTACGCAGAAAGCACGAGGCCAGCCATTGGCCAAAGTGGCACCGATAGAGGTTTCCGGAGAGGCGTATTTCAAAAATACCAATCAGACATACGACGCACCTTAGATTCGGTGACATCTTTGACTATCGTTGAGCAAAGCCCCGTAGGAGCGACATCATAATAGAACCTGTAGCGACGATATCGCGCAATAGCAAACGAGCACAACCATCTTAAGAGGTATCGTCTGATTGCTGGCGTAAACAACCTGTTCGATGTTAACTATTATGGGCATGTGAGTTGCTCGATCGGTGGCATCGCCCTACGTTCTGTGTTTATGCTAGGTCGGAATCTTTTTGTTTCGCTGCGTTTAGATTTTCGATAAGCTCTGGAGAACATCCCCCAAAAAGCGGATAACAGCAGGTTCGAGTTCCCTCTGACTTGTTGCTTGCTGTTTTGTAAGGTTCATAAAAGATAAAACAAAAAAACATTTT
>ERZ761607.2093-NODE-2093-length-22647-cov-7.629825_pt1 | contig 22647 bp, 24 predicted proteins | sample MGYA00511164_ERZ761607 | MGnify/ENA primary metagenome ERZ761607 (study PRJEB28899, sample SAMN02445080) | bioreactor sludge metagenome | biome: EBPR sludge | place: Australia: Brisbane, Thorneside Wastewater Treatment Plant | collected 2011-06-22 ... | reverse complement strand
AAAGCATACAATGCCACAATGGACAAAATGGCGATGGTGTTTTTTGTATCGCCCAGTAAACCCGCCACAACCGCCGCCGCGATGAGGATGAGTACCATCGTCGCGGTGATCTGTTCCCAGAGGATCTGCAGCGGGGTTCTCCCGCCGCGCTCAATGAGTTCGTTCGCGCCGAATTTCGCTTTTGCCTCAGCGACTTTCGCCGTATTCAACCCCACCTCTGAGGAAGAGTCGAGTTCTTTTAAGGCTACGTTGGTTTCAATCGTGTGCCAGTTCATCAATTCGATTCCATGTCCTTGGTAAATTTCAGCCATTTCGTGCCAGCCAGGTGGCTTCGGAAATGATATGCCAGGTAGGCGGCAATTATAAACAGCCCAGCAGAAAAAATAAGCAGCAGGTTGTTCTTGATAAAGTCGCTGATCAACATCCACTCATGCCCGAGCAGGTAGCCCGCGCCGATGAGAAGTGTACACCAGATATAAGCCCCGATGAACGTGGCGATAAAGAAGCGGGTGAAGGGGATTTTTGCCAGCCCGGCGGGGATGCTGATCAACGTGCGGATGCCTGGAATAATACGACCGATCAGCACCAGCCCTGAACCCCAGCGGTGCATTTGTTCTTCGGCTTTGGTAATATGCGCCTGGTCGATGCGGAATATTTTGGCGAAGCGGTCTACTACGGGTCTGCCGCCCAGGCGCGCCACCCAATAGGTGATGGATGCACCAATGGCGCTTCCCAGCCCGGCGTACAGTCCGCCAATGGGAATGAAGCCAGGTGTGATGCCATGCCGTTCGATCAGCATCCAACCGGCGAATGCAAGGATGATCTCGCTGGGGGTGATGCCTGTGGCATTTTCAAAGACCATCAAGCCGAATACTCCTGCCCAACCGAACTGGTCGAAGATGGTTTGTAAAGCAGAAAGGATTGTCATTTCGATTTTTTCAAACATTTGTTACCTCATTGATCAGACCGCAAATAAATTAAAAGACCATCGTCAAGAGCATTGACGATGGTCTTGCCTTTTCAGAACAGCCGGGAAAATTCCGTATTGACGACTGTGCTACCCATTGTTTGGGCGGCTACTCCCCATCGGAGTTAATGTAAGTATATGTATGAATCGATTTCTGTGGTTAAGAAACCTCTAATTTTGGCTTGCAAGCTCGCTCACGAAAGGGTCACCGCTTGCGATGTGCGCAGCGCCGTGCGGATCATCAAATACTCGGTGATGTTCTCGGCCGTGATGATGCCCACCAATTGTCCGCTGTGGGTGACGGGCAAAGTGGGGAAGCCGGATTCCTGAATGCGCATCAATGCACTCTCGACCATTTCGTACGAATCCACTTCGGGCGGTGAACTGCGCATCACAGCGGAGACGGCGATGTTCTGTCCATGCTGGGTCAGGGCGGAGAGAAAATCATCTCGAGTTACCACGCCCGCAATCCGACCGTTATCGTCAATCACTGGGAAGTCATGCTGAGAGCCAGCCAGGATCAACTGCGCCATGCGCGAGAGCGGGTCACGCGGGGAGAGGCTTTTGTAATCGGTCAGCATGGCGCGTCCTACCGGAATGCCGCTGATGACGTTCTTCATCTGCACAGCACTGGCTTCTTGTGAGGCACCGATCCAAATAAAGAAGGCGATGAATAATAAGCTCGCATTCCCGAACAAGCCAATCAAACCAAACAACAACGCTAGTCCCTGACCAATGCTTGCCGCGATCTGAGTGGCACGTACATAGTCGATGCGCATGGCGAGCAAAGCCCGCAACACACGTCCACCGTCCATGGGGAAGGCGGGGATGAGGTTGAATAACACCAACGAAACATTCACGACCATCACGCGCTCAAGAAAACTTCCAGATGCCACCCCAAGCTCGGTCAGCGGCACCAGGTTCCCGGTCAAGAAAAGAGCCGCGAAAAGAACGGCAGCAATGACCACGTTCACGGCGGGTCCCATCAACGCCACCCACAATTCCTCGATCGGCTTCTCCGGCATACGTTCCAAACGTGCCACGCCGCCAATCGGGTAGAGGGTGATGTCGCGTGTTTTGATCCCATAGTGGCGGGCGGTGAGTGCATGCCCATACTCATGCAAGAGCACACACAAAAAGAGGACGAGGATAAACCCGATACCGCTCAACACTTCGAGCCAGCTATTATTTTCCAACCAATGACTAAACCCAACCCACCCGATCAAAAGTAAAAAGGTGGCATGGATGTAGACATCAATTCCTGCAAATGTTCCAAATTTCCATTGCCATTTCATAGGTTGCTCCTTATTTATGGATGGCATTCTACAAATACTATGTTAGAAATACGTATAATAAAGACTGTCAGCTTCTATCAGGATCGGGAAAAGCGCCTCTTACCCCGGCGGTTTTCTGGTCCTTCTCTCGGACTCTTATTTTCGCCTAAGGAGAATCCCATGCCCAACAAACGCCCCGACTTCAACCTTCAATCCGCGCATCGCCATTTCGCCGTGACCTGTTTCAACGAAACGTGGAAGTACATCAAAAAGAAACGCCGTACCGAGGAAGATAAGCGCGCCATGCTCTATAATGCCATGACCTCGCTTTGGCATTGGCGTCAGCGCAAGGATGCCACACCCACGAACTTTTGCATCAGTTACTGGCAGGTCTCGCGCGTGTACGCGCTGCTTGGCGATGCAGAAAACGCCCGCGTGTATGGGAACCTGTCTTTGAAAGCCAGCAAGACCAAAGGGGTGGAGGCAGTCTTTGTGGGGTTCGCCTATGAAGCCCTCGCCCGCGCCGAAGCCGTGGCTGGGCAGAAGACCAAACGGGACGACTTCGTTGCCAAAGCCAGAAGGATCGCTGAAAAAGTGACCGACGTTGAAGACCGCGAAGCATTGGAAGATGATCTGGCGACTATCAAATAAAAAGCCGCCCATCCACAGATAAGCGGCTTTTCAATCGCCAATAACCGGTCTGCCAACCTACTTTACCATTCCCATTTCCTTGCCAGCCTGGTAGATCACATCCATCGCATATTCGATGTCTGCCGGTTCGTGTGCAGCAGTGACCGTTGCTCTCAAACGCGACATGCCTTCCTGAACCGCAGGGGAAACAACCGGCAGGACAAAGACATCTTTTTCTTGGCAGCGTCTGGTCAGATCGAAGGCTTTATCGTCCGTTCCGCACAACACAGGGACGATGGCCGTTTCAGTCAGGAGGGTATTGAAGCCCATGCTTTTCAGCCCGCCGATGAACTGCTTAGTATTGGCGTTCAACCGTTCGAGACGGTCGGGTTCGTCGAGGATGACTTTGAAGGCTTCATTCGCGGCGGCGGCTTGAGCCGGGGGTAATGCCGCAGAGAAGATGTAGGCGCGGCTGGCATGTTTCAAATAGGTGACGATCTCTTTGCTGGTCGCCACATACCCGCCAACGGAGGGGATGGTCTTGCTCAAGGTTCCCATCTTGATATCGACCGAGCCGAGCATGTTGAAGTGCTCTTCGATACCGGTGCCGGTCTTCCCGAGCACACCCACCGAGTGAGCTTCGTCGATCATCAGCCACGCATTGTATTTCTTGCACAACGCCACAATGCCGGGCAGGTCAATGATATCGCCGTCCATGCTGAAGACGGAATCCGCAACCACCAATTTGGTGGCATCTGCCGGGGCGTTCTTCAACAACCCTTCGAGGTGCTCCATATCGTTGTGTTTGAAGCGGCGGAATTCCGCACCGGACATCAGACACCCGTCCACAATGGAGGCGTGGTTCAATTTGTCGGAAAATACATAATCACCGCGACCCATCAGGGACGAGATGACAGTCAGGTTGGTGGCATACCCGGAGGAATACGTCACAGCCGCTTCGGCGTGTTTGAAATTGGCGATGGTCTCTTCCAGCTCGGTATGGATGGAGAGCGTCCCTGCCAGCATACGCACACCGTTGGTGCCTGTGCCAAACTTGTCGACGGCTTTTTTTGAGGCTTCGTTGATGCGCGGATGCCCGACCAACCCCAGGTAACTATAAGAGGCATACATGCCCATTTCGCGCCCGTTCACCCGGACCTTCATCCCTGGCAGGATCTCTGCTACAGGGATGTTGTAGTAATAAAGGTTGTTTTCTACCAGCCTTGCCTTCCGCTCTGTGAAAGCGCGGACGCGCCGGGTCAGAGAGTCGTTTGTGTTGTTGAAATCCATATGTTACCTCCGGAAAAGATTGGGCAAGTGTAGCCGAGGGAAATGTTTCTGTCTAGTTGATTTTAAATATTGTAGGTCACGTTTTAAGCGTGACCTACTTTCTATCCCGCCAGCCGTTTCAATTCGGCTTCGTCTATGATCTTGACTCCGAGCGATTTTGCCTTATCGAATTTCGAGCCGGGGTTTTCGCCGAGAACCAGATAACTGGTCTTTTTGCTGACGCTGTCGGTCACTTTGCCGCCGTTGTCTTCGATGAAATCTTTCGCATCGTCGCGCGAGAAGTTGGGCAGTGTGCCGGTGACCACAAAGGTCAATCCCGTAAACGCGCCCTCTTTCTTCTTATCATCTTTTTTCATCTGCGGGTCAACACTTGCGGACTTCAACTTCTTTAATAACTTCTGATTTGCGGGGCGCGCAAACCAATCCACAATGGATTCGGCGATGTTTGGTCCAACGCCTTCGATCTGCTGAAGTTCGTCGGCTGTTGTCTTCGATAATGCGGAGAGGTTGCCATACGTCCGCGCCAGGTCGCCCGCCATGACCTCGCCCACGCCGTGGATCCCCAACGCCGCGATGAGGCGGTTCAAACTCTGACCCTTTGCCTGTTCGATGGACCCAAGCAGATTCTCAGCCTTTTTATCGGCAAAACCTTCCAAACCCAGCAATTGATCTTTTTTCAGCGTAAATAAATCCGCCACATCCTTGACCAATCCTGCTTCGATCAATTGCTCCACGATCTTGATGCCTAGCCCCACAATATCCATTGCGCCGCGCGAGACGAAGTGCTCCACGTTGCGGACGAGCTGCGCCGGGCAGGCGGCGTTGACGCAGTACCATGCCACTTCGCCTTCGATGTGTTCCACTTCCGTACCGCAGGCGGGACATTTCGTCGGCGGCTTGTATTTCTTTTCCTTGCCAGAGCGTGCATCCACGACCGGACCGATAACGTAGGGGATCACCTCGCCAGCGCGTTTGACCAGGACGCGGTCATTGATGCGGATATCCTTCTCTTCGATGTAATCGAAGTTATGCAAGGTCGCATTGCGGACGATGACGCCGCCGATCTCCACGGCTTCGAGCGAGGCGCGCGGAGTCAACACACCGGTGCGTCCCACTTCCACATCGATGCCAAGGAGAGTCGTGGTCACTTCCCTTGCCGGGAATTTGAAGGCAACGGCTCCGCGCGGATCCTTGCCAACGAAACCCAAATCCGCGGCGAGGGTCAAATCGTCGATTTTTATGACCATGCCGTCGGCTTCGTAAGGAAGCGCGTCGCGTCCCGTGTTGAAGGTTTCGGTGTAGGCAATGGCTGAATCCAGATCATTGAATCGTTTGGGGATATCCGAAACGGGGAAACCCAACGACTTGAGGTATTCCAAAATCTCCCACTGCGAGGTTGGAACCTTGCCGCCTTCAGCCTGGATGATCTGATATACCAGCATGGTGATCGGACGCGAGGCGGTCAGTTGCGGGTCGAGTTGGCGAAGCGATCCCGCTGCCGTGTTGCGCGGATTGAGGTAGGTTTTCTCCCCCGCTTCTTCCAGTTTTTTATTCAACGCTTCGAAGTCTTTGATAGGGATGAACGCTTCTCCGCGGACTACAAGATTTTTTGGCAGTGTACCTTTCCACTCCTGCCCTGAGCCGCGCCGAAGGGTTCCACTTTCCACTGGAATTTTCAAGGGTATGGCGCGGACCGTCCGTAAATTGCTCGTAATGTCTTCGCCAACTTCGCCGTCTCCGCGTGTTGCACCCTGAACGAACTGACCGTCGCGATAGTGAAGCACGACCGATAACCCATCGATCTTCGGCTCGACCACGAACTTTGCCTTCTCCACGCGGTCATCCAACTTTCTGATGCGCTCGAACCATGCCCGGGCGTCGTCCGCGCCGAAAGCATTGGCGAGCGAAAGGATGGGTGCAGGGTGGCGCACCTTCTCGAATTTCTCCGAAGGCTTTGCCCCGGCGCGCTGGGTCGGCGAGTCAGGCGTGATCCAATCGGGATGATCTGCCTCGATCTTCTTTAATTCGTTCAGTAGACGGTCGTATTCAAGATCGCTGATGACTGGCGCATCCAACACGTGATACCGGTAATTGTGATAGTTGACCTGCGCCTTGAGGTCTTCGTATCGGGGGAGAAGTTTTTCTGCCATGTCTTGATTATACCGGTACGGCGAAATAAAAACCCGCCTGCATGGTGCAGACGGGTCAGCGGTTAGTCGATCTTTTTCCAGATATCCGAAGGCGGCCTTGTCAGCGGACGGGTCATGGCGGAGAGACGGGCTTCGTAATACGGCTCCTCTTCGGTGGCAAAGCGGGAGAGGTCGAAGAGATGACGCTGAATGAGCAGGTCGGCGATGCGTTTGGTCTCATCGCGGGTGAACTCCGGGAGCTTTTCGTGGAACTCGGTCAGGCTGAAGCGCTTGAGACGCACTACGAAATTGACAGCCGAACGCAGAGGTTCAGACAGGAAGAGCACATCCGAAGGGCGAATATCCTCCTGACGGGACTCCAATTCCTTGATTGCGATCTCAAATAGCGGATTTGTCACGTCGCCTACTTTCAGGCGGGCCTCAATTAGCTTTGAGGAGTTCCACCAGGTTGCGCAAGCCCTTGGTCACGGTGTGTTCGGGAAATTGAACGGTGAAGATACCGGAACTTGCGAGCATCATCATTTCGTCTGAGTGCGGCAGGATGGCGCCGACCTTCGCTTCATAGGTCTGCTCCACACGCGAGCGGACTTCGTCCAGGTCGAGGTTACTGGGGGTCTTGTTCACGAGGATGAGCAGGTTTGGCACGTCGAGTTTCTTGGCGACATCTACCGTCACAGCCGTTCCCTGGTAATCCTGCTGGTCGGGGCGCATGATGATGACAAGTGAGTTGGAGATCGCAATGGAAAGCAGAGTCTCTTCATTGAGACCGGGATGGGTGTCGATCAGCAGGTAGTCCAGTTTCAGTTTCTCGATCACGTCGCGGAACCCGTCGTTCAGCAGTCCTACATCGTATCCTTCGCGCAGGATGCGGGCGATCTCACCAGCTTTGATGCTGGCTGGGATCAGAAAAATCTGCCCCTTGACCTCCGCGCCGATGTGCCCGGTCACATCCTGGGCGGCTTGTTCGATGGTGCATTTGCCCCACAAGTAGTCGTTGAGGGAGTGTTCCATATCCGCTTCGTCGAGGTTGAACAGCACATGAATGCCGGGGGAATTGATATCGGTATCCACCACACACACCCGTGCCCCTTCCATGGCAAGCAGCGCCGCAATGTTGGCAGTGGTGTTCGATTTGCCCGTCCCGCCGCGGAAGGAATGAACTGAAATGATTTTGGACATGCGCCTTCTCCAAATTTATGTTAGTCTTGTCGAACCAGAAATTATTTTTGATAATTATAGCCTAACTGTATCGAAAATAGGAGTGCGCGCATTCGGGTGTATGCAAAAATGTTAGATATTTTTCTCCTTGCGCTGTCCTCGGTGCAGAATTCGCTTCGCGCACCTGCCCTGGCCGGCGGTGCCAGCGAAACGCCGCCGCGAAAGGCGGCTTGAGCTTTTGCCGCTGATAACTTTTGCGTGCAGACGATAAAAGTCCACGCATTTTCCGCGCCGGTTATGTTATATAATGCCCACGGTCACAAATTCCTTAGATATGTGGCCCGGCTGGGTTATGGTAATTCCTGAATACTTGCAACCCTTTTTTGCCGCCCATGACGACTGAATATATGCAAAATAATCCGTTTTCCCCGCAGGACCCCAGTGACGAGCTTCTCATCCAGAGTTACAAGGATGGGAATAATGATGCATTCGACATTCTCTATCTTCGTCACTTTTCCAGGGTCCATAACCGTGTGAGATATGTGGTTCCGGAGAGCGATGTGGAGGATGTGACCCAGGAGATCTTCCTTGCTGCGATGAAGTCGCTTTCGTCCTTCCGCGGGGATGCCAAACTTGGGACCTGGCTGCGGACGTTAACCAACCATAAGGTGGCGGAGTATTACCGCAAGCGTACCCGCAAACAGGAGCCCCAGCTCGCGCCGCTTTCGGATGCGCTCAGCCAGGTGACGGGTGGTACTTCCCAATCCTTGGAGGACCGCATCTTCCTCCAGCGGGCGCTTCAAAACCTGCCGGAAAACTATCGGGAGATCCTGTTGCTCCGTTTTGCCGAGGATATGCAGTTCAATGAGATTGCGGAACACAACGGGCAAAATCTCGAGGCGGTCAAATCCCTTTTTCGCCGGGCGGTCGCCGCACTTCGCACTCATCTGGAGACTTAGCATGAATCAAAAGAACGAATCCATCGATGCCGACACCAGACTTGCGGATTTTACCGACCGATTGCTCGACGGTGAAACGGCGCCCGTCGCTTCTGCATCGGATGAGGAACTGTTCCACCTCGAGCAGACGGTTCTCCGTTTGACCCATGTCTTCCCCCCGGATACACAAGGGGATGCCAAGGCGAAGCAAATGCTGGTGCGTTTCAAGAGCCGCGCAAAGCGGGCGCAGGCGGTAAAGCCTTCCCTATGGAAGCGGATTTTTGATTTTCAGTCAAACCCTCAAGCTGCCCTGGTCCCGGTATTCCTCGTAGTATTGATCCTGGCAGTCGTCGCCCTGCCATTGATACAACTTCCCGGCTCTTCCGTAACCGGGTCGGCAATCGGTGGTGTCAATGTTTATTTTGCGGCAGGCTTGATTTTGATCCTTCTGGTGGTGTATTGGGTCTCGCGTAATAAATAAGTCTGAAACGGGGGGCGCTATTTCTATCCATCAGTTCTCTACTGTCATCATCTGCTCAAGCCGCCGTCCTCGGCGGCGTTTTTCCGAGGAAACCTTGCACCGGGAATGGCGCAATAAGCAATTTGTATTTTTACTCGTTTTTATACGGTAGAGAATTCATCTATTCGGTATTGACCGATTCTTTTTGCGGTGCATCATTGCAGCCGCATTTTTTATCCTTGCAGGGCATATACAGATAAGGTAAGATTTCCGCATGGTATTGGCGGTCTCGGTCCTCATCGCTCTGATCGGTCCGGTCCTTTTTCTGGTCCTTTTGCGCAGGTTCGACCTGCATAAGACCGCAAAATTCAACCGGAACATCATCACACTCATATTCGGTGTGATTGCATACTTGCTTGCGGTGTGGGTTAACCGTTCGGTCGCCGAGGCGGGATTGGCGACACGCATTCAAATCGTCCGCGGGGTTGCGCCATTTGCCGAAGAGATTCTCAAGTCGCTGGTCCTGATCTATTTTGTCACCCGGGCAGATTTCAATTATGTGGTCGACGGCGCTTTATTCGGCTTCGGCGCAGGGATCGGGTTTGCGCTGATCGAGAACATCGAATATGTGACCGGCAGGCCCGACCTTGCCATGACAATTGCCGTGGCACGCGTGTTTTCCACGAACCTTGTGCATGCCACAGGCAGCGGTCTGATCGGCACGGCGCTGGCATATTCGCGCGGCGAAAGGAAAAGGGGCAAAGGCGCGCTGGCAATTCTCGGGGGATATGTATTTGCAATCTTGTTCCATGCCATTTTCAATACGATGGTCAACGCCGGAACTTTCCTTGTGTTTGCCATTGCCTATGGCGTGATCGGGACCGGGTTGATCTGGTTTATCATCAAACGCGGAATGCAGGTGCAGAAGGAATGGGTGGCTGAAAAACTGGGCATGGCAGACCGCGTGACTCAGGAAGAAACGCGTGTGGTCAGCAATATTGAAACGGTCAACGAAGTGCTGGAGCCCATCGAAGCGCGTTTCGGCGCAGAGAAGGTATCGCTTGTCCGCGCTTTGATCTATAAACAGGCGGAGATCGGCATCAAACGCAAATTGATCGATTCCGCGCCCAGCGAAGCCCGCAAGAGGGAAATCGAGGAGATCATCGCAGGGCTGGTGCGGGACATCAACAAGCTGCGAAGCCAGATCGGCGCATACTGTATGATGATGGTGCGCGAAGTGTATTTGGGATCGGATATGCAAATTTGGAGTTTGCTCAATGCCCGTATCGCTGCGGCAGGCCCGGGTCAAAAGGGAGGCGGGCTTTGGGACCGGGTATCGGAACGACTGAGAGAGTCGCCACCGCCCCAGGGAGAATCCAAATCATGATCAGCAGTGTATTGGAAAAAATCCACAATGCGGATTTTTTCAAAGAGCTCTCGAACGAAGCGCTTGAGGCTGTGGCGGCAAAAACTACGCTGCGCCGTTTTTCCGCTGATGAAGTATTGATGCGCAAGGGCGATCCCGCTGATTCTTTCTATCTGATCCTCGAAGGACATTTGAAGATCGTCACCACTGACGCCCGGGGAGATGAGATCATCATCAACAAGGTGGGTCCCGGCGAAACCATTGGAGAGCTGGCATTGGTCGATGAACGTCCGCGGTCCGCGGGTGCGGTTGCGCTGGAGAATGTGGAGGCGTTGGAGATGACCAAGGATGCCTTCTTCAGCCTGCTCGACCAGCGGTTGGATGTGTCATTGGGTATCTTGCGAGGGTTTTCGCACCGTCTGCGTTTTTCGACGACGTATATCGAAAAGGTCATCGACTGGTCGCAGAAAACGGCCGAGGGAGATTATTCGTTCCTGGAACATACCCAGCCGATCACAAACCGTCCCGGCACGGACGATGACAAGGCGGCGCAATTGCTTTCAACTTTTTATACGATGGTGAGAAAGGTCAAGGCGCGCGAAGAGGGTTTGAAACAACAGGTGGAGAAACTCGCGTTCGAGATCGATCAGGAACGCCGCAAGAAGGAATTCGAAGAGATCACCAGCACCGAGTTCTATGCCCGGTTGAAGGACCAGGCGCAGACCATCCGGCGGAAGCGTCAGGGATCGTAATCCAAAACACATGGAGGCATGATGAGCGACGGAAAGATCGTATCCATTCATTCGTTCCGCGGGGGGACGGGCAAATCGAACACCACTGCCAACCTGGCGGCACAGGTTGCCCTGGCGGGTAAACGTGTGGGTGTGGTGGATACGGATATTCAATCCCCCGGCATTCACGTCCTGTTCGGGTTGGACGAGCAGAAAATGGGAAAGACCCTCAACGACTTTTTGCATGGCACGGCGAGCATCCGTGAGGTGGGTCTTCCGGTGGGGGAAAATCCTGGCGAGGGGCAGGGACGTGCCCAGTTGAAAGGCAGGGACATCTTTCTGTTCCCGTCCAGCATAAAGGGCGGCGAGATCAGCAAAATTCTCAAGGAAGGCATCGACTTTAATCTGTTGAACGAAGGGCTGCAGACTGCCATCAGTGAGTTCGATCTCGATTACCTGTTCATCGATACGCACCCCGGTTTGAATGAAGAAACCCTGCTTTCCATTGCCACATCCGATGTGCTCATCGTCATCCTGCGCCCGGATAACCAGGATTTGCAAGGCACAGCGGTGACGGTGGATATTGCCCGAAGTCTGGATGTGCCCAATTTATTATTGCTGGTCAACAAAGCCCTGCCCAAGCATGACCCGGCGGCGATCAAAGCCGAGATCGAATCGACGTTCGATGCGCCTGTCACCAGCGTCCTGCCGCTTTCTTTCGATATGGCCGAAAATGCCAGCAGGGATTTGTTTTCACTGTGCTACCCCGACCACGAATGGTCAAAGGCATTGAAGAATGTTGTGCCGTTCATCTTGAACGCGAAGTAAAGAGAGACACCCCCATGAAATGCTGGCATTGTGAAGAGGAACCACGCGCGTCCTGCGCGTTCTGCGGACGGTTCGTGTGCAAGGAACACGCTGCGACCATGTCCACTTTCATCACTATGTTCGTCGGCGCGAACAACACCCCCAAGGGGCTGGCGGTCGCCAACGTCATCTGGTGCGGCGAATGCGAGCCGCAGCCCGAACCCATCAGCATGCCTGAATTGTATTGAGGTAGGTCCTTATGCCCGGACTCTTCGACAGGCTCGACAAGGAAATTAAAGACAGGCAAAAGGAAGGCGGGATCTCTCCGCTTGACCTTGCCTCCCTGCCGCCTGCCTTGCGCAGGATCATGCGCGTGATGCTGCGGGAATTAAGCGCGAGTTATCCGCGCCTGTGTGAAGCTGTCGATTCCATGCCGGAAGCGGACCGCCTCTCTCGAACCGAGTTGGATTCAGCCCTCTCAGACCTGACCGAACAATTCTGGCTGATCCGCATCGGCGAAAAAGAAAAAGCCATTTACAAGGTCAACCTGCGCCGCAAGGAGGGCAGTAAACTGGCGGCGGGGATCTGGTCCGCTTTGGATAATAAGTTGAAGGGGAAGTTACCTGGATCGGGTTGATCGATCGGTTCCCCCGTTTCAAAATAAAAAACTCACCCGCGGAATTTATTATTCGGGTGAGTTTTTTTCTACTTCTCTGCCTTTGTTCTTTTCCCTGTCAGTTCATACAAACTCAGCGGTTTACTCTTGCCTTTGAGAGGTATTTCACCCAGCGATGCGCATTCGTATTTTTCCTCGATGGCGTTTTTAACCGCCTCGGAGACGATGATCTGGTTCTTCTGCGCGCGGTTCATCAGGCGTGCCGCAGTGTTGACCGTGTCGCCCAGTACGTTGAATTCGCGACGTCCGCGCGGGTCGCCGACCTCCGCCACGAAGGCCGGACCCATGTTGATGCCGATCTGGCAATACACTTCGGGTTTAATGCCGCCGACCGTGGGCGCTTTGGCGTTGACCGCCTCCACGACTTCGCGGATGGCAACCGCTGCGGATGCTGCGCGCATTTCGTTGTTGGTATGCGCGTTCGGCACGCCGAAGTAGATGACGATATCCGAGCCGGAGAGGTGATAGGTCACTTTTTTCAACACGCCGCCGCGCGCTTCCACTGCCGCATTGATGAGGGAGAATGCCTTCGAAAAACTGAGAGCCAGTTTGCGTTCTTCGCCGGGCAGGGCGCGGTCCGCCGATTCGGGCAAACCGATGAAATTGACGAACATGATGGTCGGGGTGGGGAAATCTGGGCGGATCTTGCGGTCTGCCGCGCTCTCCACCAGCATCGAAAGGACTGGGTCCGGGATGTAACTGGCGAGTGGTTCAATGGAATTTAGCAACTCAACGATATTATTCAGAACTTCCTTCTTGTCCTTCAGGTCGAAGAGCACACTGCTCGCCATGCGCCGCCCCATGGGCGTGATCTCATAATCGCCGAGGGTATCGGCGGTTAGATCGTCGATCACCAGGTGATATTCGGGCTCGCCTTCTTCGAAGCGAAAACTGTCTTTTGCCAGTTCGTAGGCGGTGGCTGATACGTTCACGCGCTCGTTGCGCCCCTTGCTTTCAGTTAATTTTGCCTTTTGCACATCCTTGCCGAGCAGGACGTGCTCCATGCGGCGCGGGGTGCCGATCTCCGCGGTCAGGAACCTGCCGCTGTGAATGCCAATGCGCATTTGCAGGTTGACGATCCCCGATGGCGTCTGTATCTCGGCGAAATCCTTCATTGCGCGCTGCATTCTCAACCCGGCACGGATCGCGCGCTGTGCATCGTCGGCTTTTTCTTTTTTCTTCGCAAAGACTACCAGCATTGCGTCGCCGGTGAACTCGACCAACTCACCCCCCGATTTGCTGATGATCGAGATCATGGTCGAAAAATATTTGGTCAGTTCTCTCAGCAGGTTTTCCGCGCCGTCGCGTCCCTTCGCGGCATTCGCTTCCATCAGTTTGGTGAACCCCGCCAGATCGGTGAACATCATCGTGCCGTACTGCCATTGGGTCTTTACCTGACCCGGCTTCAACTGGGCTACATCGATCTGCCTGGAAGTGTAGTCATGGATGATGCGTTGCAAGGTCCGCAGATGGTTATGGACCCGGATCATGATCTCGACGGATGGGTTCCCCCACATTTCCGCGTACATTTCTGAAGGGAGCAGATAACGCAGGCGGCTTTCGATGACAGCAAGTGGAGATTCAGGAAGCATGATTTCCATTATACATGAAGAGCTATTGAGATTCGTTTAGTTTGCAGTCCAGACCGGCTTGCCATCAACCCCTGAATCAACGGTGATTTGCGTAAACTCGCTGTTTAGGATGAGTACCTGAAAAATTTCCATGTTGCCGTTGGCGGAAGCCTGGAAAGCGAGCCTCAGCCCATCCGGTGACCATGTTGGGATGCCGAGCGGCTCGATTCCCGCCTGTGATAATTCCTGCACCTGCCTGTCTGCAACGCTGATAATGTAAATGCTTGTCCCTTCGATGGCAGCGATCCGATTTCCGTCCGGCGACCAGACCGGGGTCTGATAATAGCCGGGGTTTGGCGTGATACAGGTTCGATTCAAGCCATCGCGCCCGATAACACAGATATTGGTAAGTCCATCAAGGTATTCAAGATAGGCGATCCGGCTTCCGTCGGGCGACCAGACCGGGTTGTTATCAGGACCAGGATTCGTTGTCAGAGTGAAAAAAGACCCATTGAGGCTGGTCAGTAACAAGTCGGCATTGCCGAAGCGCCCACTGGAGAAAACAATATCACCTGAGTTTGGGGACCAAACGGGGTTATTGTCTCCCTCCGCTTCATTTGTAAGGCGGATCAAGTTGGAGCCATCGGCATTGATGGCGTAAATTTCGAAGTTCCCATCCTGGGAGGATTCAAATACGAGTCTGCTCGCGTCTGGTGACCAGGAGGGTGAGGAATCCTTTCCCTCAGAGTTGGTAATACGACTGATGACTTTCGAGGCGAGATCGACCACGTAGATGTCGGTGTTGTTGCCTATGGTGGCTGCAAAAGCGACTCGGGTCCCATCCGGCGAGAGTTGCGGCGTCCCGCTTTCATCCACCGAGGCGTCGACCGTGATGCGTGTGGTTTCTGTGCTGTCGGATGTGACCATGTACAGGTCATTCGTTCCGTCGCGGTCGGATGTGAAAATGATGTGACCGGTTGCGGCGGGAATGGGTGTGGCAGTGGGGATTTCTGGGGTAGGGTTTTCGGCTGGGGCTTCGGTTGAGGTTTCGGTGTTGCTCAACCCGGCTGCGGCTGGGCCGGCAATATCGGCTGTGCTGCCACAAGCGCCCAGGGCAAGCGAGAAAAAGGCAAATGCCATATTGGCAAGGATATTCTTTTGCTTCATGGTGTTTAGTTTCATGAGTTTCCCAGCCCTCCTTGGGCGATGATGAAGCTTGTTCAGTTTCACAAATTGGGTTCCATACCTATAGTGGTCGGGCATCCCCCAAACGGGTCATCGAAGTGTCCTTGAAAAAGCTATCAGTCCTGCAAACTGCCAGGAGATCACTCGCCTTTATTTTTCGTGCGCATTTCCCCGGCACGGTTCTTGAGGTCGCGGAAGAAATTGGAATCTGTGATCTCCTCCACCTGTTTCTGACGCCTTGCCTGATCGACCTCGATTTTCAACTTGGCGATCTCATGGATCAATGCCGCCTCGCGGATGTACCCATCCAGGGCGGCGGTGGCAAGCAGGATCAGCGCGTCAAGCACGTCGTCATCCTTGAAAGGCACGATCCCACCTGTTTTCGGGTCTTTTGCGTTGATCAATTGCAGGACCCCGATCATACCGCCTTCATTGTTGGTCAGCGGGAGGGTAAGGAAGGATTTCGAGTGGTACCCGGTTTTTTTGTCGAAGGCTTTCGTGCCTGAAAAATCGAAACCCTCCGCTTCGTAGGCGTCTGAGATGTTGATGCGTTTGCGGGTTAGGGCGGTGAAGGAGGCGACATTTGCGCGGTTCTCGCTTCCATCCTCATTGTGCATTCGGATCGGGTCGAAGGTGACCGGCGCGCCTTTTGTACCGCCCATCGTCATATCCAATGATGTGTTGCGCAGGATCACAAATCGTAGTTTGTCCTCTTCCACGAGGTATAACGTCCCGGCATCGGCATGGGTAAAGGCTTGGGCCTCCGCCACCAGCGATTCAAGCAGGCGATTGAAATCTTTTTCTGCCGCAAGCGAGACACCGATGGGGATCACCTTGCTCAGCAGGATCAATTGTGTGTTGCGTTGGTGGATGGTGTTCGCCATCGAGTCCAGGACTTGCGCCAGCTGCCCCAACTCCCCCGATTCTTTCAGGAATTCTTCCAGGAGCGCGGAGTGATAATCTCCGCGTTCGATGGCGCGCACGGCATGCATAATGCGCTTCAGCGGCGAGGAAGAACTGATTACCGTTGCCTGGGATTGCGACATATTTGGTCAGTATACCGCAAGTAGACATGTAAAGGATTGGGATATACTACCGCCATGCCCCATCGAATCGGAGTCTTTGGCGGAACCTTCGACCCGCCACACATCGGTCACCTCATCCTTGCCGGAGAAGCCGTCCATCAATTTCAACTTGACCGCCTGCTTTGGGTGCTGACCCCCGAGCCACCGCACAAACTCGAAAGCCCAATCACACCCCTGGTCCATCGGTCGGCGATGCTTCGCGGGATGATCGCCCATAACCCTGTATTCGAATTTTCCACGATCGAGATCGACCGCCCCGGTCCGCATTATTCGGTCGACACTGTCCGCCTGCTTTTTCAACAGGTACCGGATGCGGAGATCATGTTGTTGATCGGTGGCGATTCGCTCCGTGACCTCCCAACCTGGCGCTTCGCTCCGGACCTCGTGACTGCGGTTTCCAAAATCGGCGTGATGCGCCGCCCGGGCGACTCGACCGACCTTGCCGCGCTCGAAGAAAAACTACCCGGCATTACGAAGAAACTCCACTTGATCGATGCGTTGCTCCAACCGGTTTCCTCCCGTGAACTCCGCCGCCGCATCTCGAATGGCGAGCTGTACCGTTACTACGTCACGCCAGAGGTATATGACTACATCGAAGAGAATCGCTTGTATCGTGAACCGTAATGTATGATGCACCATCCATGTTTTGCTTGAACTGGCAAACTCATAACGAAAAATCTAAAATCGTAAATCTAAAATCGTAAATCACAATGCCCCTCTTCCTCGACTCCATCTTCTCCTTCGTCGCCCTTTCCCACTTCATGGTGGATGTGTTCAATGCCAGCCGCCCCGTCCTATTGACTTATCTCGGCTTGACCGAATCGCAGATCGCCTTGTTCTCCACGATTTACATCTGGGCTTCCGCATTGACCCAGCCCATTTTCGGGTGGATCTCCGACCGCACCGGTCCGCGTTGGCTGGCGGCTGGCGGAGTCTTGTGGATGACGGTCTTTTATTCTCTTGCATTGACGTTCCCGGGCAATCCCGGGTTGATATGCCTCATCATCGCAGCATTGGGATCTTCCGCATTCCATCCGGTCGGCGCGGTTCAAGCCGCCCTGCGTGGAAGGGATTTGATGAAGGGGCGCGAGACGACATCCACATCGCTTTTCTTTACTGCCGGGCAAATGGGACATTTCATTGGTCCGATCATGACGGGGCTGATCCTTTCCGCGCTGCAGGTCCCCGGCATGTACATCCTGCCTCTGGTATCCATTCCCATTGGGCTGGCGTTGATGCGCCAGTTGCGCGATAACCATCCGCACCCGAAGGTTGAAGCGTCTGCGAACTCCAAACAGGCAAAAGCCGGGCTGGCTTTCATCCTCGTTCTGATGATGGTAGCCAGTATGCAATCCTGGGCGCAGGCGAACATGGTCAACCTCATCCCGAAATACATCAAGGATTTGGGGCAGAGCGCGACGATTTACGGGAGCATGGCAGGCTTGTTCATGGGCGGTTCTGCATTGGGGAATGTGTTGGGCGGGTATTATGCTGACCGGTACCCAAAGCGGTTTGTCGCATCCTTTGTGTTAATGCTTGCCTCTGTGCCCATTTTTATCGCAAGCAAGATCGGATGGTCGCCCTGGTTGTATCTGTTGGTGCCGCTGGCTGGTGTGTTCACCGGTGCTGTTCACAGTATCATGGTCGTGCTTGCCCAGCGGGTCATCCCCGGCGGGATGGCACTGGCTTCAGGTCTGATCCTGGGGTTCATCTTTTCATCGGGGGCGCTTGGTTTGCTTTATACCGGTCATCTCGCGGAGTTGTATGGCTTCCCCTACGTGTTGACATTGACCACGGGCATGGTTCTCGTCGCTTCGCCGCTGGCTTTGTTGTTGAAGGAGTAAATTAAAAACCTGACCGGTTTTCATGTATTTGAATTAAATTCATAAGACTTTATAAAACCTGCTAAGTAGTCGGTCGAAATAAATTTTTATAAACTTTTCCGCTCTGGCGGGGGCTTAGCCCCGCCAGAGCCACATGAACTTATATATATGATCGACCACTTAGGTTTGAAGCGTTGATAAAAAATCCGCCCCAGTGTAGACCGGGGCGGATTTTTTTTAGAGTCAGCTCAAAACACGTCAGGAAGCGGGGGGAACTTCATCCGCAGTGACGGGCGCGATGTAGCCGGGTGGATTGCGAGTTCCAAACCAGGTCATGGCGGTTGCTCCAATGCCGAGAAGGGCAACCAGGGCGGAGGGAATCCAGCCTACGCAGGGGATCAATTCGATAAAGCCGACGACCAGCATGAGCAGGAATGTGCCGAAGCCGGTCGCAAGGACGGGCGCCCAAACCTGATTGATGGCTTTTGCGAAACGGTCACCGACCTCCTGACCGATGGAGACCACGCCGAATAACCACGCCAGCGGGAAAAGCAGCACAACCACAGCCACTACCGGAATGAGAATGATCGTCAGCGTCATGATCACAAGGACGACCGGCAAAACGATAAAGGCAAGCAGTCCGTATGCGCCGGACACCAAGGGCTGGCGTACGATGGTATTCGCGGCACGGTCTAATTGCGGTTGCAGGAAGAGCGTGAGCAACATACCGATCGCAGCAAGCGCGAGCGCCTGACCGAATTTACCGGCGATGTTCCAGAACGGGTTGATATTCAAATCCACGGATGGAGGATTGGGCGCTTCAGGCGCGTCGGGGATCTCAGGCACATCCACGGTCGGGGGCGCATTATTCGTAATGTCACCGGTGACCTCCGCGCCGGGTTCCTTATTCACGCTTCCGCCGATGGTCGCGATATTGCCGTCCACCACAGCGGTGCTTTCGAGGTTCGCCTGCCCGCCGATGATGACAATATCACCGTCGATGTTGGCGGTGATATCCATATTCCCGCCGATAATGGCAATGTCGCCGTCGACATCGCCGTCGATGGAAATATTCCCGCCGATGACCACCACATCCCCGTCAACGGATGCGCCTTCTTCGATGGTCACATTCCCCCCAATGACCGCCAGACTTCCGTTCAGCGTCTCGCCGCTTTCGAGTGTATAGTTTTGCCCGAACAGGACCACATCTCCGCCCGGACTTTGCGCATACGCAACACCTGTCGGCAGGATGATCAACGCCAACAGGAGCAGGATGCGGATTGGATTCAGTTTCAATTTCATGCAAGTACTCCTTGAGGTCTGTGCGCGAAGCGCCAGATGGATACGATCCATAACAAGCCCGCTCCAGCCAGACCGGAGAGGATCACCATCCATGCATACGGCGGGAGGAAGTTCGGCAGCATACGCACGAACACACTCAGCACTTCGCCGAACGCCTGGACGGACGAGAACAGGAACAGTAAAAACCCGAGGGCAGCCGTAAGCCATTCCACCGGCGCAGAAGCGACGGCAATCACATACGGGGCAATGAAAAAGCCGATCAGGCTTATTGCGCTGACGATCAGAACGATCACCCCCCAAAGTTTTTGGCGGCGTTCAGCCAATTTTTGCGCTTCGAGCCTGTGCTGGAAGCGCAGGGCAAACCCCGGCGCAGGAGCCACCACCCGTGCCGAGCGCAAAACCAGACCGGTCTCGGCGAGGGCGGTGCAGGTCTTGCACTCCCGCAGGTGAGAGTTGAGTTCGCGCTTCTCGGCGGGGGTGAGGATTTTATCGTCCAGCAGCCAGGTTTCAAAAGGCTGGTGATTCATTGTGTCTCCTTTCCATTTCGGCAAGCAGGTCATCTTCCTGTTCGACCCATACGCCTGCCAGTTCCTTGCGGGCGCGGTGCAGGCGACTTTTCACCGCACTCACTGTCAAATTCAAAGATTCCGCAATTTCCTTCTCAGAATAGTCATACCAATATCGCATGATGACCGCGGCGCGGTCGGTTGTGTCCAGTTCCTGCAGCATCGCATGAACTCGCGCATTGGTCTGACCGGTGATGGCTTCGTGTTCCGGGCTGGGTGCGTCCATGTCGGGAATCTCGAACGAGTTCCCTTCGTCATCTTCGGCATCCATTGAGAACATCGAGAACTTGCGGCGGCGGAGCCGGTCGATGCAGTAATGCGCCGCGATCGAAAGCAGCCAGGTCGCAAACGGGCGTTTTTGGTCGTACCGGTGCAGGTGCTGGTAGGCGCGTAGGAACGTCTCCTGGGCGGCGTCTTCCGCGAGTTCGGGTTCGCCCAACATGCGGTAACACAGGTTAAAAACGGGGGTTTGGTAGGTTTCTACGAGCTTGGCAAACGCCTCGTCATCACCTTGCTGCGCCTGGGCGACCCAGGCTTGTTCTTCGTTCACGTTTCTCCTCGGGAAGGCTTTCTACCTTCTCTTACGCATTCACATGAGGAAAAGTTTCACAAATTTGACTGAACAAATTTCAAGTGGGAATGCCAACCACCAGACTTTTGGACAGGCATCTGCCCAGTTACAGAATACTCCAAATCTTGACTATGAGACCAACTGATTACGAGTCTAATGACTATGAGAGTGCCCGCTTCCTTCGGGACCGAGAACCTGTTCCCACTTCCCAAGCATTTCTGACCTTTGAGCGAAAAAAATCGCGATGGCAGTTGTGATCGGCACAGCCGCGATCAGTCCGAGCGAGCCGACCAGCGTCCGCACGATCTCTTCCGCAATAAAAGAGAAGTTGACGATATAGCCATAATCGCCGCGCCCCAACGAAAACATCAATAGCATGGGCAGAGAGGCTCCAGCGTAGGCTAAGACCAAGGTGTTGACCGTAGCAGCCACATGGTCCTGACCGATGCGCATGGCGGCCCCATAAAGGCCGCGGAAGCCGAGGCTGGGATTCGCATGGTGGAGTTCAAACACAGCCGAGGCTTGAGTCGTCACCAGATCATCCAAAACACCGAGCGCACCGATGATGAGCCCGCCGAGGAAGAGTCCACGCAGGCTGATGGGTGTTTCACTGAGCTGCATCAGGAACATCACGTTCTCGTCGCCGGAGCCGTTGAGTTTGGCGAAGACCACGAACAGCCCCGCCAACGCGCCAGTGATAAGTAACACGATGACCATGCTGATGACCGCCGCATGGGTTTTGAGAGTCCAGCCGTAGGTGAGGTAGAGCGTGACCGCCAGCAAAATGATCGAGCCGATGATGCTGACCGAGAGCGGATCATCGCCTGCGAGAATATGTGGAATGATATAACCGATGATGATGTACAAACTGAACGCCATGCTCAACATGGCGCGGATGCCCTTCCACTGACTGATGAGCACAATTGCAACTGCAAAAGCAAGCGCCAGCCACAGAATCGGTGTCGTGCGGACGTAATCCACAAAATAGGCATTGACTACGTTATCCGGCGTCTTGGAGATGGTGACAATGATTTGATCTCCCGGCTTGAGCAGGTAATCATCCGAGCGCACTTGCCGCCTGCCGTAATCAATTTCCATCACGATGCCTTCGTACGCGCCTTCGAGAATGTTGATGCGTGCAATTTGATACGTTTGCAGACTCCCACCCAAATCAATTTCACCCTCTTCGATGATCTGTGTCACCTCGGCTTTGACAGTATCCGCGCCAAAGGTGGCGAACCCATCACCGGGGAGTTGAACACGAGCAATTAAAGTGTAAGCCGTTACGCCAATGAGCAACAGAAAAGGAAAGAGCCATGAAGTTTTTTTCATGATGATGATTATATAACGAAGTTGTAGGTCACGCTTGCAGCGTGACAGGCTTTGAATAAATAGAAATTGTCACGCTAAAAGCGTGACCTACGGATATAATTTCCACATGAACTTTAGGAGGTATTACATTCCAGGGTCGGCGGTATTTCTTACTCAGGTAGTCGAAGGGTGGGAGACGGTGTTTAGTGATTTCGCGTTAATTGAGTTGTTGCTTGAAACAATGCACAATGTCAAGAAATATCACCCTTTCAATATGCTCGGATATGTATTCTTGTACGACCATTTTCATATTTTGATTCAGGTAGCCGGGGGCAACTTTAGTGAGATCATGCACTCCTTGAAGCCCAATTTTACGAAAGCATATAAGCAGAGACTTGGGTTGTCTGTTGGAGATTCTATGAAATTCTGGCAGAAACGCTTTTGGGATCATGTCATCCGCGATGACCGCGATTTTGAAAATCATTTGCATTACATTCATTTTAACCCCGTCAAGCATGGATATGTGACCGTCCCGCGTATGTGGAAGTATAGCAGTTATATAGAATGGAAAAAACGTGGTTTGTATCCTCCTGCATTTGAGTGGGAAGAGCCGAATGATATTAATTGGGGAGAATAATTTGTAGGTCCGGCTTGTAGCCGGACGCTCTTGTTCTAATAAAAAGGTCACGCTTCAAGCGTGACCTACAGCATCTACCTCCCGTACGGATACCAATAACTCTTATCCTCCATATTGAAATCCCAATGGACGTGCTTCGTCTCGCGGAA
>ERZ761607.2092-NODE-2092-length-22669-cov-5.284868_pt1 | contig 22669 bp, 17 predicted proteins | sample MGYA00511164_ERZ761607 | MGnify/ENA primary metagenome ERZ761607 (study PRJEB28899, sample SAMN02445080) | bioreactor sludge metagenome | biome: EBPR sludge | place: Australia: Brisbane, Thorneside Wastewater Treatment Plant | collected 2011-06-22 ... | reverse complement strand
CTGTAACCCCAGCAACGGAGGTCACCGCCCGTAGTCAGGGCACAAGAGTGCGAGTTGCCGAGGTTCACCGAAGCGTAGCCCGCGCCGACGACGACGGGCGCGTTCCGCTGCGTGGTCGAGTTGTCGCCGACCTGCCCGTTCCCGTTCGAACCCCAACAACGCAGTTGCTGGCCCGTCGTGATGGCGCACGTGTGGTACGACCCCGCGGAGACCGAGGCGTAGCCGGCTCCGACCAGGGTCGGAACGTGCCGATCGACGTAGCTTCCGTCGCCCAGCGCGCCGACGTCGTTGCGGCCCCAGCACTCGAGCTGCCCTCCCGTCGTGACGGCGCAAGTATGGAAGGCCGCCACCGACACCGAAGCGTAACCGGATCCGATGAGGGTCGGAAGCGAGCGGTTGGTCTGCGAGCCGTCGCCCACCTGACCGTAATCGTTCAGGCCCCAGCAGTAGAGATCCCCGTTGGTCTTGATCGCGCACCCATGCGAGGTGCCCAGATCGACGGACTCGTAGCCGCTGCCGACGCTCGTCGGGACGAGGCGGCCGGTGAGCGAGCCGTCGCCGATCTGCCCGGCTTCGTTGGCGCCCCAGCACTTCAGCTCGCCCGCCGAGGTGATGCCGCACGTAAACTGGTAGCCCAAAGACAAGGACGCAAAGGTCCCCGGCGTCTCGATGTTGCTCGGAAAAGAAGCGTCGCCGTAAATCGCCACGCCCAGCGGACGCACCAACACTTGGCTCGACTCGTCCATGCTGACGGCATCGTCGGCGGAAGCCGTGATGACTCCCGTCACCCTCTCGTAGACCGCGGAGCGCTGGCTGACGGTGGGCGACTGGCTCGAGCAGAGCGCCGCGCCCGCGTGACGACGGATGCGCGCCGAATAGGTCAGCTTTCCGAGCGAGCGGCCGCCGACCGACGCCTCGACCGTTTCCGCTTCGAGCCCCTCCGTCACCGTGGCGACGATGTTACCTTGGCACTCGGCCGCGTCGAAAACCTCGAGAAAGTCGGCGTGGCCGAATTCTTCGCGCTTCGGAAGGGTGACGAGAAAACGAACCGTATCGTCGACCCAAGGGTTACGCTGCCCCGAAGCGAGCGCGATCGCGGGCGCCGCGAGGTTCTCCCGGAAGCCGTTCAAAAGCCCGCAGCCGGCCAGCCCCCCGAGGAGCGTCAGGCAAAACGTTCTGAACGCGAAGTGCGGCACTCCGTCCATTATCGGATGCTTCCGGCCCGCGAAAAAATGAAGATTGCGTTCAGGACTTCGACCGAGTCCAGCCCTACCCAGGCTCGAAGTCTGCCGTTAGACTGAAATCGGGGGCGTCGACGCTTCCAAAGGAGATGCCGTTGAGTGATTTGTTCATCGCGAGCGTAGGGGCCTTCGACCGTTTCAACTACGGAGACGTGCTTTTCCCGCGCTTGCTCGAGGACGCCCTGCGGCGGCGCCAAGCGACCTGGCCGACGGGCGGCGTCGAGATCGCGCACTACGCCCTCATCGAAGCCGACCTCACGTCGCAAGGCGGCGTCCCTTGCCGGCCCCTTTCGCGATTGCGCCAAGACCTTGCGCGCTATCCGCGCTCGGCCGTCGTGCTGTCCGGCGGCGCGCTCCTTTGCTCCCGCATTGGCGACCTGCACGCGGACTACATCGAATCGCCGCTCGCCCTCTTCGGGTACCGCGCTTTCCGTAGGATCTTCGGATACCGAGGACTGGAGCGTCGCCTCGCCCGACGCTACGGCCTCCCGTCGCCTTTCCCCCATGCTCCGCAGCCGGAAGAGCTGACGCCCCAGACTCGCGTCGCCTTCAACGCCGTCGGGGGATCGGACCTCGACAAGTTCCTGCCCGAACACCGCGCCTTCGTCCGTCGCAGCGTGGAGCTTTCGGCCTTCGCCTCCGTCCGCGATCGCAAGAGCCTGTCTCACTTGGACCTGCCGAAGGTGCAGCTGAGTCCCGACTCGGCCCACTCGCTCGCGGCGCTCTGGCCGCGCAAAGTCTCGACGGGCCCCCGCTATCTCAGCTTTCAAGTCGGATCCAAAAGCGCCCGACGGATCGATCCCACGCGGATCGCCCAAGCCCTGCGCCGGGTGGCCGAAAGTCAGGACCTCGAAATTCACGCGATCCCCATCGGACAGGTCGCCAGCCACGGGGACCGCGAAGTGCTCGCCTCGCTGCTCCCGACGCTCGGACCTCGCGCGCGGATCCGCGACGAAAACGATCTCGGCGGCGTCGCCGCGGTCATCGCCGGGTCGGCGGCCTTCTTCGGGACGAGCCTTCACGGGAACATCACGGCGATGACCTACGGCGTACCCTTCGCCAACCTCGATCCGGACCTCGTGAAACTCCAGGACTACCTGGCAACTTGGGCGCCGAGCTTTGCGGACGCCCAAGCTCCGCGGCTTTCGGCGGCCACGGATCAAGGGGACCGCTTTCGTAAGGTCCTCGCCACGCCGGCCACCGAGCTCGCCCGCCTTTCCGAAGACTTGGCGACGCGAGTCGAGAAGAACTTCGACGACCTCTTCCGAGCGATTTTCTAGCTCCCCCGGGCGGCCCACGCCCGTTTGCGGGAGTGGGTGCCTCCGATCGTCCTCAAGGCGCTGCGGGCCGCGCTCGGGTTTTTCCGACGCGAATAGGCGCCCCTTGCCCCGCCGGGCGCCGGCCGCTAGAAACACACGGGAAAGTAGAGGTTTCCCATGGTTTTCCGCCGACCGACCGACGACGACGACATTGAATCGAACGAAGGCTCCGCCGATTTCGCGAAGATGCTGGAGGAATCCTTCCAGAAGCCCACGCGCAAGCTCCAAACCGGCGATCGCGTGAAGGCCGAAATCCTCTCCTTCGGCCGCGAGCAAGTCATCGTCTCGACGGGCACGCCCTACGACGGTTTCGTCTCGGCGCTCGACCTGCTCGACGCCGACGGCAAACCCAAGGCCAAGGTCGGCGACACGGTGGATCTCTTCGTCACGCAGGTGCGCGGCACGCAGATCTTCCTTTCCACGAGCCCCACCGCGAAGAACCTGGCCGACGACCTGGAAGACGCGCATCGCCGCAACCTCGTCGTCGAGGGCAAGGTCGAGGAAGTCATCAACGGCGGCTTCCGCGTCGTCATCATGGGCAAGCGCGCCTTCTGCCCCGTCAGCCAGATGGACGCCCGCCAGATCGATACGCCCGAGGAATACGTCGGCAAGCGCTTCGAGTTCAAGATCACGCAGTACTCCGAACGCGGGCGCAACATTGTCGTCTCGCGCCGTCGCCTGCTCGAAGAACAGAAGGGCCACGCCCTGACCGCCTTCCTGGAGAAGCAAAAAGTCGGCGACGTCGTCACCGGCACGGTAAGCCGTCTCGAGAAGTTCGGAGCCTTCGTCGAGATCATCCCAGGCCTCGAAGGGCTCGCGCACATCTCGGAGCTGAATTGGTCCCGCGTCGGCGATCCGAGCGAAGTCCTCGAAGTCGGTCAGCAAGTCACGGCCAAGATCCTCAAGGTCGAGCGCGAAAGCGCGGACCGGGTGAAGATTTCCCTCTCGCTCAAGCAAACGCAGGCCGAGCCCTGGCTCAACCTGCCCGCCGAGCTCGAGGAAGGCCGTATCCTTCCCGGCAAGGTCACCCGCTGCATGAAGTTCGGCGCCTTCGTCGAAGTTTTCCCCGGCATCGAAGGTCTCATTCCGCTCTCCGAGATGAGCTACACGAAGCGCGTCGCGCGCTCGGACGAACTCATCAAGGAAGGCGAGAAGATCAACGTCAAGGTGAAGGAAGTCGACGCCTTCGCCCGACGCATCAGCCTCTCGCTCCGCGACGCCGAAGGCGGCGACCCGTGGGCCACGATCTCGAGCCAGTTCCCGGTGGGCTCCTTCCACTCGGGCACGGTCGAGCGACGCGAAGCCTTCGGCCTCTTCGTCAAGCTCGCCGACGGCATCACGGGCCTCGTGCCCAAGTCCAAGGCCGTCGCCTCGGCGAACTTCGGCTTCGACAACCTCAAACCAGGCGACACCGTCAAAGTGCGCGTGGCCGAGATCCGCGGCGACGAACGCAAGATCTCGCTCGAACCGCCCGACGAGAGCGGTCTCGAGGACTGGCAGGAGTTCCAGCAAGCCCAGAAGGGCGCCGCCCCCAAGGGCGCTTCCACCTCTCTCGGCCTGCTCGGGCAGCAGCTCCAGGCCGCCATGGCCAAAAAGAAGGTCTAGACTTCACTTCCCAAGGGCGGGAGACAAAATTTTGTCTCCCGCCCTTGGGCCTTAACTAAGTCCCCGCGAGTTCCGATTCGAACGGGATGCGCGGAGAAGCTTCCCCTCGCCCTAATCCTTCCGGAACCTTTGAGCCCTCGCTGACGCGAAGGATTACGCGTTTCGTCTGGCCCCTCTTCGCCCTGCTCGCGATCGTCTACGCCAGTTTCGGCGCCTACTTCGTCACGCTCGTCCTCGGGTTTCACGTGGTCGTCTCGTTTCCGCTCCTCTGGTGGCTGGACTCCCGGCATCGCTCGCGACGCGCGCGTTACGCTCTCTTGATGACGGTGCTGTCGGCGACGATCGCCGTCGAGGTCGGGCTCCCCGCCCACACGAGCGCGGACCTCTTCTTCCTGGCGACGGCTTGCCTCGCCACCTTGCTCTTCGACGTGAGACCCCTCCGGCACCAGATCGGCGCGACGGGACTCGTCTTCGCCGGATGGGGATTCGCCGAATTGGCTTTTCCCCGCTTCGGCCTCGCCGTTCCGTGGGTCCCGGGCGAGGTCTCGCTGCGCTTCTTCGAGAGTCTCCACATCCTGCTCAGCGCCGTGCTCGCGATCACTTCGCTGAAGGCCTACCACGCTTCCCTCGCCCGCCTGCGCGAACGCCACCTCACGAGGGCGGCCCAGCAACACGCGCTCATCGAAGCCGCGTACGAAAAACTTAGCCTCAAAGAAAAAGACCTGCGCGAAGCGCAGTCGATCGCCAAGATCGGCAACTGGTCCTACGATGTAAACACGGGCGAGATCCACTGGAGTCCCCAGATGTTCAAGATTTTCCCCGAGGCCCCCGAACGCGGCGAACCCGATTTCGATCGTCACGCCTCGACCATTCACCCGGACGATCACCCGTACTGGCGCGCGACGATCGAACAATGCCTGATCGACCGCGAGCCCTACCAGATGCGATTCCGCGCCGTTCATCCCGACCGCGAAGTCTGGGTCGAAGTCCGCGGGCAGGCGCGAGTCGAGGACGGGCGACTCGTCGGGCTCTTCGGGACCTGCCAGGACATCAGCAGCCTCGTGCTCGCCGAAGAGGCCCGGCGCGAAGTCGAGCTCAAGATGACCGAGACCTTCGAAGCCATGCTCGAAGGCGTGCTCATCCATAACCGCGCGGGCCAGGTTATCCAGTTCAACCGAACCGCGCTCCGGCTCCTGGAGCTCGGCGAAAACCAAATCGTCGAATTCTTCGGGAAGCGAAGCGACGGGGCCTTCTTCCGCGAAGACGGGACCCCCTGCCCTCCCGAAGAGCATCCCGCCGCGGTCGCGGTGGCGAGCGGACGCGCGCAATACCACCAGGTGATCGGGTACCGCGCGCCCGCGGGCCTACTGCGCTGGATCCTCGTCAACGCCCAACCGACCCGATTCGACAAGCAGGGCGTCGCCCAAGAAGTCATCGTCACCTTCGTGGACCGTACGGAGTCCGTGCGGCACGAGCGAAAGCTCACGGAACTCAAAAGCCGCCTCGAGACCGCCGTCCGGGCGGTCGGCTTCGGCGTTTGGGACTGGGACCTCAAGACGGGCCGCCTCCACTGGGAGAGCCACATGTTCAAGCTCTTCGACGTGGACGAGCGCGAGTTCGACGGGACCTTCGCCGGCTTCGCGGAAACCTTGCATCCCGACGACGTCGCGCGGGTCGAAGCCGAAGTCAAAGAAGCCCTCGGGCGCCGGCAGGCCGAGTTCCGCACCGAATTCCGGGTGCGAATCTCGAACGGCGAGGGTTATCGCCACGTCGCCTGCGGCGCGACCTGCGGCTACGACCAGAACGGCGAAGCGGAGCGGATGGTCGGCTGCAACTGGGACATCAGCGAACGCGTCGCGCGCGAGCAAGCGATCCGCGCGCAGCAGGCCCAACTCCTGCAGTCCGCGAAGATGGCGTCCCTCGGCGAGATGGCCGGCGGGATCGCCCACGAGATCAATAACCCGCTCGCGATCATCCTCGCGAAGGCCCACCAGGTTCGACGACGGCTCGGAGCGCCGCCGATCGACGCCCCGCAGGTCGAAGCCGAAATCGCCAAGATCGAGGACACCGCCGAGCGGATCGGCAAGATCATCCGCGGCCTGCGCACTTTCTCGCGGCACGCCGAAGGGGACCCGATGATGGAGGTTCCTTTCGGGGACGTGCTCCGCGACACGCTCGAGCTTTGCAAGGAGCGTTTCGCGAAGTCCCTCGTGGCGCTGCAGATCGAAGGCGAGACGAACCTCGCCGTCCGCTGCCGACCCGCGCAGATCTCGCAGGTTCTCATGAACCTTCTCAACAACGCGCACGACGCCGTTCACGAGTTGCCGGAAAAATGGATCCGCGTCCGGGCGGAAGTCGGGCCCGGGGAGCGTCTGCGCGTCTCCGTCACCGACAGCGGCCACGGCATCTCGCCCTCGGTCGTCGCCAAGATGATGGACCCCTTCTTCACGACGAAAGAAGTCGGGCGCGGAACGGGCCTCGGGCTGAGCATCTCGAAGAGCATCCTCGAGGACCACGGCGGTAGCCTGGGCTACGATCCGACGAGCCACCACACCCGTTTCGTCCTCGAAGTTCCGCTCGCCGCGCGCGGGACCGCGGCGCCGAGGGCTGCGTGAGTACCGGCGCGCTGAACGGCCGCCACATCCTGGTCGTCGACGACGAGGCGCTCCTGCGGGAGATCCTCGTCGACGAATTCGAGGGCTACGGCGCGCGGGTCAGCGCCGCCGCCGACGGAGCCGAGGCGCTCGAACTCTGCCGGCGGACCGACTTCGATGCCATCGTCTCGGACATACGCATGCCCAAGATGGACGGCCTCGCCTTTCTGCGGCAACTCCGGAACGAAACGACGTGCGGAGCGAAGGTCTTCGTCTGCTCGGGTTTCAACGACGCCGAGGAAGAGCTGAGCCGTCTCGACGTCGTCGACGTCTTCCCGAAGCCTTTCGACATCGTCGCGCTCGCGAATCGGGTCATCGACGCGCTCGGCGAAGCGAAGCCCCGTAACGATCCCGTCGACTAGAAGTCGACCGGCTCGGTATCGAGCACGGCGTTGTTCGAGATCTTGAAGGCCCCTTCGAGGGCTCCGATCAAGGCGGCGCGCGACACGTAGGCGTCGGTCGACATCGCGTAGAGGACCGACTTTATCCAGTAGTGACCGTGGTCGCTTTCGATGTTCACGAGCCCTTTGATCCCGTCGAGCTCCATATGCTGTTCGTTCAGAAGGGGCGAGCGGATCTGGCAAAAGAGCTTGGCCATCGTGTTCGTGCCGACGCTCCGGATCGGAAACTCGATCCCTTCGCGGGCGACGTGACTGTCCGAGACCGAGGCGTCGTCGGACGCGCCGAAGAGGCGCCCCCACCCGATGACCGCAAGCTCGCGGCCGGCCTTCAGCACGCGGTCCGTATCGGACGCCTCGTACCGCAGTTCGCAGCGCATCGAGAGACGGTAGCTCGTCGTCTCGTTCTTCGTCTCGAGGCAAGTCGGTCGCGGTTCATTCGGGAAGCCGAAGTTTTCGTCCAGCTGCCAAAGGAAGACCTTGGCGTCGTAGCTCCGACGCGAAAAGTCCGAGACTTTGCTCTCGCGGACGCACTTCTTGGTGACGAAGTTAAGCGCCTTGCCGACGGCCGTATAACCCAGGACGGCCGCGCCCTCGGAATCCTTGGGAAGCTTCACGTCGCGCTTCAGCGTCAGGATGGCGTCGGGCCGCAAGAGCTCCGCCGCGGGCGAGGCGGCTTCCGCCGCCGCCATACCCAGACCCAAGCACAAGGCACTCGCTTTGAAGATATTCATGACTGGCTCCTCTTTGATTTCGGGAATTCCGGTTAGCGATCCGTGCGAATGATACGTTCGAAAGAATCCTTCACGTTGACGGCGCGGTCGGCTTCGCCGAGCTGCGCGATCAAACGCGTCATGCCGCGAATCGTCGTGATCTGTTCGAAAGGTGGGAGCGCGGCGTAGTTCTCGCGCACGAAGCGAAGGTCACGGCGCAGGACTTCCTTGTTCTCTTCGAGGTAGGCGTCGAGCTGCAGCGTGCGGCCCGCCAGGTTTCCGCTCGCGAGGCACACGAGAAGCTCGTTCCGGTAGCCTTCCAAGACGTTCATCACCCGCGCGAGGGAGGCCCGAACCTCGTTCGCGAGCGTGCGGCGTTCCGCGCTTTCGCCTACCGTCTCGAGACGGTAGTTCGTGCCCCAGGTCGCGCCTTCGTACAGGAAGGTCGTTCCCGGTCGGTAGACGACCGAACGGAAACGAAGGCTCTCTTCGTCGGTGAGGTCCACGACGACGCGCGCGGAATGCAGCTCGCTCCAGGCCACGAGGTTGTTGAGCGGCGACTTGGTCAGGATACGGCTCTGCACGGTCGGAACTTCGATGGAAAGGTCCGAGAGACCGACGCGCCGGATTTCGAGGCTGCACGACGCGAGGTCCGCCGGGGTAAAGAGGAGCGAGGCGAGGAAGCTCTGGAGCTGACCCGCCGAAGTTTGCGTCGGGAACTCCATCTCGCCGTCGCACGAGAGGATGCGCAGGTTGAGGCGCACGTTGAGCTCGCTCCGACCCGATTCGAGGACCTTGCGAAAGCCGGCCGATTCGTAGCGGACGAGAACCGAGATGTCGTTCAGGTCGGGGCGGAAGCTTTCGACCTTGAGCGAGGTCTTGAGGCCCGCGAAGGCCTTCTGGTTCGCGGCCGCCGTGCCCTGAAGGAAGAGCGCGACCGGACCGAGGTTCAGCAGACCTTCCCGGTCGGCGAAGCTATGGTAGGGCAAGCGCACGACCTGCGAGGCCGAGCGGAACTCGGCGGCGCGAGCGCCCGAGGCGAGCAGGGTGAGGGCGATGACAGAGTAAACAGTTTTCATTTTAGCTCCTAGAAAAAGGGACTCTGGGTTTCGACGACGTAGTAGAAGCGCCCTTCCGGCAACTCGGAGGCGCGGCAACGGGCCTTCAGGTAGCGGAAAGCCTCCGCGCTTTGCCACATCGAGACGAGGCGGGCGCCGCAGGCTCCGAGCGCGAGGGATTCCGTCGAGTAAGCGAGGGGACGACGGAAGGCGAGCGTGAGGCTCGACTCGACTTCGCGCCAGGGCGCCGTCAAGCGGTCCACGACCCCGATCACGCGCAGGCCGTAGACGGTCTTGGGCACCGTGTAGCTGTAATGGTAGGGCGTTTGCACGGTGCCCATAACGGGAACGACCGAAGTGTGGGTGTAGCCGCCGCTCGAAGAACGACGCCCCCGGAGCTCTTCCCGATGCCACCCGCCGCCGCGCCGAGCGGAGCCGGAGGAACGATCCGAGTAGTAGGAAGTCGTCGTTTCTTCGGTGTAACCGATCACGACGTCGCTGGTGGCGACGCCGCCTTCCCAGTAGGTGTCTTCCCAATCCTTCTGGTGGTACTCGCAGATGGTGTAGAGGTAGCGAGCTTTGTAGGCATCCACGGCGCGCTGGCAGTCGTCGCGCAGCTCCTCGAGGCTGTTGGTGCCCGAAGTGTGCTCGTTCATGCCGATCTCGAGGAGTACCGTCCCGGCGGCATTCAGCGGGGGCTCGCCTTGGGCCATGGCGGGTAAGCCCGCGAGGAGCCCCGCGAGCGTGGTGAGTCGAAGAAGCTTCATGAATCCATACCTCCAAAGCGACTCCGACCGTGGAGCGCCGCGGGCATAAATGCCACAACGCGTCGTACAACTTCTCCTTACATCTCGGTCCCGGAAAAGGCGGTGGCGCTTACATCCCTGCGATTTCGCGGGCTTCGTCGCCCAAAAAAGCGCTGTCGAAGTTGTCAACGCTCCCGGCCAAGTTGGCGCTTTCGAAGGAGAAATCGGGCGCCTTAGAATACCCCCATGCGAAGCCTAACTCCTTTCCTCGCCTTCGCCCTGATGGCCCCGGCGGCCGCGCGCGCGGAGAAGGAGTGGCCCCGTCTCACCTTCACGAAGCAACTCGTCGCGCAGCACGAGCAGATCTATCCCGCGGTCGATCCCCAGTGCCGACTCGTTCACGTCTTGCGCGCCGATGCCGCGGGCTCCTTGAGCATGGGCATCGGCTGGACGCTTCGCATAGGCGGCCAGTTACGTTTTCTCACGCCCGCCCATGTCGTGGGCGAAACCCGCCCCCTTCGCATCCGCTGCGTCGGACGGGAATACGCCGTCAAACGCGTCGGACTCTCGAAGGCCATGGACCTCGCGCTTTTAGCTTTCCAGGACGCGGAACAGGCGACGAGCTTCGCGGGCCCGTCCTTGGTCAACGAACGGGGCGAAGTCGATGCTTTCGGTACTTTTGCCCGGAGCGACTACCGCGATTTCGCGGCCCTCGTCGTCCCGTGGAAAGGCGACGGCTTCCGCATTCTTTGGGACGCCATCGAATACGATCCGCTTTGGAACGTCGGCGAGGGCCACCTCGGCTACGAGCGCATCCAAAAAACCTACCGCGTTTCCGTCGCCGAAGGCATGAGCGGAAGTCCGGTGATCGACCGTACCCAATACACGGGCGATCGCCGTCTTCGGCTGAGCGGCATGATAACTAAGACCCGCATCGGCGGTAGCGAGTCTTTCATCTTGCCGTGGAAAACGATCGAAGCCGCCCTGCCCGCTTTGGCGCGCGGCGAGGACCCTTTTCGACTCGAAGGATTTCGTTTCGAAACGAAACCTTCCTTCCGGATCGCGCGCGAGCAAAGTTCCGAATTCATCGGCGATCGCTGCTCCGGCGTGAGCTGGCAGGCCGCCGTCGGATCCTGGACGGATGGCGTCGGCGCTTGGACGGATGGGGTCGGCGCCTGGGCCGACGGAGTCGGAGCCTGGACGGATGGGGTCGGTGCCTGGGCCGACGGAGCGGGCGCCTGGGCCGATGGCGCCGGCCGCGCTCGTCTCGGACGACTTTTCTTTACGACTTTCCAAGGAAGCGGCGACCTCCGGCACTTCGACGTCGAGTACCGGGGCAAGGTCGCTTGCCGCGCGGGCGGCCTCGAAGACGAACGCGGATGGCGTCTCTACGCCCTGCGCGGCGACGACGATTACCTGAAATTCCAAAGCCTGCACCAGCTCCAGATCGCCTCGAAAGACGATCTCTCCGCCGAGGACTGGCGCGAACTTCGCGGTGCCTTCCGCCCCCAACGCAAGGCCCAAGGGCAGCTCTTGCGTGACTTCTGCGATCGACACCTCCACGGCGCGAAAACGTTCCGTTGGACCTCGACCTTGAGCGTGGACCCCTTGGTGAATTTCTTGGACCGGAAGACGCTCTACCGGCAACGCCGAAGCTTCGTGGGCGAGCGGGCCGGCAAAAAGACGAGCTCCGCGGAACTCGGCACGCTGAGCTGCACCGACGACGCCGTCGAGATCCGCCACGACGGCGACGAGCAAAGCTACCGGGTCCGTTGGACGGCCGAAAAGCTCGACCTCGAATACGAGAGCGCCCTCGGGAAGGCCAAGTTCTCGGCCCCCTCGGACGGTTGGTCCTACGCCTTCGAAACGGCCGCTTTCTCGATCGAATTGGACTTCGGCCTCGAGAATCGCGAGTCCCTCTTCCGCCTCGAAGCGGAAGGCAAAGGCAAACGCTCCGAGTGGATCCTCTCGGACGCCTGGTATTCCCCCTACCTCGGAGCCAACCCATGAGCACCGCGACGATGCCGCCCCTCTACCTCGAGCTGCGACGGCGTATTCTCGCGGGCTCGCTCGAAAACGCGGCGACCCAGCTCAGCGAGCTGAGCGCGGAACCCGCCACCGGAGGCTCGCTCGAGCGGAGTTGGATTCGTCTCCTCACGACGCGGCTCGCGATGAAGGCCGGTAATCCGTCCGAAGATCATTACCTCGACGAGCCGCGCGGCGAGAACCCGAGCCTGCGCGCCGAGATCGGGTGGGTGAACGGCCTGCTCGCCTTCAACCTGGGCGATTTCGTGCGGGGCGCGCAGGAATTCCGAACCGCGGCCACGGCGTACGCCAAGATCGGCGACCCGGAGCGCGAGCTTTTGAGCCTCTACAACGAAGCCATCGGCGCCGAAAATCTCGAGCGGCCCGAAGACCTCGCGTCGCGCATCGAACGCTTCTACTCCCTTCGACGCCTCGCGCACGCCCGACAGAGCGGCAAGCTCATGGGCCTCATCGGCCGCCAGCTCGCGATGCTCTATCACCAGGATGGACGGCTGAACGCGGCCCGCGACGAGCTCATGGAAGCGATGCCGAAGCTCGAGATCTTCGCCGATCACTCGGACCGCGAATCCGCGCAGCTCTTCGCGACCCTCCTGCACGCCGAAGCCGGCGAGCCCGCGCTCGCGCGCGCGGCCTTCGAGAAAGTCCTAGGCCCCCACGAGGAACGTCACCGCTTTCCCGTCGACTTCATCGGGTGGAAACTTGGCCTCCGCGACCGCGAACCCCGCCCCGAGGACTACGGCACGATCTGCCCCTTTTTTCGCTTCTCGCTCGCACGCTCGACCTGGGGCCAAGGGCCACGGCGCTTCGACGGCGAAAGCTTGACCGATCTCGAGGGCCGCCTGCTCGCGATCCTCAAGCGCGGCCCCGTCAGCCGCCACTACCTTTGCCACGCCCTCTGGCCGGAGCCCATCTCGATCCGCGCGAAACGAAACCGCTTCTATCGCCTGCTTAACCGCTTGAAGCCGAAGCTCGGCGACGCCCTCGTCAGCTCAATTGAAGGCATTTATTCGTTACGCAACGGCGTCGCGCCGTAGAGCACGATCGCTAGAAATCGGCTTGGCCGGGCGCGCGCGGAAAGGGAATGACGTCGCGCACGTTGCCGAGGCCCGTGATGTAAACGAGCAAGCGCTCGAAGCCGAGGCCGAAGCCCGCGTGCGGCACGCTGCCGTAGCGGCGCAGGTCCCGGTACCAGCCGTAGTCTTCCTTGGGCAGCTTCATCTCGTCCATGCGGCGGTCGAGCGCGTCGAGACGATCCTCGCGCTGCGAGCCGCCGATGATCTCGCCGATACCGGGCGCGAGGACGTCCATGCACGCGACGGTTTTGCCGTCGTCGTTGAGCTTCATGTAAAACGCCTTGATGTCTTTGGGGTAGTTCGTCACGACGACGGGCCGCTTGACGTGCTCCTCGCAGAGCCAGCGTTCGTGCTCGGTTTGCAAATCCATGCCCCAGCTCACCGGGAACTCGAAGCTCTTGCCCGACTTCTCGAGCGCCCGGATCGCGTCGGTGTAGTCGATCTGCGCGAAGGGCTTTTCGATGAAGTCGCTCAGGCGTTGGATGCAGGTCTTGTCGATGCGGTCGTTGAAGAAGGCCATGTCGTCGGCGCGCTCGTTCAGCACCGTCTTGAAAACGAATTTCAGCAGTCCCTCGGCGAGCGCGGCGTCTTCCTTGAGCGTCGCGAAGGCGATCTCGGGCTCGATCATCCAGAACTCGGCCAGGTGGCGCGAGGTGTTCGAGTTCTCGGCGCGAAACGTGGGTCCGAATGTGTAGACCTTCGAGAGCGCGCAGGCGTAAGTCTCCACGTTCAACTGTCCGCTCACCGTCAAGTACGATTCCTTGCCAAAGAAGTCCTTGGCGAAGTCGACCTTGCCGGCCTTATCCTTCGGCGGGTTCACCATATCGAGTGTGCTGACGCGGAACATGTGCCCGGCGCCTTCGGCGTCGCTCGTCGTGACGATCGGCGTGTGCACCCACAAGAAGCCGTTCTCGTGGAAGTAGCGGTGGATGGCCTGCGCGGCCGAGTTGCGCAGACGCGCGACGGCGCCGAAGGTATTCGTGCGTGGGCGCAGGTGCGCGACCGTGCGAAGGAACTCCATCGTGTGGCCCTTCTTCGAGACCGGATACGATTCGGGGTCCTCGACCCAGCCCACGACCTCGATCGCGTCGGCCTGGACTTCGAAGGCCTGCCCCTTGCCCTGCGAAGCGACGAGCTTGCCGCGTACGGCCACGGAGCAGCCGGTCGAGAGCTTGAGGATCTCGTCTTGGTAGTTCGCGAGCGCGGCCGGCGCCACGACCTGGATGCCGTTGAACGCCGAGCCGTCGTGCACTTCGACGAAGGAGAAGCCGCCCTTCGAGTCGCGACGGGTGCGGACCCAACCGCGGACTTCGACGGAACTCTCGACGGGGACTTTGGACTTGAGGATGTCGGCGACACTGGCGATCGGCATGGGAGATTTTATAGCGCCCCGGCGGAAGCCTGGAAACCCTGGGCGAGAATCTTTCGCGAGCCGAAACGCGTCCCATGCCCGCCGGCTCGGGACGCGTCGCGAAAGCCCCTAGACGGACGGGTCACTCGACAAAAGTACGGCCTTGGCGGAAGCCCTTGATACGGGCCCAACCCACGCAAGCGAAACCGCCGCCGGGAACTTTGACCGGCATGGTGCCGCTATCGACCACCTTACAGCCGATGTCCTTCAAATTGGTAAAGACTCTCCGGGTGTCATTCACCTTGGCGCAAGCGGCCCTCGCTTTGGCCCTGGAATGTTTCACCAGAACGACTTCTGCCGCCGAAGTGCAATCCGTGGCTTCTTCCGAAATCGTGTAACTGTCCGGCTGGTTCTCGACTTGGACGACGGTTCCGTCGTCCTTAAACGAGCGATCCGGAGAGCTTACGATGAGAACATCGAAGGGGAAACTCGCATCGCCTCCACCCGCGAAGGCCGGAACCGAAAGCGCCAAGAGAGACGTGAGCGCAAGAAACTTTGTCATGAGGTCCTCCTCATTCTCGCTTCGGCTTTCCCCGCCCTAAAATTGACCGCCCCCCAACTTTTCGCACGATCTTCATACACCGACCCTCAAAACCTAGGCCTCGTCGCCGAAGGCACTTTCGATGCGGGCCGTAAAGGCGCCGAGGGCCGTCGAGGCGTCCCCGACCTTTCGCCGAAGCATCCAGATGTGGTCGATGAGCTTGCGTGGGCTTGGCCGCACGACCGTAAGCCCCTCCGTTCCGCCCGTTCCCTCGAGCAAGTAGGCCGGCACGACCCCCGCCCCCAAACCGGCGCGGGCCAGCGCGAGGACCATCTCAGCCGTGGACGCGTAGGTCCGGATGGGCAGGGTCTTCGGCTTCTTGCGGTAGTGCAGCGCGAGCCAACGGCGGATCGGCTGGTGATTAAAGTAGTACTCGATCATCGGCACCTCGAGCAGTTCCTCGACGGTGGGCCTCGGCCCGAGCCGCCCCTCGGGCGCCACAAGAACGAGCTCCTCGGTGTAGATCGCGCGCGACCGTACGAGACGGTCGCGCTCCGGATAAATCGAAAAGCAGACGTCGAGCTTGTCGGCCTCGAGCATGCGGTGCAGTCGACTCGGCGGTTCGAAGACCATCTTGACCTGGACGTCGGGATGCTCACGTTGGAACTCGGCGAGGACGGGCGCCAAGCGAAACTTCGCGAACTCGAGGTAAGCGCCGATTCTCAATAAGCCCGTCACTTCGCGAGCACGGCCGGCGATGCGCGTGAGCTCGTCCTGGAACGCCTCGCGGTGGGCGCGGAAGGAGCGCCGAATCTCGAGCCCGAGGGGCGTCGGGACGAGACGCTTGCCGATACGCTCGAAGAGCGGCACGCCGAGGGAGCGTTCGAGCCCCGTGATCGTCTGACTCAAGGCCGAAGGCGTGACGTTGAGCCGCTCCGAGGCGAGACGGTAGGTCCCGGCCTCGACGACCTGGGCGAAGACGGCCAGCTTGTTGAGATCGATATTGTTAAGATTCACTCATCAAGACGTTTAGGAGATTGAGATTTTCTTATCAAAAGCTTTCGCTATTTTGGGCCCCGCCGAAACGGCTCGGCGCATTGACGGAGGAAAAACGATGGAATTCTGGAATCCGGGCGGCCTGCACCTTCTGAAGCACCCCTTCTACCGCGACTGGATGGAAGGCAAGCTCTCGCGCGAGACGCTGCGCGACTACGCGGCCCAGTACTTCCGCCACGTCGAAGCCTTTCCTCGCTACCTCGAAGCCGCGATCGCGAAGTGCCCCGACGCGCGTGCGCGTCAAGTCCTCGCCGAGAACCTGGCCGACGAGAACGGCACGACCCACGGCACTTCGCACCCCGAGCTTTGGCTCCGCTTCGCGGAAGGCGTGGGGGCCCCCCGCGCCGAAGTGAACGCGGCGACACCGCGTATCGGAATCCGCCGCGTCATCGACAGCTTCCAGAACTTCGCCAACGGGTCGCCCGCGCAGGCGCTCGGCTCGCTCTACGCCTACGAATCGCAGGTCCCGGAAGTAGCCCATTCCAAAATCGAGGGGCTTCGCCAAAACTACGGCATCGAGGACGAGCGCACCCTTTCGTTCTTCGAAGTCCACAAGGTCGCCGACGTCGCCCATCGCGAAGTCTTGGAAAGGCTTCTCTCGGAGCTTGCCCCCGAAGCGCAGCGCGAAGCCCGCGAGGCCGCCGAAGTCTCGGCCCGGGCCCTGTGGGATTTCCTCTCGGACGTTCACACGGCCCGCGCATGAAACGCGCCTTCATCGGTCTCGGGTCGAGCCTCGGCGATCGGCGTGCGAATCTCGAGCGTGGCGTCGACGCGCTTCGTTCCCTGGCGAAAGACGACGCGATCCGAGTCTCGAGCTTCCACGAGACCGCCGCCGTGCTGCCGCCCGGCGCCGCCGCGGATTGGGACGTCCCCTACCTGAACGCCGTCGCGACCTTCGAATGGGACGACTCGGCGATGGAGTTGCTCTCGCGGCTCAAGATCCTGGAGGTCTCGCTCGGCCGCACGGCCGCGCCCCGCTGGGCCCCCCGCATCATCGACCTCGACCTTCTTTTGTTGGGCGACGAACGCATCGAAAGCGCCTTCCTCAAGCTTCCGCACCCGAGCCTGCTGGATCGCTCGTTCGTGTTGGAACCCCTCTGCGAGATCGCGCCGGAGCTCGCGGTAGGCCCCGCGGGCGAAAGCGCGCTCACGATGGCCCGCCGGCTGCGCGCGCCTTCGGGAACGGGATACTTTTCGCTGCTGCCGGCTTAAGGTTCCTTGGCATCCGATTTCTCCTGAAATAGCGTCGCTTCGCGAATGGCCAAGCTTGCGCGTCCCGTTGATTTTACCCGGGCCCAAGCCCGCGCCCGCTTACCTCGGCGCGACCGGTACAGCCACAAGGCGAAGGCCGGTCGCGCCCTCGTCATCGCCGGGTCGCGGGCCTACCGTGGGGCCGCGGTGCTGAGCGCCACGGCCGCGGCTCGCGTCGGGGCGGGCTACGTGAGCCTCCTGGGTGAGCTCGGTTCCTTCTCCGTCGTCCGGCACCCGGATTTTCTCGTGATCGGCACGGGCCCTTCGCAACTTCGCCGCACCAAGTTCTCGGCGGTGGCCATCGGGCCGGGCCTCGGCGTCACGGTCCGGACCCGTCGTTACCTCGAAGAGCTCGAGCGACTCGGCGTCGAGCGCGTCGTCGTGGACGCTGATGCCTTGACCGTCAAATCAAGGGAACGCGAGCCGCGCCCCTTCCCGCCGACTTGGATCTCGACGCCGCACGAAGGCGAACTCGCGAGACTGCTCGGCGTCACGGCCGAAGCGATCCACGCCGACCGCGCGCGCTTCGCCCGGCTCGGCCAACGGCGCCTGGGCGGTATCGTCGTGCTGAAGGGACACCACACCCTCGTCGCGACGGGCACGCGGCTTTACCGGGTCCGGAGCGGCAACGGCTCGCTCGCGAAGGCGGGCACGGGCGACGTCCTGACGGGCCTACTCGTGGGTTTGCTCGCGCAGGGGCTCGCGTCGCTCGACGCGGCTCGGCTCGGCGTCTACCTACACGGCTTCCTCGCCGACGAATGGGTCCGCGCCGGAAACGATCCGCTCGCCTTGATGGCGAGCGATCTCGTCGAGCGGCTGCCGCGCGGCCTCGCCCGCCTGCGAAAGCGATAAACAAAAAGGCCCGCCCCGGATCGCTCCGGGGCGGGCCTTCACCCTTCGATCAAATCGAGCTTAGCGAGCCGCGCTCGCCGCCTTTTCCTTCGCGAGGAACTCGGGGTAACTCAGGTTACGACCGAGGAGCATGTTCTCGTAGAAGAAGCGCTCGTGCAGGCCGATGGAGCCTTCGATCGAGCCGGTCTTCTTGTTGAGGATGCCTTCCTTGCAGATGTCGTACTGGGTCTCGCGGTCGTTGCCCTTCTTGCCCTTCGTGATCTCGTGCAGCTTGACCGAGAGGCCCATGCACTTGCGGAAGGTGATGTTGAGACGCGCGTAGAAAAGCATCGTCTCGTTGTCGGGGAACGCCTTGATGCCGAGCGGGTTGCCGAAGCAGTTCCGGTACTTGTGGCGGTCGTAGTAGCGGATGTACTTTTCGTACTCGTGCTCGCCGGCGGGCGGCGTCGCGTGGTTACGCACGAGCTCGGCGTAGTCGCCCTTGGCTTCGAAGTAGGCTTTGCGAAGCGCGTCGAGGTTGATGTCGTCGCCGAGGATCGTTCCGCGGTAGAAGTCGAACTCGACTTTCGTCATCTTATGGCGACGCGCGCAGGAACCGAGCGCGAGGCGGTGCTCCGGCGAATCCGCGAAGCGATCGAACTTGGCGAGTTTGCCGGCCTCTTTGCGACGGGGCAAACGGTCACCCGCTTCGACGCTCTTCTCGAGCTTGCCGTCCGCCGCCGAAATGATGCAGGCGCGGAGCTCGGGCTTGAGACGGCAGAAGAGGAGCGTCTTCTCGTGCGACTCTTTCTTGACCCGCTCGAGGTTGTCGCCCATCGAACCGTAGCCCTTCTCGCCGGTGAGGCAGGCGCGGAAGGTGTCGCGGTCGTAGTCCTGGATGTAGGCCTCGAAAGCGTGGCGCGGCTCGACGACGACGGGGCCCGTCGTGAGGTCACGGTCCGCGGCGTTGAATTCCACGACGAAGCGTTCGGGGAAGGCCGCGTTGTCGTAGCCCAGGCCCGAAAGCCCCTTGGTGATCTTGCCGTCCGAGCCCGTAGCGACCTTGAGACCTTCCTCGAGGACGATGGCCTTCACGACTTCGGGCACCATGATCTCGGCGACGTAGTCGCCCAGGCAGCGGTGGTGCTTCCAACCCAAGTGGAAGTAGAAGTTCTTCGGGCGGTTCACGTCGAAGTCTTCGGGGTTCGTGACGCCCTGGAGTTCGCCGCGCGGCTCGGCGCGCGCGAGGTTCGGACGATCGCCGACGTTCTCGCCGACCATGACTTTCGCCTCGGGATCGAACATGGCGGAGTGCGTGGCCACGAGGACGATCGAGCCTTGCTTCAAGGCGACGCCGCCGATCTCGGTGTCGCGCTCGGCGTAGCGCACGACGAAGGGGTTCACGGGGTCGAAGCGCAGCGCTTCCCACACGTACTTCGCGACGAGCGCGTCGTCGCCGGCGCGGGCGGCCGCGCGGACCTCGTCGAGCTTACCCTTCAGGATGAGCTGGTTGAGGGCCTGCACGATCGCGGCCTGGGTCGTCTCGACGCCGCCGATGAGCGTGCCGGCGATGTTCGAGCGGATGCGGTCGTCGCCCAGGTCCTTCGCGGCTTCGGGCGAGCGGAGCATGCGACTCAGGATATCGTCGCCACCCTGGCCCGCCTGGATCTGACGGCGCTTCTCGCGGATGAGCTTGTCGATGTAGCGGTTCATCGCGGCGCCGGCCGAGACCGAGGTCTCGTGGATCTTCGGGTCGTTCGTGACGTTATGGAAGAAGTCGTCCTGGATCGCGCGCGACCAGTGGTACATCTTGGCGCGGCTCGGGCCCGGGAAGCCGAAGTAGTCGCCCGTCAGCTCGATCGGCACGCGGCGGGCCACCTGGTTCACGACCTCGAGGCTCGCGTACTTCTGGCCGTCCGGGTGCTGGCCGACGAAGGCGCCTTCCTCGATGGCCTTGGCCGTGAGGGCCTTGACCATCTCGCGTACGCGGGGCAGATCCTCGCGCGGCATCATCCGACGCATCCACGGCTTTTCCATGCCATTGTACTGCGTGCCGTCCGTCGCGAGCATGTAGGGGCCCATGACGGAATCGAACTTCATCTTGTAGTTCCGCACCGAGAACATCTGCGGATTGTCGAGCACGTGAACGACGTCCTTGTATTTCGTGACGATGACCGTCGCGACGTTCGGGTGCGCGTCCGTGCCGTCCTTGTTCGCGAGGATCGGCAACGGCCCCATCGTGTAGACGGGCGCCTGCTCGCGGAGCTCCTTGAAGGCCGGGAGCGGGTTGTTGCGGAACCAACCGAAGACGAGCTTCACTTGCGCCGCTTCCTGCGCGGACTGCAGCTTGCCACCCGTTTTCTTTTTTACGATCGCGCCGAGGATCGTGTCCTTCATCTTGGCCTTGAAGCCTTCGGGCGCGCGCTTGGCGGCTTCGATCGAAGCCATGAAGCCCATTTTCACGTCGGCCTGGCTTTCGCTTCCCGCTTCGTCCGCGTCTTCCTCGGCGAGGCCTTCGGCCATGCTTTGCTCGGGGGATTCGGCCGAGGCCGGGACCCGGAACTCGTTCGTCGTGGACGAGTCGACTCCGCTCGAGGTGCATGAACTCGCGCCCAACAACGAAAGACAGGTGCCCGCCAATAGGATTCTATGCTTCAAAATCATCCCCCCAACCTTGGCGCGCCGGAGGTCCCGACGCGTAGACGAATAGTCTAAGAGGAGACGGGCACGGCCCGATAGGGGGAATTTGGCCGTCATTTCGGAACGCCGTCAGACGCTTGACGCGGCCCCCTCAAGCCGTGTGGCGCCTCGAGATACGGTCCCCACCCCCTGCCCTTGACCCCCGCTCTTCTCCCGTTAAAACCGGCGTACGGTTCGTGACGCCAGGGAGGCCAAGTCTTTGAAATTATTATCGCAAGCCCTTCGCATCGGGAGCCTGCTCCTCGGACTCATGGCCGCGGGAGCGGCACCGGCCGTTCAAGAAATCCGCAACGGCGGGAGCGTCCTCGTCGGTGGCCGAGTCTATCAACTCGGCGATCTTCACTTCCGCCCCCTTCCCCACGAAGGCTTTGGCCTCGACCAAACGCTCGAAGCGGAACTTCGGCGAATTCGCCACCTCGTGACTTACCGTCTCGGAATCGATTTCAACGATTTCGACGGCCGCGAGTTCTTCGAGGAGTATGTCTTCAACCCCTACGTCGAGTTTCGCCTGGTCGCCAAACTCCCCGCCCATTGCCGTTTTTACGACGCCGAGAATCTCCCGCCGAATGCCCAGCAAGAACACGTCGGGTGCACGGACGGCGCGATCACCTTTATCGACCCCGCCGTCTACTCAAAGTTGCCCACGGTTCTGGACCAAGCCCTCTTTATCATCCACGAAAGGCTGCACGCTCTCGCGCCGCTTCAGCCCTATGACCTCAAGACGGATCTCGTCTTGGCGCTTTATCTCATCTCGAACGCCTACCGTGAAGACGCGCCTGAACTCACCGAAGGCGAAAGCCTCTTTTCGCCGGAAGAGCTACGCGTCGTGAATCGACTGAATCGTCGTATCCGGCAGCTAACCGGCCGCATCCGCAGCCGAGACTTCATGACGGAAGTTCGTTTTACCCACGGCGGCGGGACCTTCATCTTCCGGCAGAGTGCGGGGAGCATCGTCCCCGAGGATTTCGCCCAAACTTTCGACCCGAGCGTCCTTTGGATGGACCCGCACAGCTCCCTTCGCTTCGACCTTAAAGGCGAGACTTATCGGCCCCGTTCCGCCCTGAGCGCGATCCATATCGAGAAGCTCTCGCTTCGGCGATCGAACCTTGGGCTCAACAACATCTCGAAGTTCGTAGCCCGCAACGCGGAATTGAACTCGGTCAGTTTTGACCTCGCCTCGCAATCCCCGATGCTCAAACGACACGTCGAGGTCATCAACGTCAAAGCCGAGCAGCTCAGCTTTTATATCTCGAGCTCCGCCCTCACGTTTCGTCTCGGAACGCAGCACGGCGGGACCCCGGCCTTCCTTTCGGCGCCCGGCCGACGGCGTTACCTCCAAACGAGTCTTCCAGCTCAGATGAGCCTCACCGAGCTCAGAAGCCTCGAGGACTTCCCGCGCTATTTCCTCCGGGAGGAAACCGAGCCGTGAGCGGGAACCGCGGAAAGCTTCTTCGCTTCGTCCTCACCCTCGGCCGCTCCTCGCCGTAAAAAGGCGTCAGGTTCCTTTTGGTTCAGCGTGCGCGTCAAATTGACGCCGCTGCTGAACCAAAAGGAACCTGACGCCTTCTCAAGACACAAAAAAACCCGCGCGGGTTGCCCCACGCGGGTTTACTAGGTCTAGCCTAAGCTCGACTTAGAAGTGAACGGCGAGGTTCACGACTTTGACTTCGAGGGACCAGGCGAAACCGCCCTTGAACCACATGTCGAAGTCGAGTTCCGGGTTCCAGGTGATGTCAGACGACAGCGGGATGCGCTTGCCGACTGCAACAACTGCGCCGAAGTTCGTGCCACCGCCGAACGACATTTGGCCGAGAACTTGAGCGTAGATTGCTTCTGCAATCGGACCGCCGAAGTTGAACGTCGGGCCAACGCCGATTTTGCCGGTGAACTCGTTTGCTGCGTCTTTCTCGTAGTTGAGTGCAACTTCACCGCCGAGTTGAATCATCTCGTCGAGGGCGTAGTTGTAACCAGCGTGCGTTCCGAACTTGAACGCGCCACCCTTAGCGATCGTGAGACCGAGGTTCGAGCCCCCGGTCACTTCGTGCTGAGCAGCGAGGGCCGGTGCAGCGGCCATGGAAAGAGCAAG
>ERZ761607.2089-NODE-2089-length-22690-cov-4.755600_pt1 | contig 22690 bp, 13 predicted proteins | sample MGYA00511164_ERZ761607 | MGnify/ENA primary metagenome ERZ761607 (study PRJEB28899, sample SAMN02445080) | bioreactor sludge metagenome | biome: EBPR sludge | place: Australia: Brisbane, Thorneside Wastewater Treatment Plant | collected 2011-06-22 ... | reverse complement strand
AGCTGCCATCCCGTCCGATCGAAGTGCTTCGTCTCGAGCTCCTCGCCCTCGTGCAGCCCCGCGACCGCCACAAACCCCGGCCACTCCGTGAAGCAGCGCACGAGCCCGGCCTTCTTCGGGTTCTCGAGCACATACTTGATGCGCCCCGCTGCGGCTTCTTCGTCGAGGATGGGCTGCGCGTCGTAGCGTCGCGGGAAGACGGGTCCGACGCGTCCGAGCAGCAGGTTCAGGGTCTGCGCCACCCGCGCGAGGAAGTACCCCATGAACGCCGCGAGGTTCTTGCCTGGCGCCCGGACCACGAGGTGCAGGTGGTTGCTCATCACCACCACCGCGAACACCTCCACCGGCGGAAGCCCGCTCTCCGCGCAATGCGCTTGAGCCCGCGCGAGTGCCGAGCTCACACAGTCCTCCGCGAGCTTCTCCGCCTCTTCCACGGTCAGCTTGGGCTGGTTCTCCGGCCGGCGACGGTTCGCGCTGGCGACGAGCCGCTCGAGCTTCGTCCGCAGCCGCGACCGCTTGGCCTCCACCACCCGCCGTGCCTCCCGGTTCACGGGAGCAGAGCAGCGGGTGCAGCCAGAAGACTTCTTCGAGGGTTCGGGTCGTCACGAAGAACAGGTGTTCGGGTAGTTCACACCGGAGGGGGCGCGACCGGCGCGTGGGCTTGGCGGTGGGCATGCCGGCTCATCGCGCCGCCGGATTCCCCGTTGATTCTCGGGCGTGGGCAAGAATGGTGGAACCTTGCCCTGCCCCGCCTGTGATGCTCAGAGCACGAGGTCGTCGCCGACATGCCGATCGGCGTCGCAGAGAGCCGCGTCTGGGGCTCAGAGCCGGGCAGAGCTCTGGGGGCTGCGTTTAACAGCTCGTGGCTCTGAGCTTTACAGCTCGGCCCGTTGCCAACTCGCCACCCGCTGCTTCACAGCGCGCACGTCGTTGATGTCGCTCGTGTTGTCGCCGGTCGCGGCGCGGCTCAGAGCACGCGGCGGAAATGGCTGGGCGATGCCATGTGGTGGTTGCCAACGAAAACGGCTCTGGGGTTAGCAGCGCTGTAAACCTCAGAGAGCTTCGCCACTGGCACTATATGGGACCACCTTGGCCCGCCTGGACAGCTTCCGCTCCTCCAGCGCGCAGTACAGGACGGGAACGACGAACAGCGTCAGGAGCTCGATGGCCATGCCACCCACGGAGGGCAGTGCCATCGGCACCATGATGTCGGAACCGCGACCCTGCGACGTGATGACCGGCAAGAGCGCGAGGATGGTGGTCGCGGTAGTCATGAGGCACGGTCGCACGCGACGAGAGCCGGCCTCGAGTGTGCGTTGGCGAACCTCCTCCACGCTCTGCGGCGGCTCTTGCTCAAAGCGCTGCTTCAAGTACGTCGCCATCACCACGCCATCGTCAGTGGCGATACCGACCAGTGCGATGAAGCCTATCCATACGGCCACCGACATGTTCACGGTGCCGACCTGAAAGAGCTCGCGCATGGGTGTTCCGAGAAGCTCGAAGTCGAGGAACCACGGCTGCCCGTAGAGCCATAGCAGCGCGAAGCCTCCCGACACGGCTACTGCAACCCCGGTGTAGATGACCACGCTGGTCGAAACGCGATGGAACTGGAGGTAGAGCAGGATGAAGACAAGCGCCAGCGCGACAGGAATCAGCAGCATGAGCCGCTTCTCACTTCGCACCTGGTTCTCGTAGGAGCCAGAGAACTCGAAGCTGACGCCGGCAGGTACTTCGAGCTCGCCGCTATCGATCTTGTCTTGAATCACCTGCCGCGCCTGCTCCACGGTCTCGACTTCCGCCACATCGGGCTGTCGATCGAAGAGCACATAGCTGGTGAGAAAGGTGTCCTCCGACTTGATCACCTGTGGACCTCGGACGTACTGGATGTCAGCCAACTGCGTGAGAGGGATCTGCTCGCCCCCTGGTGTCGGGACAAACACCCGTTCGAGCGCTTCGAGGCTATCGCGCTCCTCCCGCATGTAGCGCACACGAACGGGGTAGCGCTCGCGCCCTTCGACCGTGCGCGTGAGCGTCATACCCCCGAGGGCCACCTGGAGCACGTTCTGGACGTCGACGATGGTCAGCCCGTAGCGCCCGATGGCTTCCCGATCCAAGTCGATTTCGAGGTAGGGCTTTCCCACAACACGATCCGCGAAGACCGTCTCCTGCCGTACCGATGGCACGGTCTTCAGGACCTCCTCAAGATGGAGGCCGAAGGCTTCGATCGATTCAAGGCTCGGACCGTGCACCTTGATTCCCATGGGGGCTCGCATGCCGCTCTGGAGCATTACGATGCGCGCATTGATCGGCATCAGCGTGGGGGCGCTGGTCACCCCGGGGCGCTCCGCGGCGCGGACAATTTCACTCCAGATGTCCCGCGGCGTGCGAATGTGATCGCGCCACTGGCGAACGCGTTCCCCATTTTCCTCGACGCGATACTCCGGCTTGTACGTGATCACCGTCTCGATCATCGACAGAGGCGCCGGGTCGAGAGCGCTGTCGGCCCTCCCGAGCTTGCCGACTACGCGATCCACTTCGGGGATCTCAGCGATGGCGGCATCCATCTCCGATAGCATTCCGAGGACCTCGCCAATCGATGCGTGCGGCATGGTCGTCGGCATGTAGAGGTACGACCCCTCGTCAAAGGGCGGCATGTATTCGCGCCCGAATCCAGGAAAAGCATGAGCCACAGCCGCAACGGGACGACTGACTCGTACGCTCTGCGGAAGAAATCCGAACACGGTGTCGAAGCCTAGCCACGCCGTGGTGCCGAACAGGAAGATGCTGGCGGGGAACAGCAGGAAAAGCACCTTGCGTCGCAGGATCCCGTTGAGGAGCTTCGGATAGACAGACTCGAAGAAACGGAAGGTACCCATGACGGACGCGATGAGTACACCGACGAAGAGAATGTTGACGTCGAGTCCCTTGCTGCGACCGAGAGGCAGCCAGTCTTCGGCCAGGAGCAGTGTCACGGCCACGACCGCGACAATGTTCTCGGCGAGCGTCATGCGCCGATTCAGCGCGGTCGTCAGGAGTGGTCGCGCCAAGCGGTAGGCGCCGAGGAACACGACTAGAAGTCCTCCAAGGAGGCTGTAGCGAAGAAGCACCAAGCCCAGACCAAGAAACACCCAGTCGCGAATGTGCTCGGCTCGGAAGAGCGATCGCGCGACCCTTCGCATGCCGGTCGCATTTGTTGACGGGGCGCCCGGGCGCCTTCGGAAAACAATCAGCGCCGCGCCTGGAAGCACCAGGAGCGCAAGAAGGAGGGCGCCGGTCATCGCGAACGTCTTGGTGAACGCCAGTGGCGCGAAGAGGCGCAGCTCTGTCGACGACAGGCCGAAGACGGGCAAGAAGCTAACGACCGTCGTGAGCACAGAGGTCATCACGGCCGGGGCTACCTCGGCCGCCGCGCGCCGAACAACTACAGCCCGCGGCATGCTCGGTGACGCCTCGTCGAGATGTTGATTGATGTTTTCGACAAAAACGATGCCTATGTCGACCATCGTACCGATGGCGATGGCGATGCCACCGAGCGCCATGATGTTGGCGTCTACGCCAGATATCTTCATCACGACGAATGCCGCTAGGACACCGAGGGGGAGCATCAACGAAATGAGCATCGAGCTGCGGAGGTTCCGCAGCATAATGAGAACGACGATGATCGTGATCAGAATCTCTTGGTAGAGGGCCGTCGACAGTGTGCCGAGCGTCTCCTCGATGAGCGTCGTCCGATCGTAGAAGGGCACGATGGTGACCTTGCTCGTCGTGCCATCCTCGAGCGTCCTGCTTGGCAGCCCGGCCTGAATCTGCGCCATCTTCTCCTTGACTGCGGAGATGACTGCGAGGGGGTTCTCCATGTAGCGAGCGACGACAACGCCTCCAACTGCCGGCGCTCCCTCGTCGTCCAGCGCTCCGCGGCGAAGAGCGGGCCCGAGTGACACACGCGCCACGTCGCGCACTCGGATCGGCGTGTGCTCCCGAGCAACCACAACTGTGGCCTCGAGATCTTCAAGGTCCTTCACAAATCCGAGGCCTCGGACGAGATACTCGACACTATTCACCTCGAGCGTGCGAGCGCCAACATCCAAGTTGCTCTTGCGTACGGCGTTCGCGACCTGCGCCAGACTCACGTCGTGGGCGCGCATCGCTTCGGGGTCGACGTCGACCTGATACTCGCGGACGAACCCACCGATCGAGGCGACCTCGCTAACCCCCTCGACAGACTGCAGGGCGTAGCGAACGGTCCAGTCCTGGATGCTGCGCAGCTCGTCGGGGTCCCAGCCACCAACGGTGCGGCCCTCTGGGTCCTGGCCCTCGAGGGTGTACCAGAAGATCTGCCCCAGGGCGGTGGCATCCGGGCCAAGCGTGGGGGTGACGCCATCCGGGACCGTTCCCGGAGGAAGAGACGCGAGCTTCTCGAGCACCCGCGAGCGGGACCAATAGAACTCGACGTCGTCGTTGAAGATGACGTAGATCGTGGAGAATCCAAAAGCAGATGAGCTTCGAACGGTGCGAACCCCTGGAATCCCAAGGAGCGCCGTCGTGAGTGGATAGGTAATCTGGTCTTCCACGTCCCGCGGCGACCGGCCTTGCCACTCCGTGAAGACGATCTGTTGGTTCTCGCCGATGTCCGGGATGGCATCGACCGGCACCGGGTCGCGAGGAAGCGAGCCGCTGTCGAACGAGAACGGCGCGACGTAGACACCGCCTGCCACCAACATGGCGGCCAGCAGAAAGACGATCAGCTTGTTGTCGACGAACCAACCGATGAGCGCCTCCCAGGCGCCTCGAGGTGAATGGTCGCCCTTGTCCACTTGAGGGTTCAATGTTGGTGCCCTCCCGCAGGTGCCGCGCGACGTTCGCTGGGGGCGCTGTCAGTGGGAGGTGCCAGGTAGCCATCTGGAGCAATCTCCTGGCGTACTTCGCCGCAGGTCAACATCGACGCTCCGAAGTAGGAGTTGTCGATTTCGCTTTCCTTCTGAACCCACAGCGCACCATCACTACCGGTGGCCATGGGACAGAACGCCAAACGCAGCGCATGGCCCGTGGGGTTGCCGAAACGTGAAAGCAACTGAATGACCGCCTCGCTGAGCGCCTCGAATCCTTGTCGTGCCCCCTCCAAGCTGTCCGCCATGGCGATGTGCTGACCATGCCCACGAAGGGCAGACGAGAGCTCTGACCATGCGCCGTGGGCCTGGTGTGGTCGTTCAAACTCGATCGCCTGCACAGCGCTCGTGAGCGCGGTCGCCGATGCCTTCGCGCGGTCGAGGGAATCGTCGGCGAGGGCGGCCTGAACCTCGAGATAGGCACTCACTACCGGCGCAAGCTTGCGGCGCTCCGCAGCAGACAGTTGGATCACGGCATCCCATGTGCCTTCTTCCCGGTCATCAGCAGACGCCATCATGCTCGCGCCACCACGGATTTGCAGGTCGGCGTCCAGGGCAAAGGCGCCTCTTGTGACCACGCGGTCGCCTTCCGCGAGGCCCGCGACCACGGGATAGACGTCTCCCAGGCGCGGCCCGAGACGTACAGTACGCGGCTCGTAGGCGATGCGGTCTCCGGCTCGGACCTGGACGTACACAATGGCGCGGCGTCCCGTGAAGAGCGGAGCGGTCTTCGGTACGACCAGCGGGCTCTGCTGGCCTGTTGCCTCGGCTGTCGCGACGGACGCTTCCGCGAACATGCCAGGGCGAAGGCGGCCGTCCCGGTTGTCGACTTGCACCCGGACTTTGGCAGTGCGGCGCCGTGCGTCGAGGGTCGGTTCAATGAACGTCACTTCGCCTTCGAACACCTCGCCAGAAATCGCCTCGACGGAAACGCGAACCGCTTGTCCAACTGAAAGCCGGGAGAGGTCGTTTTCGTACGCGTCGAGCTGTAACCAGAGCGATGCGAGGTTGGCGACGCGATAGAGGGGCGTTCCGGTCGAGACGTACGCACCCTCTGTCGCCATCCGCTCGATCACGGTTCCCGCGAAAGGGCTGCGGATCGCCACGGCGCGCGTAGGGCGATCCTGCCCCTCCATCCGTGCCAGTTCATCGTCCGGCACGCCGAGGAGTCGGAGGCGCTCGCGCGCTGCATCAAGAGCTGCGCCGGCGGCCTGACGTGACGCCTCTGGGCTCGACTGCATCCGATCGACCTGTCGCTTGGCGACCAGCAAATCTTGATGAGCGGCGAAGACCTCGGGACTGTATAGGGTTGCGATCACCTGGCCCGCACGCACCCGTTCTCCCGTGACGTTCACGTGGAGGCGATCGATTCGGCCGCCCGTCCAAGCCGTAACGGTTTTGAGGGTGGTTTCGTTCGGTTCGAACCGACCGAGCAGTCGCAGGTCGGCCGTAGCATCGGCCTGGCGTCGAACGGGCGCTGTGCGTAGCTTCGCCAGGGCTTTGGCGCGCTCGGAGAGCACGACCTGGTTGGGGCCACTCGCGGCTCCATCGTCACCCGACGTGACCGGGATCAGATCCATGCCACAGATCGGGCACTGCCCCGGTTCGGGCTGCCGGATCTGCGGGTGCATGGAGCACGTCCATATCGTTTCGGAGCTGCGGTCCGATGCCTGCGCGTGCTCAGCGTGATCACCATCGGGTGCACCACAGGACCTCAGTCCCACAAGCGACGCACCGATGACCAAGCCGACAACCAAGATCAGTACCTTGGATGCATGTGCACGGACCCGATTTCCGAGCCCTGCCAGCCAGCCCTTCATGTCCATTTTGCTCATCGTTCTTCTTCTCCGGGCAGACTGTCCGGCCTCACCGCTGGCGTGAGCTCGCGCCCGACGAGCTCTTCGAGCCTTGCCCAGGTTCGCGCATGGTCGGCACGAGCTCGCTCGAGCTCGATCCGCAGCTCCAAGAGGTCGCGTTGGGACAAGAGGGCCTGAGCGACCGTTCCGCGGCCAACCGTGTAGGAGCCGAGGACAGACTCGTAGGCGGTCTCCGCTTGCGGCACGAGGGTCACCCGATAGAGGTCGACCCGGCGCGTGGCATCCCTGAGGTTCGCAAGCGTCGACGCGAGTTCGGCCTCAGCTCGGTCGACCAGAGACCGTTGGTCGGCACGGTGCGCCCGTGACTCGGCCTCCGCGGCTTCGATGCTGTCGGAGTAGCTGCCCTGCCAAAGAGGAATGCGAATGCCGGCGCCCACGATCACTGCATCCCGTCCACTTCCTTCCACGCCGGGCATGGCTGCGTCTCCTGTGATGATCCAGTCGGCTCCGACCGTGAAGCTAGGAAACCGCTCCGCGCCCTCCGCTCGTGCAGTGGCTTCGGAGGCCTCGGCGAGAAGCCCGAGGCTGTCGATCATCGGATGAGCCCGAGCCGACGCCGAAAGCGCCTCGGGGGAGTCGGCAGGCATACCTGCTGCAGCTGGCTCGTCTGGCGTTGGAACGGGGTAGTCCGCAGCGACGCCGATGGCGGCTCGAAGAAAGGCCTCGGCGCCGCGCTCGGCCTCGTCCATCCCTCGGATGTTGTCCGCGATGCGCGCTGCAGCGAGATCGATTTGTTGAAGGTCGGCGAGCGTGGCTACCCCGGCGGACATTCGAGCTCGAACGGATTCGGAGAGGCCTCGAATCACGTCGAGGTGCTCGCGATGGATCGACCGCGTCGTCCGTATTTGCCAGAGGTGCCAATAGGCAGCCTCGACTCGCTGAGCGACCGAGAGGGCCTGCGCCTCAAAACGACGCTGCATGGCGCGCGCTTGCGCCGACGCGGCGTCGGCGCCCGCCGAAAGGCGCGTGGGCCAAGGAAAGGCCTGTTGCAGGCTGAGCCGCGCTTGTTGGGGGCCCACACGGGTCTCGACAGACTGCACGAAGTATCCAAAGCCGATCGTCGGCTCTGGAAGACGACGGGCTCTGGAGATTCGATGAACGCTTGCCTGCCACCGTTCGAAACCGGCGCGGACGTCTGGGTTGTTCTCCAGCGCCAAACGCAGATAGCCAGGCAGGCCCGTTTCGACCGAGGACGCAGATTCTCGATCTGCCGAGCGTGCCGCTGCCGGCTCCGGGGAAAAGGCGTACTCGCGCTCTGCGCGCACGAGATCGCGACGCACCGCCGACTCGTAGGTGCCGGCGCACCCAACCAGCCCTCCGGCTAGAGCAACAGCGGACACGGCGCTCATGTGTGGGACCGCTCGTCGCATACGAACTACCTCGCCGACGCGACGACACTGCCTCGATACATGCCCATGCCACAGGTGAAGGCGATGGTCTCGTTCTCGCGCGGCGTCAGCTCGACCTCGACGTCCTGGTTGAGCGGAAGATCGCGGCGGATGTCGCGGTCGGGAAAGACGACCTGCTGGCCGCAGCCTTGGTCGGTGGTCCGCTTGAAGACCAGCGTCAGCGGCTGTCCGGCGTGGGCGCTGATGCTACCGGGCTCGTAGCCCGAACCCGTGACTGTGACGGTCACACGGTGCCGCTCCGCGGCGCTCGGAGCCGGTGCGGGCGAGTTGGTGCTGGGGGCTTGGTGCGTGGCACTCGGTGCTTCCGCCTTGCTGGATTCGCACCCAGCAGCGGAAAGAGCGGCGACAACAAGAATGGCGAGGTGCTGCATGGGCTTCTCCTTTTCGCAACCGAGAAAGCACCATCCGTGCCAGAGTCGGCGGGCTACTGTAAGTTCATGTTATCGCGTTGGTTTATCAGCACCCGATGCGCAGCCCTTCAAGCTGCCCGATAACCGCGAGGGTCCATGAGTGACCGTCACGGTTACTTCTGTGATGCCGCGTGGCGAAAGGCGGCCGCGTCAACACCATGCTTTCGCAGCAGGCGGTAGAAGCTCTCACGTTCAACTCCGGCCTGGGCTGCCGCCTCGGCGACCTGCCCATCGAACCGACGCATCAGCGCCTCGAGATACTTCTTCCCGACATCGGCTCGACCGCGTTTCAGCGCCTGGGCCCACGTGCAGTGAACCAAGGACGGGTCATCGCCCGTCGCGCCATCGGTGCGTAGGACCTCGGGCGGCAGATCCACGGCGTCGATCTCGCTCTGTCGAGCAACCACGCACGCCCGCTCCACCGCCGACCGAAGCTGACGTACGTTCCCAGGCCAATCAAAGGTGACAAGCGCTTCTAGGGCAACCTTCGTGAAGCCTTTTATCTCTTGCCCCCGGTTTCGTTCGGCATGCTGTCGCAGGAAGTGGTGCGCTAGTAGCTCGACGTCGTCCTTCCGATCTCGGAGTGGAGGAATTTGCACCAGCGCGACGTTCAGGCGGTACCAGAGGTCTTCTCGGAAGGTTCCTGCCGCGACCATCGCCTCGAGATCGCGGTGCGTGGCAGCGATCAGCCGCACGTCCACCGCTCTTTCTTTGGCCTCCCCGACCCGGCGTACCGCTCTCTCCTCGAGTGCCCGGGTCAACTTGGCTTGCAGTGACGGGCGCATGTCTCCGATCTCGTCGAGAAACAGACTTCCTCCGTCAGCCTCTTCAAAGAGGCCCTTCCGGTCTGAAGTCGCACCGGTAAACGCTCCCTTGGCACTGCCGAAGAGTTCGCTTTCCAGAAGCTCAGCCGGTACCGCAGCACAATTTAACGCGACGAAACGCTTACCCGCGCGGGGCGAGAGCTCGTGAACAGCGCGGGCCAGGCGCTCCTTGCCCGTGCCGGTCTCGCCAAGCAATAGGGCCGTGGCATCACTGTCCGCAATACGTTTGACGAAATCGGCCAGGTCGTGCATTTCGCGGGACTTGGCGACGACGCCGGGCAGGACCTCCCGCACAGAGTCGGATGCTGGATCGGAAAGCTGGGCGCGCGAAAGGGCGCGGAGCAAGACGCTTCTCGCAGCGTCCGGCTCGAAGGGCTTGGTCAAGTAGTCGTATGCCCCCAGCTTGAGGGCTTCGACGGCCGTACCTACCGTCGCGTAGGCGGTCATCAAGATGAACTCGGCCTGCGGACGGAGGCGGCGGCACGCACGCAGCACATCGAGCCCGTCCATGTCCGGCATCTTCAGGTCGCAGAGAACGACGTCGACGTGTTGGCTTGCCAAGACCCGAAGTGCCTCTGCGCCGTTTTCAGCGGTGCAGACGCGCGCATCCTTCTTCATGACCTTTGCCATCAGGCGCGTCATGTTCTTCTTGTCGTCCACGACAAGAAGCGTCGGCTGAGTCTCTTTCATGCGTCGTTGTCCCTCCGCTTGGTCGGCTGAGGAGCGACCGAGCTTGCTCTCATGCCCTGCTTCAGCGGCAGCTCGATTCGAAAAACGGCTCCACCGGCTGGCGCATTTGCTACCGCGATCGTTCCATCATGCGCGCGAACGATGCTCTGACACACGGCCAACCCGAGCCCGCTTCCCCCTTTCCGCTTGGTGAAGAACGGTTCGAAAATACGTTGCGCGTCCGCGGGGTCGATTCCGGGCCCCGCATCCACGACCTCGATCTGGTACGCATCGCCTCGCACCTTGCCGACAACCCGAATTGACTCGCCCTCGCGAGACACCTGCCCGGCATTGTTGAGCAAGTTGATGAGCACCTGCCTGAGGCGGGCCGCGTCTGCTTCTACCGCCGCCTCGTCGCAGGCGACCTCCACCGCGCTCGCGCCTTCGCCGACCCCGTACCGCTTCGCCGTTTCGGAGAGAAACGGCGCCATGTCGACCCGATCCCAGCTCAGCTGCTCTGATCGCGCATAGGAGAGCAGGTCGTCTGCGATGCGCTGGCAGTGACCGGCTTCCTCGTCAAGGATTGCGAGCTCCTCGCGAAGATCCTCCGGATCCTCTTCCGGGCTCATGGTCTTGAGGTAGCCGCGGATGATCCCGATGGGGTTGTTCAGCTCATGGGCGATGCCCGCAGCGAGCTGACCGATGGCCGCCATACGCTCATTGTGAAGAAGGCGTGCTTCGCGCCGGGCAAGCTCGTCGGCCATGCGAGAGAAGGCCTCGCCTACGGCCGCAAGCTCGCCCTTGCCGAAATCCTCGACGCGGAAGGCAAAGTCACCTCGGCCATACCGCAAGGCGGCGTCCGTAAGGCGGTGCAAAGGTCGAAGCACCACCGCGCGCAGGCGCAACGTGAAGGCCACGGAAAGCGCAACGATGAGCAGCGCGCACAAGCCTCCTCCAAGCAAGCCGAGGTGCGTCGAACGGGTTGCATGGTCGTGCGCGTGGGCCATCTGCCGTGTCGTGGCTGCAGCCAGAATGTCGGCCTGTCGCGCGGCGTCCTCGCCGAGACGTTCGAGCTCTCGATGAGCCTCACGAGCCGCCTCGACGTCACCACGTTTCGCTGCAGGGAGCGCGGAGCCGACGAGCAGCTCGTGCATCCTCTGGGTCGTTTCCCCAAGGACTTCGAGTCGATTGCGCTCCTCCGGGGGGACGCGCGCGGCAAGCGACTGAATCCTGGCTCGAACCTGATCACGCCATTCGTTGTAGTGGCCAAGGTGAGACTCGTCGCCCTCGATCACCGAATGGGCGATGTGAATCGACATCTCCCGAACCGCGGTGGACAGCTCCGTTCCCTGGCGAATGGAGGTCTCGTCGTGGCGCATCGACTCCACGAGGCCTGCGACCTCTTGGATCACGAGGACCAGCATGGCGCACATGACGATCGCGACGACGCTTACGGACCCGAACCCGAAAGCGAGCTGCCGCCCAATGAACCGTGGGCTTTTGGAATCGAGGCTCTTGGGCTCGTCGATGTGGGTCATGGGGTTCTCGCGTACACCGCGACTCGCGGCGAGTCGGTAACCGATGGTGCCATTCTGTAACCCATCGGGTCACTTCACGCAAGGTTCGCCGGGCCGTCATGTCGCAAAGCACTTCGAAACCACCGAGCAAAACAGCAGGTGGCCGAGGTGGCACGAAGCATGCTCAACGGAGCAGCGGAGGATGCCCATGCACGAGCACGCCCACAAGATCGGCAGCGACGGGACGAAACATCGAGACCCGGTCTGCGGCATGACCGTCGACGAAACTGCAAGCCATCGGCGTGAGTACGACGGGAAGACGGTGCTCTTCTGCAGCGCGCATTGCGCGAGCAAGTTCGACCGGGCGCCAGACCAGTACATCGCAGCCGAACCCCCGCAGACTCAGCCGGCGACCGCAGGGACGTACACCTGCCCGATGCACCCCGAAGTGCGCGCAGAGTCGCCCGGCGACTGTCCCAAGTGCGGAATGGCCCTCGAACCCGAGATGCCGCCACCGGCTCAGGTGACCGAGTGGACCTGCCCCATGCATCCCGAAATCGTCCGGCAGACTCCGGGAGACTGCCCGATCTGCGGGATGGCCCTGGAACCCAAAGGGGTACCGGCCGAGCAAGAGGAAAATCCAGAGCTGAAGGACATGACCCGGCGCTTCTGGTTTGCGGCGGCTTTGTCCGTTCCCCTTGTGGCGGTGGTGATGCTGGACATGATTCCGGGGCGCCCGATCTCCGCGCTGCTCCCTGGGCGCTTGCGAGCGTTCGTGGAACTCGCGCTCGCCGCTCCGGTTTGCCTCTGGTCTGCGTGGCCGTTCTACCTTCGTGCGATCCGCTCCATTCAGAACCGCAGCCTGAACATGTTCACGCTCATTGGACTCGGCGTCAGCGTTGCCTTCTCATACAGTGTCATTGCGACCCTCTTTCCAGGCTCATTCCCGCAGTCCTTTCGGGGGCACGGAGGTGAAGTCGCCGTCTACTTCGAGGCCGCCGCCGTGATCGTCGCTCTGATCTTGCTGGGGCAAGTGTTGGAACTTCGTGCGCGCAGTCAGACGAGCGCAGCGATCAAGAAGCTCCTCGGCATGGCAGCCAAGAGCGCCCGCCGCATCGGCGAAGACGGCACGGAAGAGGACGTCCCTCTTGCGCAGGTCGAGCCGGGCGATCTGCTCCGAGTGCGCCCAGGCGAGAAGATCCCCGTCGACGGTGTGGTTGTAGAGGGCAGCTCCCACGTAGACGAGTCGATGGTGACGGGAGAGCCGATTCCCGTGGAGAAGGCAGTCAATGACGCTGTCATCGGCGCCACGATCAATGGCACAGGAAGCCTCGTCATGCGCGCCGAGAAGGTCGGCGCGGAGACCCTGCTTTCGCGCATCGTAGCTATGGTTGCCGAGGCCCAGCGAAGCCGCGCGCCGATTCAGAAGCTCGCCGACGTCGTATCCGGCTACTTCGTTCCGGCCGTGGTGTTGATCGCGCTGACGACCTTCGCGGTCTGGTCTGTCTGGGGGCCGGAGCCCGCAATGGCCTACGCACTGATCAACGCGGTTGCTGTGCTCATCATCGCCTGCCCCTGCGCGCTCGGGCTGGCAACGCCCATGTCCATCATGGTGGCCACGGGAAAGGGAGCATCGCTCGGGCTTCTCTTCCGCAACGCCGAAGCGATCGAAATCCTGCGCAAGGTCGACACACTGGTCGTAGATAAGACGGGGACACTGACCGAAGGCCGTCCACGCCTCGTCAGCGTGACCGCGCTTGCGGGAATGGATGAGTCTCAGCTTCTCCGACTCGCGGCGACGCTCGAGCGCGGCAGCGAGCACCCACTTGCCGAGGCGATCGTCTCCGGTGCCCAGGAGCGCGGCGTCGCGGTGACCAAAGCCGAAGACTTCCAGTCGGTGACCGGCAAGGGCGTCATCGGACGGGTCGAAGGTCGGGAGGTCGCGCTCGGCAATCTCGCCCTCATGAATGACATCAACGCGGACACGTCCGGCGTGAGCGAGCGTGCCACCGAACTCCGCGGAGAGGGGCAGACCGTGATGTTCGTGGCGGTAGACGGCGCCGTTGCCGGTCTGGTCGGGGTCGCAGACCCCATCAAAGACACCACACCCGACGCGATCGCCGCGCTGCACGCGGAAGGGATTCGCATCGTCATGCTGACGGGAGACAACGCCACAACCGCGAGGGCGGTCGCGAAGAAGCTCTCTATCGACGAGGTGGTCGCGGATGTTCTTCCCGATCAGAAGGCAGCGGCCGTCAAGCGCTTGCAGCAAGAAGGCCATGTCGTCGCCATGGCCGGCGATGGAATCAATGACGCACCTGCGCTCGCGCAGGCGCAGGTCGGCATCGCCATGGGCACAGGCACGGACGTGGCGATGGAAAGTGCGGGCGTGACCCTCGTCAAAGGCGATCTCCGCGGCATCGTGAGGTCGCGAAGGCTCTCCCGCATGACGATGGCGAACATCAAACAGAACCTCTTCTTTGCCTTCGTCTACAACGCGCTGGGCGTGCCAGTCGCGGCGGGTGTTCTGTACCCGTTCTTCGGCCTGTTGCTCAGCCCGATGCTCGCGGCGGCGGCGATGAGTTTCAGCTCGGTGTCCGTGATCGGCAACGCGCTTCGGCTGAGGCGGGCGGACGTGTGAGCGGAATGCGGAACCGAGAGCGTTCACCCCCGCCACGGCATCATACGCGCCCGATTCACGGCGGCCTGCTTCTCGTGGTCGAGATCGGGGGATGTCCCGGGGGCTGCTGAAATTTGAGTGGCGGTTTGCTCCGCCCCGAAGAGGATCGGGGTGCACTGAAAGGAGAAACCGCCATGGGAAAGACTGCCAGGAAGACGAAGGCTCGGGAAGAGGTCACGGTTGCAGAGACCGAGGCGTCGATGGTCAGGAACGTGCTCGCGCAGTTGGTGTTTGGTGCGCGGTGACCTGCGCGAGCTGGTGCACACGCTCGGGATGCAGGCGATCGCGTCGATGCTGGAGCAAGAGCGCACCGAGCTGTGTGGGGAGCGCTACAAGCACTCGAAGGAGCGACAGGCGACGCGTGGAGGCTCGACGGCAGGACGCCTGACGCTGGGCGGTCGCACGGTTCAGATGCGTCGTCCGCGTGTCGTCGGCCACGACGGTGAGGTCGCGCTCGAGACGTGGGAGCAGCTCGCGGCCACCGACCCGATGAGTGATCGCGCGTACGAGCAGATGGTCGTCGGCGTCGCGACGCGAAAGTACGCGCGCTCGCTCGAGCCGCTGCCAGCGGAGCTCGCGGAGGGAGAGCGCTCGACGAGCAAGAGTACGGTGAGTCGGAAGTTCGTGGCGGCCTCGCAGGCGCGGCTGAACGAGTGGCTCGGCCGCGATCTCGCTGCACTCGATCTCGTGGGCGTGTTCATCGACGGGCTGCACTTCCTGTTCCCGAGCGCACTGGCTGATGGGGTTTCGCGCAGCCTGATCGATGCGGTTGGTCCGAGGCGCGCGACCACGACGACGATGGCCATCGCGACGTGACGCGAGTGGTCACGAGGCGATGGCCATCGAAGAGGGTGCGCGAGATCAGTCGAGCTCGTCGGCGTCGAAGGAGGCCGAGAGTGTCTTGCGGTCGACGCGCTTGAGCTTGCGGCGGGCGGCGCGTCGGAGGGCCTCGGTGGCGATGCGGTCGATGTCTCGAAGGCGACCGGCGGAGGCTTCGTGGAGGATCGCGAGGGCGTCCCCGTCGAAGAGGTCTTGCGCGGCGCCGGCGATGGCGACGCGGTGGGCGACGTACTCGGCGGTGTCCTCGGGGCCGGCGTCACCGAGGTGAAGGCGGCTGTGGATCCGCGAGTAGAGCGAGCGATTGGTGCGCAGCCGCAGTCGCTCGTCGAGCTCGGGAAGACCGACGAGGACGAGCGAGAGAAGCGGCGCGGAGTCCCAAGCGTAGTTGCTCAGGATGTGGAGGTGCTCGAGCACCTGCTGGTTGAGGAGGTGGGCCTCGTCGAGCAGGAAGACGGGATGGACGCGCGTGGTCTCGAGCTCGCGGACGTGCTCGGCGATCGCGTGGAAGACCGCCGCCGCAGTGGCGCTCGGCGCGAGGCCGAGGGCGCCGCAGAGCTGGCGGTAGAAGTCGCGGCGACCGAGCGTGGCGTTGTGGCAGTAGGTGAGGCGAAAGCCGGCTTCGGGCAGGCGATGCCGCAGCGCGCGCAGCACGCACGTCTTGCCGATGCCGGGCTCGCCGGTGAGCAAGACGTGGCCGCGCTCGTGGCACGCCTCGACGAGTCGTTCGACGACGCGCTTGCGCGAGCTCGGGACCCAGAGGTCCGCGTCCGCGACGTCTTTGCCGAAAGGCGCGCGCATCAAACCGAAATGTTCGATCCACTTGGCCGACGTCATCGCGCACCTCCGACGAGCGCTTCGAGACGCGCGCCGTTCGGGTCGAATGGCACCGGCGCGAAGGGCACCGCGTCGATGCCGCGTGCCGCGCGCTTGGACGTCTTGCGTGAGCGCTTGGCGTTCGCACGCGGATCGACCGGCCGCAGCGCGAGGCGCTGGTCCTCGTGCTCGATCCAGGGTGGCGTGCTCGGGTCGAGGAGCACGCGCGCGAGGGTCACGATGCGACCGGCGAGGTAGCTCGCGTCGACCTCGAAGTCGGTGCCCGCGACGGAGAGCGTGCAGTCCTTCCGCACGCGCCGCGTCGCGCGGACGGTGAGCGCTTCGCGGAGCATCGATTCGGAGACCGGCTCGTTCGCGGTGGCCTCGTAGACCTCTGCCGGGCATCGCCCCATCAGCGACGAGTGCGGGGTGACGTGGTAGTGCCGATCGAGCCAAGCAAGCAGACGCACCTGCACGTCGTGCAGGGAGCTCGCGACGCCGAGGTGGTCGAGGCATTGCTCGCGGAGCGTGCGCCAGAAGCGCTCCATCTTGCCGCGCGCCTGGGGGTCGTGCGGCTCGGCGTGCACGAGCCCGACGCCGAGGCGACCACACGCGACGCGCAGCGTGTCTCCGACGTAGGTCGGGCCGTTGTCGAGATAGAACGTCTCGGGTGTGCCGTGGAGCCGAAAGGCTTTGACGCTCAAACGAAGCATCTCCGCCTCGCGCTCCGTGGAGCACGCCTCGAGCGCGACGACGTAGCGGCTGTGATCGTCGAGGATCGCGTGGATGCGAAGCGGCACGCTCACGCCGTTCACGCGCAGCGCGGGGCCGTGGCAGACGTCGGCGTGCCAAATCTGGTTGGGCGCGGCGGTCTCCCACCGAAGTCGCATTCGCGCGCCACCGACACGACGCACGGTGCGCTCGAGACCGTGCTGGCGGTAGAGACGACGCAGCGTCGACATGCTCACGCGGCCGGGCTCGAGGCGCCCGTCGGCGATCAGGGTGCGGTGGATGAGCGCGACGCTGACGGTCGGGTGCTCGTGACGGATCGCGAGGAGCAGCAGGCGCTCCTCGTCGGTGAGTCCGCGTGCGTGGCCAGCGTCGCTGCGGCGCTTCGGACGAAGCGCGTCGAGGCCGCCGCGACGGTACGCGTAGTACCAGCGCTGCAACGTCGGGACGGAGTACGTGCGCGTGCGAGGACTGTCGGGTGGACGCACGTACTCGTCGGAGAGCGCGCGCAACTCGGCCGCCACGTCGCCGTGATCGAGCACGCCGCGACACAGCAGCGGGCCGAGCACCTGCGCGCGAAACAGCGCCACCTGCTCGGCGACGTCTTTGGGTTTCAGCTCATCGGTCATCGAAGCTCCTTTCGAGAGAGAAGCGACGACGGTCGAGGAGTGGATGACGCGTGGCGACGACCTCGGATGGTGGGATGGTTTTCGCCCGTGAATCACGAGTGATGGACATCGGCGACGTGCGCGCCGACCAGGGCCAAGTCCCGCAGGGAGCCGTATCCGACGGCATCGGCTCGGGACGAGGGTCGGCGTTCGATGCTCGTTGCGGGTACAGCGCGCGGTCGAGCTCGTCTTCCGAAAGGCCCTCGACCTCGGGCCAGGTCGTCAGCCCGGCCTCCTTCGCTCGCGCCAATACGGCGCCGACCGCCCCGGCGCTCGTGCTGACACTTCGGGCTATCTCGCGGTGCGAGCGTCCCAGCTCCCACTTCTGGCGAAGAATCTCTCTCGTCTTCCGCATGGACAGTCGCTCCGTGGCCACGGGCTCTCCTGCGAGCCCGGGGTGAAGAGACGTCCAACGTCGAGTGCGCCGACCTCGCGGCCCCCAGCGTGAAGGGCGCGCGAGGTGATCACGATGCGCCGATCCCGGTGATCACGATGCGCCGATCTTGGCGATCACGATGCGCCGATCTTGGCGATCACGAGGGCGATCCGGGTGATCACGATGCGCCGATCTGGGTGATCACGATGCGCCGATCTGGGTGATCACGATGGGGCGGCGTACGCAGCAGGTTCGGCGCCGCTTCGACGGGCCGTGCTGTTCATCATCGGGGCGAAGGCTCGCGAGTAGCGACGAACGGTGCGTGCCGATGCACGTCGCGAACCGAGCGCGCGAGGTTCGAGCGTCAGCGTGATCGCGGGCGTCGGTGGGCCTGTTGATCGCCGGGGCGCTTTCGATGCACGGCTTCCCGCCCTTCGAGCTCGAGCATCATCTGGTCGAGCATCGCGTTTTGCGGGTCAACTCGTCCCCTCGACGTACCCGATCGGGATGACGCCTGGCAGGGTCTCGGTCCGGTTCACGCGGACGCCCGAGTCTTCGACGGCGCGCCGTAGCGACTTGGTGGTGAAGCGCCGGTGCCCCGGGAAGCCAGTCACAGCCAGCGCCCGCGAGACGACCCACGAGAGCGCCGTCTCGTCGTGACAGAAGGTCGGAACGATGATGCGGCCGCCCGGCTTGAGCACGCGCCGAAGCGCCGCCAGCGCCCCCGGCAGGTCCGGCACAAGGTGAAGGACGTTCGCTGCGACGACCGCGTCGAACGTCCCTTCGTCGAACCGGAGTGCGTAGAGGTCGGCCTGCTCGCACCGTACGTTCGTCACGCCGGCATCTCGCACGCGCCGCTCAAGCGCGGCCACCATCGCCGCCGAGTAGTCGGTGGCGATGACCTCTGCTGCGCCCGAGGCGAGCGCGGGTGTAACGAGCCCGGTGCCGGCCGCAACCTCGAGCACGCGCCCGAGGCCGCGTGTCGCTTCCCCGGCCAGCTCGACCATTCTGGGGATCGGCCGCCCGAGGAGCGACATCGAGCGGTCGTAGTTCTTCGCGTGCTTGTCCCAGTAGCTGCGGTTGCCGTCGGTCATGTCGTTCCCCGTCGATGTTCGTACGCCAGGAGCCTCAGTGCGTTCGCGACGACGAGCAAGGTCGAGCCCTCGTGCAAGGCGACGGCGACGCCGATCTTGGCGAAGCCGAAGATGGTCGCGGGGATGAGGAACGCCACCATGCCGAGGCTGGCCCAGAGGTTCTGCCGGATGATGCTGCGGGCGGCGCGGCTGAGCCCCACGGCGAAGGGCAAGGCGCGGAGATCGTCGGCCATGAGCGCGACGTCCGCGGTCTCGAGGGCGACGTCGGACCCACCCGCGCCCATCGCGATCCCCACCGTGGCGTTGGCCATGGCCGGCGCATCGTTCACGCCGTCACCGACCATCGCCACCCGGCTCTTCGAACTCGCCAGCTCCACGATGGCAGCGACCTTTTGCTCCGGCAGCAGGTCTCCGCGTGCGACGCGGATACCGACGTGCATCGCGACGGCGTCCGCCACGCGCTGATTGTCCCCGGTCAGCATGATCGTCTGCTCGATGCCGAGTGCGTGTAGCTCCGCGACCACCGCCTGCGCGCTCTCACGAGGGGTGTCCATCACGCCAAGAACGCCGAGGAAGCGGCTGTCCGAGCGGACCACCATGACCGTGCGCCCCTCGCCCTGCAGCTTGCTTACAGCGTCGGCCACGCTCTGCGGCAGCGGCCCGTCCCGCGTGAACAGGCCCGGCTTGCCGATCGCCACCTCCGCCCCGCCCACCGTCGCGCGAACTCCGTAGCCGATCACGGCCTCAACGCCCGAGGCTTCCATTGCGGCGAGACCAGGACGCCGCGCGTCCGCGCCCTCCACGATCGCGCTCGCCAATGGATGGTCCGACTGCTTCTCGACGGCGACCGCGACCGCGAGCAGCTCGTACTCGGGCCCGCCGTCGAGTGCGATCACGTCGGTGAGACGAGGCTTGCCTTCGGTGAGCGTCCCGGTCTTGTCGAACGCGATCGCACGGACCAACCCGAGCGATTCGAGGTGCGCGCCGCCCTTCACGAGCACGCCTCCACGCGCTGCTCGCGCGACGCCCGACAACACCGCGCTCGGTGTCGCAATCGCGAGCGCGCACGGACTCGCGGCCACGAGTACCGCCATGGCCCGGTAGAAGCTCCGCGCGAAGGGTTCGTCGACCACGACCCAGGCGAAGAGCAGGCCGACGACGAACACGAGGATGACTGGGACGAACACACGCTCGAAGCGGTCGGTGAACTGCTGGGTCGGCGACTTCTGCGTCTCGGCCTCGGCAACGAGCTTCACGACACGGGCGAGGGTGCTCTCGCTCGCGGTCTTCGTGACGACGACGGTGAGAGCCGCCGCCCCGTTGATGGTGCCGGCGAAGACGCGATGTTCAGCGCCCAGTGCCTCAGGGGCGACGAGCGCAGCATCCGGCTCAGGGACGGGTCGCTTGTCGACGGGGACGCTCTCTCCGGTGATCGGCGCCTGATTCACGCTGCTCGAACCTGCGCTGACGAACCCGTCTGCCGGGATGCGCGTGTTGGGCTTCACCAGAATGCGGTCGCCCACTACAAGCTCGGCTACCGCCACCTCTTCCTCGCGACAGTCGTCGTTGATGCGCAGCGCGGTCTCTGGGACGAGCTTCGCCAGCGCGCCGATGGCGTTGCGAGCGCGGCGCATCGCGTAGCCTTCGAGCCCGTGACCGAGGGTGAAGAGAAACAACAACAGAGCACCCTCGAACCACTCGCCCAGGATGGCCGCGCCGATCGCGGCGAGCAGCATGAGGAAGTCGATCTCGAACCTGCGCGCACGGAGCGCGACGACGACCTCCTTGGCCGTGAACCAGGCCCCGAGGACGTACGCGGCCACGAAGAGGCTGGTCGTGACGAGCGAGGTCACACCCGCCTTCTCGAGGCCCCAACCGATGCCCGTCAGCGCGCCGCACGCGAGGCTGAAGACCAGCTCAGAGCGCTCGCCGAAGGGGCCTCCGTGCTCATGCTCATGCTCCTCGCGCTCGGCGGCAGCCGCCGCGGGAGACGCCGCCTCAACAAACGAGACGATGCCCGCCTTGGACGCGACCGCGAGGAGCGCCTCTCGATTCGTCTTGGTGGGATCGAACTCCACGTAGAGGCGACGGGATCCGAACGCGACGGAGGCGTGCAGCACCCCGGGCTGGCGAGCGAACACGCCCTCGACGAGTCGGGCTTGTCGTTCGTGGCGCAAGCCGACCGCCGGTGCCGACAGGTGCTCGTAGCGCCCCTTGAGTGCGGCGCCGGTGCTCTGAACGAGCGCCTCCACCTCTTCAATCCGCACCGAGGTGGGCTCGTAGTGAAGGCACAGCTTCGGGCGCGCCGGGTCCTCGCGATCGACGTGCACCCGCGTGATGCCTCGAGTTGCTCCAAGAGCCTCGACCATCCGCCCGACGCACGCATCGCACGCTACGGCGTCGCTCGGCAGCGCGAGCTCCAGATCGAGCTTGTGCTTCTTCACGCTGCCCCCTGCGGCTCTGCAGCATCGCCGCCGATGTCTGCGGCCGGCTCTTGACCGCCATCGCTCGGCGGCGCGGGCTCCTCCTTGCGGTAAACGAAGGCGTAGACGGTGGGCAGGACGAACAGGGTCAAGAAGGTCGCGCTGACGAGGCCGCCGATCACCACGGTGGCGAGCGGCCGCTGCACCTCCGCGCCCGCGCTGGACGAGAGCGCCATGGGGATGAAGCCGAGCGCCGCGACGGTCGCAGTCATCACGACGGCGCGCAACCGAGACTCGGCGCCCTCGCGCGCCGCTTCGAGCGGGGACCTCCCTTGCTCCCGTAGCTTTTTGACGGTTGTGAGGAGCACGACGCCGTTGAGCACCGCGATGCCGAAGAGCGCGATGAACCCAATCGCCGCGCTGATGGAGAACGGCATGCCCCGCACAGCCAGCAGGAACACGCCGCCCACCGCGGCGAACGGCACGTTGAGGTAGATGAGCAACGCCGGTTTGAGCTGTCCGAACGCCATGTAGAGCAGGATGAAGATGAGCCCGAGCGCGACGGGCACGGCCACCGCGAGCCGCTCGGACGCGGCGCTGAGGTTCTCGAACTGACCACCCCATTGCACGACGTAGCCAGGCGGCATCTGCACCTGGTCACGTACGCGCGTCTGCGCCTCGCTCACAAACGAGGCGAGGTCACGGCCGCGCACGTTGGCTTCGACGTTCGTGCGGCGACGGACCGCCTCGCGGCTCACACTCGCCGGCGAGTCCACGACCTGGATGCTCGCGATCTGGCCCAGCGGCACCAACGGACCGCTCTGGCCGCTCACCGGGAGGTTCCGCACCTGGTCGATGTCGTCGCGCAGGCCCGACGGCACGCGCACCTGGAGCCGGAAGCGACGCTCGCCTTCGTAGACCTCGCCGACGTTGCGACCGCCAAGCGCCTCGATGGCGTCGAGTGCGTCGCGCACCGAGATCCCGTAGCGCGACGCTGCGGCCCTGTCGACCGTCACCTCGAGGGTCGGGAGCCCGGCGAGCTGCTCTCCCCGCACATCGGACGCGCCCGGGATGGCGCGGACGACTCCTTGCACCTGCAAGCTCAGCCGCTCGAGCGTCGCGAGGTCGTCGCCGTAGATCGTGATCGCCACGTCCGAGCGCGTGCCGCTGATCAGCTCGGCCATGCGCAGCTCGATGGGCTGCGAGAAGGAGAAGCCGAGCCCGGGCAGGGCCTCGGCGAAGCGCGCGGACATTCGCTGAATCAGCTCCTCGCGCGTGTGCGCCGTCGTCCACTGGTCTTGTGGCTTCAGGATGATGATGCAGTCGGAGAGCTCGACGCCCATCGGGTCGGTCGCGATCTCGGCGCGCCCCGTCTTGGACACCACGGTCACCACCTCGGGGAACTCGCGGATGACTCGCTCGAACCGCGTCGCGCTCTGCACGCTCCCCTCGAGGGACACGCTCGGTAGACGCAG
>ERZ761607.2088-NODE-2088-length-22692-cov-37.253965_pt1 | contig 22692 bp, 15 predicted proteins | sample MGYA00511164_ERZ761607 | MGnify/ENA primary metagenome ERZ761607 (study PRJEB28899, sample SAMN02445080) | bioreactor sludge metagenome | biome: EBPR sludge | place: Australia: Brisbane, Thorneside Wastewater Treatment Plant | collected 2011-06-22 ... | reverse complement strand
TCATGGCTCCATCCTCTCAAGGGAAGAAGCCTCCGGGAAAGCCGGGGCGGTTCACTTCTCCCCTCCCCCGCCTGCGGGGGAGCGGCGGGGGAGAGGGCCTGCGCTGACCATGATCTGCATCGCTGCCGAACCGGGCCGTCCGGGTTTCCCGGCAACGTGTCGCTGCCCCGCTGGCGTGCGGGAGCCGTCCCTGGCGTTTTCGTCGCACATCCCTGTGCGCCGAGCTACTTTCTCTTGCTCGCCCAAGAGAAAGTAGCCAAAGAGAAGGGCGCCCCAGGCGGTCCGCCCGGCGGGCATCCTGCCCGCCGGGTTCGCGTGTCCCGTCCGGGCCGACGCGCGAGCCAGCCTTTCCCGCATCCCTCCTGCTGCGGCCGCCGATCCATCCGCTGGGACGCGACGTGCTCGCTCCAGCCGGCTTGACGTAGGGTCGGCTACGCCGGCGCCGTCCTCCGCTGCGCGCGCCGCGTCCCAGCGGCGTCTCGACGGCCTCGCGACGGAGCGATGCGGGAAAGGCTGGCTGGGGCCATCCCTGGCCCACGCGTCGGACGGCGCCTCGGGCGCCGTCCGCGCCTGCGGCGCGGCTGATCCGGCCGTGCCCCGCCGGACCGCATGGGGCCCCGTGAGAAGCGCGGACATCCTGTCCGCCAACAGCAAGAGCAAGAGCAAGAGCAAGAGCAAGAGCAAGAGCAAGAGCAATAGAGGGGCAGCGAACGCGACAGGGACCTTCTCCCTTCTTGCGGCTGCACCGCACTTCTCCCCTCCCCCGCCTGCGGGGGAGGGGCCGGGGGAGAGGGCCGGCACTCGCCAGCGTCCGCACCGGCACCGGATCCGGCCGCCCTGATGTCTCGAAAGCGCCCGATCGCGGCGAGGACCCGGAAAGTTGCCGATGCCCCGCGCGAGCCGGGCACGGCGCCACCGGCCCGGATCGCCTTTTGCCGCGCCGCGGGCTAACCTTGGCGGCCATGACCCCCACCCCCGCCGCCCTGGTCGTCGAGGACGAGGCCGATCTGCGCGAGCTGATCGAACTGTCGCTGGCCGGCATGGACCTGGACGTGGTCGGGGTCGGCAGCCTGGCCGAGGCCCACGAGCAGCTCGCCCGGCGCAGCTTCGCGCTGTGCCTGACCGACCTGCGCCTGCCCGACGGCATGAGCCTGCCGCTGGTCGAGAAGATCGGCCGCGAGCACCCGCACACGCCGGTCGCGGTGCTCACCGCCTACGGCAACGTCGAGACCGCCGTGCAGGCGCTCAAGGTCGGCGCCTTCGACTTCGTCGCCAAGCCGGTCGACATCCAGCAGCTGCGCCGCCTGGTCGAGACCGCCCTGCGCCTGGGCGCGCAGCGGCCGGCGGCCGACGCCACCGCGCGCCTGATCGGCGAGTCGCCGGCGGTGCAGCAGGCGCGCGCCACCATCGCCAAGCTGGCGCGCAGCCAGGCGCCGGTCTACATCTCCGGCGAGTCCGGCAGCGGCAAGGAGCTGGCCGCGCGCCTGATCCACGAACTGTCGCCGCGCGGCCACGGCCCGTTCGTGCCGGTCAACTGCGGCGCGATCCCGGCCGAGCTGCTGGAGAGCGAGTTCTTCGGCCACAAGAAGGGCAGCTTCACCGGCGCCGCCGCCGACAAGCCCGGCCTGTTCCAGGCCGCCCACGGCGGCACCCTGCTGCTCGACGAGGTCGCCGAGCTGCCGATGCCGATGCAGGTCAAGCTGCTGCGCGCGATCCAGGAAAAGGCGATCCGCCCGATCGGCGCCAACGTCGAGCAGCCGGTCGACGTGCGCCTGATCAGCGCCACCCACAAGAGCCTGCACCAGCTGGTCGAGCGCGGCGCCTTCCGGCAGGACCTGTACTACCGGATCAACGTCATCGAGCTGTCGATGCCGCCGCTGCGCGAGCGCCGCGACGACATCCCGATCCTGGCCCGGCACATCCTCGGCAAGCTCGACCCGGCCGGCCGCGTGCAATTGTCCGCCGGGGCGATGGCGGCGCTGCAGGGCTACGGCTTCCCGGGCAACATCCGCGAGCTGGAGAACATCATCGAGCGCGCGATGGCGCTGTGCGAGGGCGATGCCATCGGCGTCGACGACCTGCAGCTTCCGCAGGCCAGCCCGGTGCCCGGCAGCGCGCCGGCCGGCTATCCGCAGCCGCCCGCCTTCGCGCCGCCGCCCGGTTACGCGCCGGCACCCGGCTACGCGCCGGCGCCGCCCGCGCACGATCCCAACCTGGGCCCCGGCTGGGGCACCGGCGGCGGCGCCTACGCGCCGGGCATGCCGGTACCCGGCGGCGCGCCCGCCGCGGCGCCGGCCGCGCCCGGCGCCGAGGGCGGCCGCGACGCGCCGCTCGAGGACTACATCGAGCAGCTCGAGCGCGACCGCATCATGAAGGCGCTGGAAGCCAACCGCTACAACAAGACCAAGACCGCCCAGGCGCTCGGCATCACCTTCCGCGCGCTGCGCTACCGGCTGAAGAAGCTCGGCATCGAGTAGGGCCGATCGCCCGCCCGGGAGCGAGCCGCCGGCTTCATCGCGGTTTCGGCGGAGTCCACGCTTCCTGCAGCCCGCGCCTGTCCCGGGGCGGGCAGGTCAGTCGAGGTCAGGCGGCGATGTCGACGTACTCCACGACGCTCGCCGGGCTGGGGATCGACAGTCCGTCCGCCTTGAGGCCTTCCAGGTGGAACTCGATCGCCTCCCGGATTCCCGCTTCCACGGCGGCGACCGTCTCACCGGTGGCAATGCAGCCCGGGAGGTCGGGCACGTAGGCCGACCAGTTGCCTTCGGCCTTTTCGATGACGATGGCAAAACGCATGGGGTCACCTCTTCAGGGCGGCTTGCTTGAGTACGCTGTTCAAGGTCCCAGGCGCCAAGTCATCGCTGGGCTTGCCGGACAGGGTCACGCGCCCTGGCTTGGATGGATGCTTGAACTGACGGTGGCTGCCCCTGCTGGCTACCTGGACCCAGCCGTCCATCAGCAGGAGTCGTAGCACCTCGGCAACCTTCATGCGGCAAGCATAGCAGTGGACGCGCACGCCCACTCCCTGTCGCGCTCTTGTACGCCACGCCTCGCGATCGCAGGGCTCAGCGCCGCGTGGCCGGCAGGTAGCTGCGGCTGCGTCGGCCGCGGCGCCCGTAGGCGCAGCGGCAGCAGGTGGGGGAGGCGGTGCGCTGGTAGCGCGGGCGGATGCTGCTGTACATCGGGGGCTCCTGTGGGGGGTTGGGGGCATCGGATCGCCGCATGCCTGACGACCGATACGCGAATCCATGCGCGAAGCCGTCGCGCCCCGGCTCGTCCGGGCGTGCGCCGTTGCCGTCCGTTCAAGAAGGCGCGGGCCGGACCCGTCCGGATCCGGCCCGCGCGGCCGCAGGCGCGCGGTGCGGCCGCCGGCCCTCAGTCGAAGCCGTTGCGGAACAGCCGGTCGTCGCCGGCCAGCAAGCGCTCGTGCGCGCCGATGTCCCACAGGCCGGCGCGGGTGTTGGGCGCCAGCGGGTCGTCGAGCGGCCGGGGCGTCGACCGCATGTCGTGGCCCAGGGCGTCGACCAGGGGGCGCAGGTCGTACCGGCCGGCCGCCACGGTGCCGCAGGCGTCGACGGCGATGTCGACCTGCGGCGCCAGCGCGAAGTCCAGGCCGGCGGCATCCACGAACAGCTCGTTGCGGCGCGTCGTCGGGAAGTTCACGTTGTCGTAGACCGGGGCAGGGCCCTGGGTGCGGTCGATCAGGGTCTGGAACCCGTCGGCGAGGTTGCACACGGCGGTGGCGACGCCGGCGGTGGTGCCGGCCAGGCGCAGCGAGGCCGGCGTCGACGGGCAGCCGTACAGCACGTTGCCGAACACCTCCAGGCGACGGCCGGTGACCAGGGCCGGGGCGGCGCAGCGCTCGGAGAAGGTGTTCATGACGATGTTGGCGCTGCGCCCGGCGCCGCTGGCCGGCGCGGCGACGGTGGCCTCGACCAGGGCGTCGTCGCGGGTCAGCGGGCCGGTCGGCGCCGGGTTCTCGGCGCCGGCGTCGCCATTGGCGGCGAACACGTTGCCGCGGATGTTGACGTTGGCCTCGCTGCCGCTGCGCACCGCTACCACGCGGCCGTCGAAGTGGTTGACCAGGCCGCTGTTGCAGTCGCGCCCCTGCGGGCAGGCCGAGTGGTTGCCCGCGAACAGCGAGCGCTGGATGCGGGTGCCGGCATTGCCGGCGCTGGCCACCAGCACCGCGGCACCGGCGCCGCGCAGGCCGCGCGCCACCGGCGCGCCGTCGCTGGCGATCAGGTTGGCGCCGTCCGCCACGTTGTCGCGGAACACGCTGCAGGCCGGTGCCGCGCCACAGCCCTGGCCCGGCATGTCGACGATCAGCGGGCCGCCGTCGACCATGGCGATGGCGCCGCCGACGGGCGCCTGGTTGCCGGTGAAGCGGGTGCCGTAGAAGTACGCGGCGCCGCTGCCGCCGGTGACCAGCACGGCGCCGCCGCTCATGCCGCGCGCGACGCACAGCCAGGCGTCGGTGCCGCTGCAGGTGCGCGGCTGGCTGGCCGACAGCGAGACCGAGTTGGAGCTGAAATCGGTCCGGTCGGTGGCGGTGTTCAGGCCCAGGCGGATCGCCGCGCTGGAGACGAACACCGCGCCGCCGCCGCGCCGCTCGGCGGGATCGGCGGCGACCTGCCGGGAAAGCACCGAATTGCCGGAGAACAGGCGGCTGGCCTCGCTGCGCACGCCGTCGATGCGGCAGCGCTCGCTGGCGATGGCGCCGCCGCGCAGCTGCGCGCGGTTGGCGATGAACTCGACGCTGCCCAGGTCGATCGCCGGCAGGTTGCTGGCGGTCCCGGTGCCGGCGCAGGACAGGGCGCCGCCCTGGCGGCCGGCCTGGTTGATCTCGAACTGCACGCGGTTGCCGGGATTGTCGCGGTCGATGCCGAGGAACGGCTCGCCGACGTCGCCGGCGACCATGTGCACGGCGCCGCCGTCCTGCCCGGCCGAATTGGTCCGGAACACCACCTTGCCGAGCAGCTCCAGGCGCTGCTGCGCGCCCAGGCGGATCGCGCCGCCGTGGCGGTCGGCGAAGTTGTCCACGAACGAGAACACCGGACTGCCGATCGGGTCGGCGGCGCCGATCACCAGCTCGCTGCGGGTGCCGACGGTGTTCACGTCGGGCAGGTGGATGGCGCCGCCGTCGGCCTGGTTGCCGAGCGCGCGGTTGCGCTGGAACAGCGCGCCGAAGGTGCGACCGCCCAGGGTGTCCTGGGTGATCGTGATCCGCGAGGCGATCGGCGCGACGTGGATGGCGGCGCCCAGGCGCGCCCGGTTGTCGGTGAACTCGACGCCGTACAGGTCGACGGTGGCCGCGAAGATGCCCATGGCGCCGCCGGCGGCGCCGTCGTTCTGGTGGTCGCGCAGGGCGACGTTGCGCAGGGTGACGCGGGTGCGCTGGGCGCCGGCGCCGATCACCGCCAGGCCGGCGGCGCTGCCCGGGAACTGCAGCAGGTCGCGGCGGCCGCCGGTGATCTCCAGGCGGTCGAGGTCGACGCGGCCGCGCGACTCGACCAGCAGGACCGGGCCGTCGCCGTTGATGGCGGCGATCGGCGAGCGGTCGTCGGTGCGCTGCAGGACGCCGGCCACGCAGCGGTAGCCGCCGACGATCTGCAGCCGGCCGTTCTCGGCGACCGTGCTGCTGCCGATCACCACCATGTTGCCGGCGCCGGGCGCGGCGCTGTGCTGGTAGGTGCGCGAGACCATGACGAAGTTCGCTTCGGTCGGGTCCAGCCCGGCCAGCGCCGCCTGCAGGGTGTTGTAGCCGGTGCGTCCGGCGCAGGTGGTCGGCTCGCCGCTGCCGCGCACCCAGCGCTCGGCGGCGGCGGCCGGATGGTTGGCCGCGACCAGCACGAGCAGCACGAGCAGGGCGAGGGTCCAGCGCGCCGCGCGTCCGGCCGGGTCGGCCGGGCGGTTGCCGGGCAGGCGCAGGCGCGCCCGGTGGCCGTGCACGGGGGTGTCTTCGAGGGTATGCATGGAGGAACTCCGGTTCGGGTGGGTACGAACCGGCCATGCGCAGCGGGGAGGGCGCCGGGCTCATCGCCCGTCGGCGCGGGGTTCAGGGTGCGGCCAGCGCGCCCAACCGGGTGCCCAGCGGGTCGTCGCCGGCCAGGCGCGGCAGCTCGGCGAGGGCGGCGGCCACCGCCGGGTCGTCGGCGGGCCGCCGGCCCTGCGCCTTCAGGGTCTCGCCGAGCAGGGCGGCGGCGGCCAGGCTGCGCGGATGCGCCGGCCCGCGCTGCGCGACCAGCAGGCGCAGCGCGCGCCGGGCCTGGACCTCGGCCTGCGCGGCCTGACCCTGGCCGAGCAGGGCCTGCGCGTACTGCTCGCCGCTGCCGGCCAGCAGCGGGCTGTCCGCGCCGTGCGCCCGCTCGATCGCCGCCACGGTGGCGGCCAGGCCGGCCAGGGCGTCCTGGCCGGGCGCGGCCAGGTAGGCGGCCCAGGCCAGGCCGCCGCGCACCCGCAGGCTGTCGGGATGGTCCGGGCCCTTGCTGGCGACCACCGCGGCCAGCGCCCGCCGGTACAGCGCCAGGGCGCCCTGGTGGTCGCCCTGGCGGGTGCGCAGCGCGGCCAGGTTGTGGGCGGCGGCGGCGGTGACCACGTGGTCCTCGCCGTAGTCGCGGTCGAGGGTGGCGAGCAGGCGGCCGAACACCTCGGCCGCCTCGTCGTCGCGGCCGGCCTCGCGCAGCGCCAGGCCCAGGGCGTTGGCGGCCGAGATCGCGCGCAGGTGGCCGTCGCCCAGGCGCAGCGAGAAGATCTCCAGGGCCCGGCGGTTGTCGCGCACGGCCGCCTCGCCGTCGCCGGCCACGCGCGCCAGGCGCGCGGACAGCTCCAGGGCCCGGCCGTGCAGCACCGTGCCGGTCTCCGTGCGCGCGGCAAGGCGGGCCAGCACGTCGGCCACCAGCGCGGCCGCGCCGGCGGACTCGCCGCCGGCGATCGCGATCTCGGCGAGGTCGAGGTCGGCGCCGTCGACCTCGGCCGGCGACTGGCTGGCCTGGTAGTGGGCACGGGCCTCGCCGATGCGCTGCCGGGCGCGGTCCAGCTCGCCCTGCTGGTAGTCGAGCTCGCCCAGCAGCAGGCTCAGTCCGGCACGGCCGGCGGCATCGCCGGGCGGCACCAGGGCCAGCGCCTCCTCGGCCAGCGCGGCGGCCTGGCCGTACAGGCCGAAGCCGAGGTAGAGGCGGGCCGCGGCCTGCAGCAGGCTGGCCTGCACGGCCGGGTCCGCCGACGGGGCCTGGCGCAGCCGCCGGGTCGCCTGGTCGAGCAGCTCCCGGGCGCTGACCTGGCCCTGGCCGGCGCCCGGGTCGGCGGTCGCGAACAGCCCGGTCACGAAGTCGGTGACCTGCTGCGCGCGCTCGGCCTCGACGCGGGTGCGGTCGCGCTCGGCGCGCAGCGCCTGCGCGGAGGCCGCCAGGCCGGCGACCAGGGCGACCAGGGCCAGGACCAGGCCGGCGGCGGCGGTCGCCGCCAGGGCGTGGCGGCGCAGCGCGGTGCGCGCGACATAGACCAGGCTCGGCGGGCGCGCCTTGACCGGGCGGTCGTCCAGGAAGCGCTGCAGGTCGGCGGCCAGCGCCGAGGCGGCCTCGTAGCGGCGGTTGCGGTCGGCGGCCATGGCCCGCAGCAGCACCCAGTCCAGGGCCTCGCGCAGCGCCGCGCGGGTCGCCACCGGGTCGGCCAGGCCGGCCTCCTCCTGTTCGGCGACGCGCAGGCGGCCGCTCGGCCTCGGCAGGTCGCCGCTGGCCAGGATGTGCTGCACCTCGCGCAGCGGCGTGCGGCGCTGCGCGAACCGGAACGGCGTGGCGCCGGTCAGCAGTTGCCAGGCGATCGCGCCGAGCGACCAGATGTCGCTGCGCGTGTCGATGTCGATGCGGTCGCCATCGGCCTGCTCGGGACTCATGTAGTCGGGCGTGCCCATCAGCGCGCCCAGGCGGGTGTGCGCGCCGGACACCGCCAGCTGGCCGCCCAGCGCCTTGGCGACGCCGAAGTCGATCACCACCGGCTGCGGCCGGCCGGCCGATTCGGTGACCAGGATATTGGAGGGCTTGAGGTCGCGGTGGATGATGCCCTTCTGGTGGGCGTGCTGGACCGCCTCGCAGACCTGCACCAGCAGGCGCAGGCGTTCGCGCAGGCCCAGGCGGCGCTGCCGGCAGTACTCGAAGATGCCGGTGCCCGGCACGTAGTCCATCGCGAACCAGGGCTGGCCGGGCGCCAGCTCGCCGGCGTCGAGCATGCGCGCGATGCCCGGGTGCGCCATCAGCGCCAGCGCCTGGCGCTCGGCCTCGAAGCGCGCCAGGACCTCGCCGCTGGCGGCGCCGGCGCGGACCAGCTTGACCGCGACCAGGCGCCGCACCGGCACCTGCTGCACGGCCAGGTACACCTCGCCCATGCCGCCCTCGCCGATCCGCCGCATCAGCCGGTACGGCCCGACCTGGCGGAGCGCGTCGCCGGCCGGCAGCAGGGCGGCCGGGTCGTCGTCGTCGCCCAGCGACAGCAGGTGGCGCACGCGCCCGGCCAGCGCCGGGTCGGCCTGCGCGAGCAGCCGCTCGCGTTCGGCCGGGGTGGCCTCGAAGCAGGCGAAGAACAGCGACTGCTCGGCCTCCAGGCGGGCCAGCGCCGGGTCGTCCGGCCGCTCAGGCGCCGCCATCGAGGGCATCCTGCAGCCAGCTCCGAACGAACGCCCAGTCGCGCTTGACGGTGGCCGGCGAGACGTCCAGCAGGTCGGCGCACTCGGGCACGCCCAGGCCGGCGAACACGCGCAGCTCGACCAGCCGGGGGAAGCGCGGGTTCAGCGCCTCCAGGCGGTCGAGCAGGCGGTCGAGCTGCAACAGGTCGACGTCGCTGTCGCCCTGCGCCTCGTCGACGCCGGCCAGGCTGACGTGGTCGGCGCCGGCGCCGCGCTTGGCGGCGTCGCGGCGGCGCGCCTGGTCGATCAGCACCTGGCGCATGCTGCGCGCGGCCGCGCCGAAGAAGTGACGGCGGTTGTCCCAGCTGGGCTGCCCCGGCCACAGCCGCAGCCAGGCCTCGTTGACCAGCGCGGTGGCCTGCAGCAGGTGGCCGCCGTGCTCGCCGCGCAGCTGCCGCTGCGCCATCCGTCGAAGTTCGTCGTAGGTGGCCCGGAAGAACCGCGCGCCGGCGGCGGCATCGCCGCGCGCGGCCTGGTCGAGCAGCAGGGTCAGGTCGGCATCGTCGGCCATGACGCGCAAGCCTTGGGGAGTGCGGACGCCATGATCGCGCAATCGGCGCGTCCTGCCCATCGACGGATGCCACTGGGCTGCGGCAGGACGAGTGCACAATCTGCAAACATTTGTGAAGCGTGATTTCACACGCAGAAGCCGCCGCCGCGGCGGCGCAACATGCGACCCGCACGACAAAGGCAAACCCATCGAAAGGTGGGGACGCAAAGTCACCGGCCTAACGGCCCGGGTCATCCCGGCCCACGGTAGCGGGACCGCCGAACGCAGCGCGGAACGCCTATGGGCCCCGGGTCAGTCCCGCTCGCCCTCCCACCAGGCTCCGCTCGGGCGAACTGTCTTTCGTGCGCCGTTGCACCCGGCACGGGTGCGTTTTCCACGAAGCAAGGAGCCTCACCATGAACCTGTTCCGCACCACCCTCGGCGCCGCCGTGGCCGCCTGCTGCTGCGCCTCCCTGGCCCAGGCCAACCCGGTCACCGACACCTTCGACGTGACCGCCACCGTGGTCGCCGCCTGCATCGTCGACGCCGGCGACCTCAGTTTCGGCAACTACAACCCCGTGGCCGGCACCGCGGTCGATGCCAGCTCGACCATCTCGGTGACCTGCACCAACGGTTCCGGCTACAGCATCGGCCTGAGCGCCGGCGCCAGCGCCGACGAGGGTGCCCGCGCCATGGCGCACGCCAGCGAGCCGGGCGAGTCGCTGGCCTACGGCCTGTTCAAGGACATCGGGCTGACCGAGAACTGGGGTGGCATCGACCTCGCCGACCGGGTCACGGGCACCGGGACCGGCACCAGCCAGGACCACACCGTCTACGGCCGCGTGTTCGCCAGCCAGTCGACCGCGTTCGTCGGCAGCTACGCCGACACCATCACGGCGTCGGTGTACTTCTGATGTCCGCAGGTCCGGAACAGCCGGTCGTCCAGGGGCCCGCCGGCTGGTGCCGGCTGCTTCCGGGCCTGCTCCTCGTCCTGTGCGCGATCGGCGCACAGGCCGTGGAGATCCAGCCGATCCGGCTGCAGGTGGCCGCCGGCGCCCAGGCCGGCGACCTGTCGGTGCGCAACCCGCGCACCGAGGTCCTGCGCCTGCAGGTCGATCTCATGCACTGGCGGCAGGGTCCGGACGGCGACGTCCTGGAGCCTGCCACCGACGCCCTGGTGGTGCCGCGCCTGCTCAGCCTGGAGCCTGGCGCCAGCCAGCGCCTGCGGGTCGGCCTGAGCGCCGGTCCCCGCGACCGCGAGCGCGCCTACCGGCTGCGCATCCGCGAGCTGCCGCAACCGCCGCCGCCCGGTTTCGTGGGCGTGCGCACGGTGATGGAATTCAGCGTGCCGGTGTTCTTCGACAGCGCCGCCGCCGGCGCGCCGCCCGAGCTGGCCTGGCGGGCCAGCCGCGACGGCACCGGCGCGGTGCTGGTCGAAGCCCGCAACGACGGCGCCTGGCACGCCCGGTTCTCCCGCCTTCGCCTGCTCGACAGCGCCGGCAACGAACTGGCGCGCTCGGAACGTCCGCACTACGTGCTGCCGGGCGCCAGCGCGCGCTGGCGGCTGCCGGTCGCCGGCGCCCTGCCCGCGCAGCTGCGCCTCGCCCTGGGCGAGGGCGGCAGCGAGCGCGAGACGGCCCTGCGCCTGGAGTGATGGCGATGGCGCGCGCCCGTTCCCGGCTGGCCGTGGCGCTGGCCCGGCCACTGCTGGCCCTGCTCGGCGCGGCCGCCCTCGCGCAGGCGCAGGACGGGCCGCGCGAACTGTGGTTTCCCGCCAGCGTCGGCGGCGCCGATGCCGGCCTGGTGGTCCTGGTCCTGGTCGACGCCGAGGGCCGCCGCTACCTGCGCCGCCTGGACCTCGGCCTGCTCGGCATCGGCGTGCCGCAGGCGCCGGCGATCTCCCACCAGGGCGAATGGTTCGTCCCCGAGACCGCCCTGGCCGGCCACCGCCTGCTCGTCGACGAGGCCGCTGGACGACTGGACGTGCAGCCGGCCGCCGCGCCGGCGACCGTGGTCACCACCCGGCCGGCGCCACCGCCAGCGGTGCGCTCACGGCCCGACGCCCGGGCCAGCACCGGCTGGGTGGCGCCGTCGCCGGCAGCGACCGCGCCGGTGCCGGCACCCGCGTCCGCTTCGACCAGCCCGGAACCCGCGGCGCCGCCCGCCGATGCCATTGCCTGGCTGCTCGATGTCGAGGTCAACGGCCGGCCGGTGCCCGGCGTGCATGCGGTCAGCGAATCCGGTGGCCGGCTGTGGCTGTCGGCGGCCCTGCTCGAGGCCGCCGGCCTGCGCGCGCCGCCCGGCACGCGGCCGGGCGGGCCGGTCGCGCTCGACAGCCTCGCGGTCGGCGCGCCGCGCCTGGATACCAGCGAACTGCGCCTCGCCTTCGAGGTCGATCCCGCGCGCCTGCCGGCGCAGCGCCTGGACCTCGCCGACGGGTTCCGGCCGGGTCCGCCGCCGGGCGGGCTGTCGGCGATCGTCGGCTACGACCTGGGCTATGCGCACCCCAGCGGTGGCGAAGGCACGCTGGGCGCCGCGCTCGACGCCGCGGTCGCCGCCGGTCGCGCCACCTGCGGCAGCGGCCTGCTGCTGTCCAGCCGCGGCGACGCGCTGCGCCGCGGCGAGAGCCGCTGCCAGTTCGACTGGCCCGAGCGCATGCTGTCGGTGACCGTCGGCGACGCCGTCGGCGGCGATTCCGCGCTGCTGTCGCCGGTGCGCTACGGCGGCGTGCGGATCGGCACCGACTTCGCGCTCAATCCCTATTTCAACACCCGGCCGCTGCTGGCGGTCTCGGGCAGCGCCCGGCTGCCCTCCACCCTGGAGCTTTACCTGGACCAGCAGCTCGCCCTGCGCGGCGAGATCGCTCCGGGGCCGTTCCGGATCGAGGACCTGCCGGCGCACACCGCGAGCGGCGAGCTGCGCGTGGTGGTCACCGATGCGCTGGGCCGGCAGTCGGTGTCCAGTGCGCCGGTGTTCGTCGACCCGCGCCTGCTGCGCCCGGGCCTGGTCGACTGGAGCGCCGAGGCCGGCCGCCTGCGCCTGGACTACCTGGGCGAGGACGACCGCTACGGCGAGCGCTTCGCCAGTGCCCGGATGCGCCGCGGCATCAGCGACCGGCTGACCGTCGGCGGCCAGGTCCAGGTGCGCGAGGCGGGCGGCCTGGCCGGCGCCGAGCTGGCCTGGCAGGCCGGCGCCCGCGGCATGCTGGAGGCCGCCCTGGCGGCCAGCCGCGACGACGGCGAGACCGGCCTGGCCTGGCTGCTGGGCTACGCCTGGCGCGGCCAGGTGCTGTCCTTCGGGGTACGCCACTGGCAGGCCGACGACGGCTTCTCGAGCCTGGCCTGGGACGAACCGGGCGAGGCGCCGGAGCGCTTCACGCAGGGCTGGCTGGGCTGGCGCGCCGGCGACCGCGTCTCGCTGTCGCTGTCGGTCCTGGAACGCCGCCAGCGGACGCTGGACGACCAGCGCCTGGCGACCCTGGGCCTGAACCTGCGGCTGTGGCACTGGACCCAGCTGCTGGTCTCGCTGTCGCACCCGCTCGACGGCAGCGACGACCTGCGCGCCAGCCTGGTGCTGAGCGTGCCGTTCGGACGCGGCTACCACGCGCGCGCCGGCGCCCACCACGATGGCGACCGCACCGGCCTGCGCGCCGGCGTGCAGTCGCCCTGGCCGGACGACACCGGCCTGGCCTGGCGCCTGGAAGGCGAGGCCGGCGGCCAGCGCGAGTCGCTGTCCGGCAACGCGCTGTGGCGCGGCCGCCTGGCCCAGGCGCAGCTGGCCGGCTACCGCGACGGCGACGGCGCCGGGTCGCTGCAGGCCGGACTGGCCGGCAGCGTGCTGCTGGCCGGTGGCGGCGTGCACCTGGCGCGCCCGGAGGCGGGCAGCTATGCCCTGGTCCGGGTGCCGCAGGCGGGCGTGCGCGTGCTGCGCGACAACCGCGTGGTGGCGGTGACCGGCGACGACGGCACCGCCCTGGTGCCGGGCCTGCGGCCGTTCCAGCGCAACCGGGTCGCGCTGGAAGGCGGCGACCTGCCGCTGTCCCTGCGCACCGCCCATGCCGCCCTGGACGTGGTGCCCGGGCGCCGCCAGGTGGTCGCCGCCGACTTCGCCGCCGAACGCGTGCGCTGGCTGTCGCTGCGCATCGCCCTGGCCGGCGGTGGCGTGCCGCCGCCGGGCGCCACGGTGCGCGGGACCGGCCTGGCCGGCGAGGCCGTGCTCGGCTTCGACGGCGAGCTGTACCTGGAACTGGATGCCCGGGCGCGCACCGGCGAGCTGGAGGTTTCCTGGCCGGGCGGCGCCTGTCGCGTCGCCCTGCCGCCCGTGACCTGGCAGGGCGATTTCGCCGCCATCGACGAGGTGCTGGCATGCGCATGATTCCCCGATCCCCGGTCCCGCTCGCCTGCCTGGCGGTCCTGCTCCTCGCGGCCGGCACCGGCACCGCCCGGGCGGCCTGCGGGGTGTCCGCCTCGGGCCTGGCGTTCGGCCCGGTCAATCCGCTGGCCGGCGCGCCGGTGGACAGCGCCGCCACGCTGACCGTGAGTTGCGCCGAGACCACCGCCTACAGCATCGCCCTGCTGCCCGGCGCCGGGCCGGGCGGCCTGCACGAGATGACCAGCGGCGCGGATGCGCTGCTGTTCGGCCTGTACGTCGATCCCCTGCGCAGCATCCCGTGGGGCGACGGCACCGGCGGCAGCCAGGTGGTCGGGGGCAGCGCCGGTCCGACCGGCAGCGCGCACACCGTGCATGGCCGGCTGCCACCGCAGCCGCTGGCGCGGGCCGGACACTACGGCGGCACCGTGGTCGTGGTGGTGAGCTGGTGAGCGCCCGGCTGCCGGCGGCGACCCAGGCCGCCGCCCTGCGTGCGCGCGCGCAACGCCTGCTGGCGCGCGCCGAACGGCTGCAGCCGGAGCGCCGCGCCACCGCGCCGGCTTCCGCCGTCACCGGCCATCTCGCGGCGATGGTCGATGCGATCCCGGCCGACATCGTCCTGGTCGACGCCGCCGGCGCGATCCTGGCCAGCAACGCGCCGGGCCTGGATCTGGTGCCGGCCGCGGCCGCCGGCGCGAACTTCGTCCTGCACTACCTGGCCGAGGACGGCGTGGTGCCGCCCTCGGCCTGGGAGGCGGCCGACGCGGTGGCCGCGTTGCTGGGAGGGCGCGAGCAGCGGGTGAGCGTCGAATACCCGCTGCAGGCCGCGGCCGGCGAGCGCTGGCTGCGCCTGGTCGGCCGGCCGTTGCCGGCCGCCGCGCACGCGGGCGCGGTGCTGGTGCGCATGGACGTGACCGCCAGCCGCAGCGCCCAGGAGGCGGTCCGCCGAAGCGAGGAGAAGTACCGCCTGCTGTTCCGGCGCAACCCGCACCCGATGTGGGTCTACGACCCGGCCGATGGACGCTTCCTGGAGGTCAACGGCCGCGCGGTCGAGCGCTATGGCTGGAGCGAGCGCGAGTTCCTGGCGATGTCGATCCAGGACATCCGGGCGCCGGCCGAGCGCGAGCGCCTGGCCGCATTCGATGCCGGCCGGGGCGACGGCATGGTCAGCGCCGGGGTCTGGACCCACCTCACCCGCAGCGGTGACACCCTGCTCGCCGAGATCCACGCCGACGACATCGTCTACGCCGGCCGCCCGGCGCGCATCGTCATGGCGGTCGACATCACCGAGCGGCGCCGGCTGGAGGAGCAGCTCGCGCAGTCGCAGCGCCTGGAGGCGCTGGGCCAGCTCACCGGTGGCGTCGCCCACGACTTCAACAACCTGCTGACGGTGATCCAGGGCAATGCCGAGCTGCTCGCCGAGGCGCTCGCCGCCGAGCGCCCCGAGCTGTTCGAGCTGGCCACCATGATCGGCGCCGCCGCCGATCTCGGCGGCCAGCTGACCAGTCGCCTGCTGGCGTTCGGGCGCCGCCAGCCGCTGGCGCCGGCGCAGGTCGACGTCGCCGCCCTGGTCTCCGGCATGGTGCCCTTGCTGCGCCGCACGCTGGGCCGCGACATCGAGGTCGAGGTCGCCGACGAGCGCGCCGGCTGGTGCGCGCTCGCCGATCCGGGCCAGCTCCAGAACGCCCTGCTCAACCTGTGCCTGAACGCGCGCGACGCCATGCCGGCCGGCGGCCGCCTGCTGCTCGAGGTGGCCGACGTCGTGCTCGATGCCGGGTATGCCGCGCGCAACGCCGACGTGGCGGCCGGCGACTATGTGCTGCTGGCGGTGACCGACACCGGCTGCGGGATCCCGGCCGCCGACCTGGCGCGGGTGTTCGAGCCGTTCTTCACCACCAAGCAGCGCGGCCACGGCACCGGCCTGGGTCTGTCCATGGTCTGGGGCTTCGTCCGGCAGTCGCGCGGCCATGTCACGGTGTACTCGGAGCCGGGCGTGGGCACCACGGTGCGCCTGTACCTGCCGCGCGACCAGGCGGTCGCCGTTCCGCCGCCGCCGGCGCCGGCCGTCCCGGAGACGTTCGAGGCCGGGGCAGGCGAGCGCGTGCTGCTGGTCGAGGACGACGACCTGGTGCGCGAGTACGCGCGCGAGCAACTGCTCGCCCTGGGCTACCGGGTACTGGTCGCGCGCAGCGGCGCCGAAGCGCTGGCGATGATCGGGCAGGACGCCGGGATCGACCTGCTGTTCACCGACGTGGTGATGCCCGGCGGCATCAACGGCCGGCAGCTCGCCGACGCCGCGCGCGCGCAGCGTCCCGACCTGCCGGTGCTGTTCGCTTCGGGATTCCCGGAAAACGCCCTGACCCGCAACGGCCGCATCGACGCGGGCGTCGTCCTGCTGGCCAAGCCCTACCGCCGCGCCGACCTGGCGCGCAAGCTGCGCGAGGTCCTCGGGGCCCGCCGCGACCATGGAGTGAGCGCATGAACGGCAAACGCCTGCTGGTCCTGGACGACGACGCGCTGGTCGCCGGCACGATCCGGCAGATCGCCCTGTCCGCCGGCTTCGAGGTGCACTGCGTCGGCGACGGCACCGCCTTCCTGGAGGCCGTGGAACGGTTCGCGCCGGACCATCTGGTGCTCGACCTGCTGCTGCCCGGCATGGACGGCGTCCAGGTCATCGAGCGGCTGGCCCGGGCCGGCTGCCGGGCCCGCCTGGTGATCATCAGCGGCCTGGACTGCCGGGTGCTGGAGGCGGCGAGCCGCAACGCCGCCGAGCTGGGCCTGGCGATCGCCGGCATCCTGACCAAGCCGTTCCGGCCGGCGCAGCTGCGCGCCCTGCTGAGCGAGCAGGGCGGTTGCGGCGGCGCCGGCCCGGTGGCCACCGGGCGCGCCGACGAGGCCCAGGGCGAGCAGGCCCTTGCCGAGGACCTGGCCGACGCCATCGCCGACCGCGACCTGTCGGTCGCCTACCAGCCCAAGATCGATTGCGGCACCGGCAAGCTGGCCGGCTTCGAGGCCCTGGTGCGCTGGGAGCACCCGCTGCTGGGCACCATCGGGCCGGCGCGCTTCGTGCCCCTCGCCGAGCGGCTGGGGCTGGTCGACGGCCTCACCGAGTGCGTGCTCGACCTGGCCCTGGACTGGTTCGCACGCCTGCGCGCGGACCTGCCGGCGGCGGCCCTGGAGCCCGGCCTTCAGCCCCAGCTCTCGGTGAACCTGTCGGCGCGCACCCTGTCGGACACCGGCTTCGTGGATCGCGTCCTGGCGCGCTGCGGGCGCGCCGGCCTGGCGCCGGCCGAGGTCATCTTCGAGCTCACCGAGACCGCGGCGATGGAGGACCCGGTGGCCTCCCTGGGCCTGCTCACGCGCCTGCGCATGAAGGGCTTCCAGTTGTCGATCGACGATTTCGGCACCGGCTTCTCGTCGATGCTGCAACTGGTCCGGCTGCCGTTCTCCGAGGTCAAGGTCGACCGCTCCTTCGTGGCCTCGGCCTCGCGCTCGCACGAGTCCCGTGCCGTGGTGAAGTCGATCATCGACCTCGGCCACAGCCTGGGCCTGCGGGTCGCCGCCGAGGGCGTCGAGGACGAGGCGACCCTGGCCTTGCTGGTCGATGCCGGCTGCGACCTGGCGCAGGGCTACCTGGTGGCGCGGCCGCTTGCGCCGGACTGCGTGCTGCCCTGGATCCAGGCGCGCTGGCCCGCCATCGACACGCCGCGCTGCCTGCGGGTGGCGGGCAGCGCGGCCTGATCGCAGGCACGCGCGGTCCCCGGGCGGCCCCGGCGGCGGGCCGGCCGCGGCGCCGGTGCGGTGCGCGTCGACGGCCCGGGCCAGCGGCTATGCTTGGCCGGCCGGCACGGCTGCGGGGGACGCGATGAAGTTCGAGCGGAACAACCTGGTCGCCACCTTCATGGACATGGTCCAGGCCGGCCAGATCGCCGCGCCGCAGCGCCGCGAGCTCTACTACCTGCGCGCCTACCGCCTGCTGCTGGGCCTGCTCGCGGTGGCGCTGACCTTCGGCGCCTACGACCGCGAATGGGTGCGCTTCGGCGACCTGCACGTGACCCGCGCGCTGGCGATCTGCTACCTGGGCGCCGGCCTGGTGCTGGCCCTGTACGCGCTCAACGAGAAGATCAGCGGGCCGGTCGAGCTGGTGCTCGGCCTGCTGGTCGACATCGCCGCGATCTCGCTGGCGATGCTGCTGACCCGCGGCCTGGAGTCGACGGTGCCGCTGCTGCTGCTGGTCTCGCTGGCGGCGACCGCCAACTACCTGCCGGTGCGGCTGGCGATGGGCGCGGCGGCGCTGGCGGTGATCGCCATGCTGGCGGCGGTGTTCTCGCACGGCATCGGCGGCGGCGCCATGGAGCACGTCACCGCCAACGCCGCCGCGCTCAGCATCGTCTGTTTCGTGGTCGCCGCGGTCGCCTCGCTGATGGGCGGGCGCGCGCGCCGCGCCGAGGCCCTGGCCGAGCGGCGCGGTGCCGAGCTGGTCGACCTCGACCGCCTCAACGACCTGATCGTGCAGCGCATGCGCACCGGCGTGCTGGTGCTCGACCGCGAGGGCCGCGTGCAGCGCATGAACGAGTCGGCCTGGCGCCTGCTCGGCACCCGCCGGCGCGGCGTCGCGCCGGTCGGCCAGTACAGCGTGCCGCTGGCCGAGGCCTGGCAGCGCTGGCGCGCCACCGGCGAGCAGCCGCACAGCCACACCGCCCTGAACGAGGGCGGCGACCCGGCACTGGCCCGCTTCCTGCGCCTGTTCGCCGAGAGCGACGGCCTGACCGTGGTGTTCCTGGAGGACACCCGGCTGCTCGAACTGCGCGCCGAGGAGCTGACCCTGGACACCCTGGGCCGGCTCAGCGCCAGCATCGCCCACGAGCTGCGCAACCCGCTGGCGGCGATCCAGCAGGCCGGCCAGTTGCTGGGCGAGTCCCAGGAGCTGCCGGCGCGCGACCGCCGCCTGGTCGAGATCATCGACAAGCACAGCCAGCGCCTGGAGCGGATCGTGCGCGGCGTGCTCGACCTCGCCAAGCGCGAGCGCGCCAAGCCCGAGACCGTGGAGCTGGAGACCTGGCTGACCCGCTACCTGGACGAGTTCCGGATGACCCGGCTGCCCGAGGGCGACGAGCTGGCGGTGTTCACGCCCGGGCGCGGCTGCGAGGTGCTGTTCGATCCGGTCCACCTGGAGCAGGTGGTCGGCAACCTGCTCGGCAACAGCCTCAACTACGGCCGCCATCCCGAACGGCCGCTGCGCATCACCGTGAAGCTGGACGCGCCCGCGGACGGCGGCCTGGTGCTGTCGGTGGCCGACAACGGCCGCGGCATCCCGGCCGACCGCGTCGAGCAGGCGTTCAAGCCGTTCTACACCACCGGCGCCGGCACCGGCGGCACCGGCCTGGGCCTGTACCTGTGCCGCGAGCTGTGCCAGGCCAACAGCGCCGAGCTGGACTACCGCGACGCACCCGGGTCCGGCGCCTGCTTCGTGATCCGCTTCCACCGCCAGGGCCTGGTCAACCACGAGGCGACCTGAGCCGGGTCCGGGCAGGGCCGGGCCCGGCGTCCGGGCCTGATTGGCGTCGTGTCTCAGCCCGCTGCCACGCGGCGTTTCGCCCGAGCGGCGGCACCGCACTTCTCCCCTCCCCCGCCCGCGGGGGAGGGGCGGGGGAGAGGGCCGTCCCGACCTGCTCGCGCCGCCGGGCCGGCAAGGAGGCGGATCATGGCCAGCCCCGGCCCTCTCCCCCGGCCCCTCTCCCACAGGGAGAGGGGAGTACCGCGCGCTCCGCTCGTCCAACGCCGAGTCCTGGCCTTGGGTTCCCGATCCTGAGCTGAGACACGACGCTAGTCAGGGCGTCCGGGGGACGGGCGCCGGAACCCCGGGCGGGCCGACGGCGGTCAGGCCTCGCGATGGACGGTCACCGTCTCCAGGCCGTGGCCGCCGGGTCCGGACTCGGTACGCCAGAGCCGGTACGCGAACACCAGGCCCAGCGACGACAGCGCCGTGTAGAACCACATGCTGCCGGCATAGCCGGCCGGGTTCTCCGGGCCGGCGCCGGCGCGGTCGTTGAGGAAGCCGACCACGAACGGCACCACCGCCCAGCCGAGCTGCTGGCACAGGGTCATCAGCGCGTAGGCCGAGCCCAGCCGGCGGGCGTCGACGATGTAGGCGACCGATGGCCACATCACCGCCGGGATCAGCGAGAACACGCCGCCCAGCGCGACGATCACCAGCAGCAGGGTGAGCGGCACCTCCGGGCCCCAGAGGAAGGGCACGAGCTGCACCGACGGCCCCGGCGGCAGGTAGGTCACCGCCAGGAACAGCGGCAGCATCACCAGCGAGCCGGCGGCCATGAACAGCGAGCGCCGGCCGACCCGGTCCACCCACAACCCGAACAGGGGCGTGGCGACGATCGCCGCCATCGGCAGCATGCTGCTCAGCAGGCCGGCGGTCTGCCGGTCCATGCCGTGCGCCTGCTGGAAGTAGTCGATCGCGAAGGTGCGGAACGGGAACACCGTCGAGTAGAACACCACGCACAGCGCGACGATGTACCAGTACGAGGCGCTGTACCTGAACATGCGGCGCAGGTCGAGCTTCTCGGCGGGGCCGGCGTCGCCGAGGTCGAAGCGGCCCTCGGCGCGCTTTTCGGTCATCCAGTACAGCAGGCCTGCCGCGACCGAGACCGCGGCGATGGCGGTGGCCAGCCAGAGCGGATCCTGCCAGTTGGTGTACAGGGGCGCCGCGAAGCCGGTCGACCAGTCGGCCGAGGCCGAGCCCAGCCGCGCGATCGACAGGTTGAGCCCGAAGGCCAGGCCCAGTTCCTTGCCCTTGAACCACTTCGCCAGCACCGTGGTGGCCGCGACGATCAGCGGCTCGGCGCCGAGACCGAGCAGGAAGCGGCCGGACAGGATCAGCTCGTAGCGGTCGGTGGCCGCGGTCAGCGCCGCCGCCAGCAGGCAGATCGTCGCGAACAGGGCGATCGCGCGCTTGGTCCCCCAGCGGTCGATCAGGATGCCGCCGGCCAGCAGGACCAGCAGGGCGGCGACGTTGTAGGCGGTCGACAGCAGGCCGATCTGCTTGTAGGTGAAGCCTTCCTGCTCGCGCAGCAGGTCGATCACCGGGTTCAGCGCGTCGTAGACGTAGTAGTTGCCGAACATGGCCAGGCTGACCAGCAGCAGGGCCAGCCAGCGGTACATCGGGGTCGGCCGCGGCAGGGCGGCGGGGTGGACGGCGGACGTGTCGATGGCGGGCTCCTCCTGACCGGCGTGCGCCGCACTTTACCTGCCCGGGCCGGCGCCGGGGGGCAGGGAGCCGGGATTCGGGATTCGGGACCCGGGACCCGGGACCCGGGTCCCGCCGGTGTGCGGCGGGTGCGGCGCGTTCGCCGAGCGTGGCAACGCTGGCGCGCACGGCGAGCGCGTGGTCGGGCGCATCCTCGACCGCGAGCGATGGGTGTTCGACTCGCGTGTCCTCGATGACGGCCGCCGGCCGCCGGGTGGCGAGCGCTGCCAGTGCCGGGCCCGGCCGGCGGCCGCCAGGACAACTGCTAGGCTGCCGCCATGAGCTACGTACGCTGCCTGCGCGGCCTGGCCTCGGGCATCGAATACCCGGCCGACCGGCCGATGAACCTGGATCCGGCCGACGGCCGGCCGGTGGTGATGGAACTGGACCTGGAGCGCCTGCGCGCGCAGCGGCCGGACGCCGGCTGGTACCGTCCGCAGCGCCGCGACATGTGGCGCTTCGGCGCCCTGCTGGCGCTCGACGTCGACGATCCCGACGACGCCCGGCACCTGGTCCTGCAGGGCGAGGGCGGCACGCCGCTGCTGCCGTGCGACGACCATCCGGTGGCGCGCGCCGGCGGCTTCGCGCTGACGGTCAAGGACGAGGGCCAGCACTGGCCCGGTCACGGTGGCAACCCGACCTTCAGCTTCAAGGACCGCGGCATGGCCATGGTCGCGGCGATGGCGCGCCGGCTCGGCCTGCGCCGGCTGGCGGTGCCGACCCAGGGCAACGCCGGCGATTCGCTGGTGCACTACGCCCTGGCCGGCGGCCTGGAGGTCGCGGTGGTGATGCCCGACGACACGCCGATGCCGATCCTCGGACAGGTCGCGGCGCGCGCGCTGCAGCACCCGGAGCGCGTGCAGATCCACCTGGTGCGCGGCACCATCCGCGAGGCGGGCGCCTTCCTGCGCGAGCGGCTGCTGCCGCAAGGCTGGTTCAGCGTCGCCACCTTCCAGGAGCCGGGCTGGCGCATCGAAGGCAAGAAGACCCTGGGCCTGGAGCTGGCCGAGCCGGCGGCGCCCGGGCAGCCCTGGCGGCTGCCCGATGTCATCGTCTATCCCACCGGCGGCGGCACCGGCGTGCTGGGCATGTGGAAGGCCTTCGCCGAACTGCAGGCGCTGGGCCTGGTCGACGGGCGCCGGCCGCGCATGGTCTGCGTGCAGAGCGAGGTCACCCCGCCGCTGGTGCGCGCCTTCGACAGCGGCGCCGAGGACACCGTCGCACAGGCGCCTGCCGGCCCGACCCTGGCGACCGGCCTGAACGTGCCGGCCGGCGTCGGCCATTTCCGGGTGCTGCAGATCATCCGCGAGAGCGGCGGCGCGGCGGTCGCGGTCGCCGAGGCCGACACCGCGGCCGAGCTGGCGCGCATCTGGCGCGAGCGGCGCTGGTGGATCTCGCCGGAGGGCGCCGCCTGCCTGGCGGCCCTGCCGCAGCTGCTCGACCGCGGCCTGGTCCGGCGCGGCGAGCGCGTGGTCGCGGTCAACACCGGCTCGCTGGAGAAGTACCTGCCGGACCTGCGCCACCTGCTGGCGCCATAGTCCGCGTTCCGCGCACGCCACCAGCCGTTGTCGCGGGGCCAGTTGGGGGGACCGGGGATCAGGAACCAGGAACCAGGAACCAGGAACCAGGGGCGGGGATCCGGGGACCGGGGTTCGGGGCGAGGGATCCGGGGCGAGGGATTCGGGGCGAGGGACTCGGGATTCGGGATCGGAGTCGGGATCGGAGTCGGGATCGGAGTCGGGATCGGAGTCGGGATCGGAGTCGGGATCGGAGTCGGGCGCCGGGGTCGCGACGCGGCGTGCGCTCTGCTCCCCTCTCCCTCAGGGAGAGGGGCCGGGGGCATACGCGTTAACCTAAATGTGGCTATCGCCGGGCATCCTCGGGTATGCT
>ERZ761607.2084-NODE-2084-length-22743-cov-6.317216_pt1 | contig 22743 bp, 17 predicted proteins | sample MGYA00511164_ERZ761607 | MGnify/ENA primary metagenome ERZ761607 (study PRJEB28899, sample SAMN02445080) | bioreactor sludge metagenome | biome: EBPR sludge | place: Australia: Brisbane, Thorneside Wastewater Treatment Plant | collected 2011-06-22 ... | reverse complement strand
CGAATAGCGTTTTTCTGCTCGGCATTCAAAAAGAGAATCACCAGCACACCCAATAATGGGAAGAAGGTTAGTAGTGTAAGCGGTTGTAAAATAAATTCCATGTTTCGTCCTCAAATATCTACTTAAAGATTAAGTATCCTAAAATCAAAACCACGCCGAGCAAAACAGAAAGTGCATACGAACGCACAAAACCATTTTGAATTTTTCTTACGTTAGCAGAAATCCAATTCGATACATCTGCCCAACTGTTGAAGAAACGGTCAATACCTTTTTGGTCAGCATATTTGTTCAAGGCAATTTGCCCAATCCAGTTATAACTGCCGACAATAACCGTATCATGCATAAAGTCATGCCAGAAGCGCCAATCAATCACATCTGCTAAAAATGCACCGAGCCGTTTGAATGGTTGACGAATCACAGCGTTATAAATCTCATCCACATACCATTTGTTTTCCATACCAGTGAAAATAAATCCAAGCGGTTTTTTCATTGGGTCAAGTTGATTCGCTTTCTTCAACGGGTTGCGTCCATAAATTAACCATGAAACCAAAATCGCAACCAATGCCAGTGCAGTTGCAGAAATAGCAATGCTCGATTCAAAAGATAAATATTCAACTTCACCAAGTGTGTATTCAAGCCAATGACCTAATTGATGGAAACCTTTGAACGGAAGATTTAACGCGCCTCCTGCTACGCTGAGAATTGCCAGCACAACCAACGGCAGAGTCATTACCTTTGGGCTTTCTTCAGCGTGTTTGGATGCATCGGTTCTGGCTTCACCGAAAAAGACCATCCAAATTTGCCTGCCCATATAAAAGGCAGTGAAAAACGCGGCGACAGTTAATAACCAATACACGGTTTGATTATGTAACCTTGCATCAAGCAAAATTTCATCTTTAGACCAAAAGCCTGCAAATGGCGGTAAACCTGCTAATGCAATTGTTCCAATCAGATATAACCAAAATGTGACTGGCATCGTTTTTCGCATACCACCCATGTTACGCATATCGCCTGGGTCAAAGACTTCAGCATGGTCATCATGTCCGTGACCATGTGCATCGTGATGTTCTTCTTTCTTCTTTCCTTTTAATTTCTTTTTCGGCTTTTCATCATGATGTTCGTGATGTGCATGAGCATGATGTCCGCGTTCAACGCCGAGAATCACAGAGCCTGCTGAAAGGAATAACAATGCTTTGAAGAAAGCATGTGTAATCAAATGGAACATGCCTGCCACATACGCACCCATTCCAACAGCGGCAACCATGAAGCCAAGTTGTGAAATAGTTGAATAAGCCAAAACTTTTTTAATGTCATATTGACCAACTGCTATCGTAGCGGCAAACAAAGCAGTGACTGCACCTACAATTGCAACAATGTTTTGGGCTTCGTGAACTAAATCATATAAAGGGAATGAACGGGTGATTAAGTAAACGCCAGCAGTGACCATGGTGGCGGCATGAATTAATGCTGAAACTGGAGTCGGACCTGCCATCGCGTCTGGTAGCCAAACATACAATGGAATCTGTGCTGATTTACCAGCCACACCCACTAGCATAAACAAAGTGATTGCAATAATAATTTCTGGTGGAGCACTTTTTGCGGCTTCAAAGACATTATCAAATTGGAAGCTATTGCCTAAATGCCAGAACATCAAAAAGCCAGCGATTAAGAAGCCAAAGTCACCGATGCGGTTGACGATGAATGCTTTTTTGGCGGCATCTGAGTTTGCCCATGAAGGTCGCGCGAGTGTGTCCATTTCAAACCAAAAGCCGATGAGAAGAAATGAACACAAACCTACACCTTCCCAGCCGACGAATAGCATTAAGTATGAGTCGCCTGAAACTAAGACCATCATCGAGGCGAGAAACAGGTTGAGGTAAATAAAGAAGCGAGTGAAACGTCCCTCTTCATGCTTGTAGCGCACATCTTCGTGCATGTATCCGATAGCATAAATGTGAATCAAAGTTCCCACACCAGAGACAACTAACATCATGGTGGCGGAAAGTGAATCAATGCGGAAAGTCCAATCGAGTTCAAGGTTTCCGATGTGAATCCATTGGGCGAGTTGCCAGCGCATCACTTCGCCGTGATTGATGGAGACAGAATATGCCAACAAAACGGAGACGATGAATGTTGCGCCCGCCGCAATGCTAGCGACTGCGCCTACTTGATTCTCGCTCATGCGTTTGCCGAAGATGGTGTTAATCAGCAAACCGATGACTGGGAAAAATACCAGCCACGGTGCAAGAAAATAAAAACCTGTTTGTACTGTTTCGCTTAAGTGCATGACAGGGTTAGCCTTTCAAAGAATTCATATCATCAATATTGATGTTCTTTTTCGATTTGAAAATTTCAACAATCAATGCCAAACCGACAGCAACTTCTGCGGCGGCGACAGCAATGACGAAGAAGACAAAAATTTGTCCGTTGAAGGATTCGTAAACACTAGCAAATGCCACAAAAGCAAGATTCGCGGCGTTGAGCATTAACTCAATGGACATGAAAATAATCAACGGGTTGCGGCGTGATAAAACGCCTAATGCGCCAATCGTAAATAAAATTGCAGATAAGGCAACGTAATAATCAACTGTGACCATAATCCCTAGCCTGCCTTTTCTCGTTTGTTCAATACAATCGCGCCGACCATCGCAACCAATAGAAGAATAGAAGTGACTTCAAACGGAAGCAGATATTGATTAAACAAAGTCATTGCCATTTCACGCACGTTTTCAATTGAGTTCACTGAAGCATCAGGTGAAATAATGGAAGTACCTGAACGGGCGCGTGCAAAAACCAAATAAATTGATTCAACAGCAAGAATCGTTGAAAGCAAAATTGCTAAGGGTCTTTGCCATGGAAGTACTTCGGACGGTGGGAGATTCTCCGCGCCTAATAACATGATGACGAAGAGGAACAACACCATAATCGCGCCAGCATAGACGGTGATTTGAGCCATGGCGATAAATGGCGCGCCGAGTAAAAGATAAAAGACAGCCACGACAACAAAGTTCAACACAAGGAATAATGCGGAATAGACAGCATTACGGCTGAACAACATGCCCAATGCGGAAGCAATGGCAACGAGTGATAAAACGAGGAAAACGATTAAATCGGTCATAGCAAATAACTAATCTCTTGGGTCTTCCATTTGTGGAACGGAGCGAGTAAATACTTTCGGTTCCACTTTTTGTGGAGTTAACATATTTTCGGCTTTTACAGGCACAAGCAACATATCTTTTGTATAAATGGCTTGCTTTCTATCTGTAAATGTTAATTCGTAATTGTCACCAAGTGTGATGGCTTCGGTCGGACAAGCATCTTCACAAAAGCCGCAGTAAATGCATCGGAGCATGTTAATTTCGTAGGTCGAGGCATATCTCTCCCCAGGTGAGAAGCGTTTTTCATCTGTATTTTCAGAAGACTCAACGAAGATTGCATCCGCAGGGCAAGCGGCGGCACACAGTGAACATCCAATACATTTTTCGAGACCGTTATCATAACGATTCAAAACATGGCGACCTCGAAAACGCGGACGGACTTCGCGCTTCTGTTCGGGATATTGATAGGTAACAGTTTTCTCCACAAAAAATGTGCGAAGAACTTCACCCAAACCTTTGCCAAGTTCAATTAAAGGTTCAAACACGCGCATTTGTTTTTCTCCTCGTTAAGTCACGGTAAATCACAGCAATTGATATCAAGAAACTAAGTATCGAAAGAACTGGAATACTCCAATAATACAACGGGTTGGTTTCTGATAACAAAATTCCAACAGCCGTGATGAAACATAATGCTAAAGTAAGTGGCAAGAAAATTTTCCAGCCGAGCGCCATCAAACGGTCATAACGTAAACGGGGCCAAGTGGCGCGTACCCAAATCATCAAAAACAAAATGAAAAATACTTTGATGAACAAATACATCGGTCCGAGAAACCAGGCTGGGAAAGTCCATGAGCCAATTGTCCAAATTGCATCCACACTCAAAAAGGTGTTTTGTAAAATAACTGGCTCGCGATACCCACCAAAAAATAATGTAGCCGTAATCATAGACATCACAATCATTTTTTGATATTCAGCCATGAAGAACAAAGCAAACTTCATACCCGAATATTCCGCATGATAACCTGCAGTTAATTCTTGTTCGGCTTCGGGCATGTCAAACGGAGCTCGGTTCACTTCTGCTAATACCACAATGAAGAAAATGACTGCTCCAACAGGTTGTACCCAGAAAAACCAAACATCTTTTTGTGCATCAACAATTTCATTCAAACTCATCGAGTTGCCAAGCAAAATCACAAACACAAAACAAAAGCCAAGCGCGAGTTCATACGAAATCATTTGAGCCGATGAACGAATGCCGCCCAACATAGCGTATTTATTATTGCTCGACCAACCCGCCAACACGATTCCATACACTGCAATCGAAGCGATAGACATGACATACAAAATACCTACGTTTACATCCGCCACATATAAAGTAATTTCACGTCCAAATAAATTAAACGAAGTTCCCAAAGGAATCACTGCCGCGATAATTAAAGAAGGCACAACTGTTAACACAGGTGCGAGAATAAAAACTACTTTATAAACTTTTGCTGGTGTAAATTCTTCTTTGAAAATTAATTTCACCGCATCTGCAATGGGTTGCAAAATTCCTTGCGGACCTGCACGATTGGGTCCCACACGCACTTGCATTCTTGCTAAAGCACGGCGTTCATATAAAGTTAAGTAGGCAAAACCGCCTAATAAAATTAGACACAAGATTAAGCCTTTCAAAACCCATTCAAGCCACATGACCCAATCCATTATTTCACCTTCCCTACTACAGGTTCGTGAATCGCCAGCCCCATACTACGCGGCACAAGCACCACACCTGCTGAAATTGAATCATCAATCTTAATCAAGGCTTCGCCACTCACGCCATTAAAACTAATTTTCGCAGTCTTGCCAGCATCCATGCCCAATTTCTTAGCAGTAGATGAATTCATAGAAATTTTTGTTTCACCGATTCTTTGCTCAAGCAACTCTGCACTGCTGACGGTGATGCCATAATCATATAATTTATTGACTGGCACAGCCAAAATTTCTTTTTCTTTTGGATGAATAGCCGCTTCTTTTCTGACCTTCGGAATGCGGACTGTTCCCCCAACTTGAGCCATTGGGAGGAGTTGCACGCCTAAGCCTTTTGTATTTTCATACGTTGTGCCACCGTAATACATGTCACTGCGACCTACGATTGGGAATTGTTCTTTGGTTTCAGCAAGTTTGTCATAATTCAAATCAGAGAAAGCATCTACTGAATTGGATAACAAATCAAACACCACACGCACAGATGAACCTTCTAAAATCACACCCATTTGTTTTGCAATCATAGATGTAATTGCAAAATCTGGTTTGCTTTCACCTTTGACAGGCACTGCCGCATAGAATCTTTGTACACGTCTTTCACCAGAAGTGAAAGTACCTTCACGTTCAGTAAATGCTTGGGCAGGGAATACCGCATCTGCAATTTCGGTTGTAGCAGTTTCAAGCAAATCTTGCACGGCTACAAATTTTGAATCTTTCAAAACTTTCGCAAAGTTCGGGTTATCACCCACAGGGTCAGCCCCGGCAATGTAAACCACTTTTCCTTTTAATGCTTTGGCTAAATCATCTACGGGTTCAAAGCCCATTTCAAATGCGCCTTGGTCGTTTGCTCTTTGCCACACACCGATTAATCCATTATTCGCTCTGCCAACGTGACCAGTTTCTTTTAATAAACTTCCACAAGCAGATGCTAAGGCAGAAGTTCCATTCACGCCCAAACCATCACTGCCATAGAAGATAATTGCATTTTTGGCTTTGGCAAATTCATCAGCAACTTTGCCTTTTTTGCCTAAATCATTAATCGTCTTAACTTCGTTACCATGTGTATATCGAATCACATGTTTTGCAAATTTATCTAATTTTGTTTCACGGGCATTCGCAACGATTAACGTCGCACCACGTTGAGCAGCTTGTTTGACTCGTAACCACCAAATCGGGGCTTCTTCATATAAATCAGATGCCACAACGACGATTGCATCGCCTGCACCCATTTTGCTTAAGTTTGTGCCAGCCCCAACACCAACTAACTTAGTTACATCTCCGCCACCCATATCAGAATATAAAATGGCTTTGCCACCGGCTGTATCAGCAAGTGACTTGAGATTGAACAAATCTTCGTTTGATAATCGTCCAGAAGCAAGCACAACAAAATCTTTTTTATTCTTTGTAAATTTTTCTGCGGCTAATTTTGTAGCGGCATCCCATGAAGCACGAGATAACTTTCCATCTTTGCGAATCATTGGTTTGGTTAATCGTTCTTTGCTTTCAGCATAGTGATATGCAAAACGACCTTTATCACATAACCAAATTTCATTTACTTCTTCGTTTTGACGTGGCATGACACGTTTGACAACAATCTCGCCGCCTGCTTTGGCTTCACGTCGCGTATTAAGCGTCGTGTTACACCCAACTGGACATTGAGTACATATTGAGGATTCAGCACTCAGTTCCCACGGTCGGGCACCGAAGCGGAAATCAGCAGTCGTCAACGCACCCACTGGACAAATATCAGTCGTGTTACCGGAGAAAATAGAATCAAAGCCGGGGTCAGATAATGAAACGATTTGAGTCGTGCGGCCACGTTCATCAAAAGCGAGCACTGGCTCGCCAGCAACTTCATCTTGAAAACGGATGCAACGCGCACATTGGATACAACGTTCGCGATCGAGATAAATTAACTCACCCAATGGAACTTGCTTATCCATTTTCAATTTTTCATCATAGATGAAACGACTCTTACCCGGACCATGTGCCATGGTGAGATTTTGAAGCGGACATTCACCGCCTTTATCACACACCGGACAATCTAATGGATGGGAAGTCAGCAAAAATTCAACCGTGCTTTTTTGACCCACTGTTGCTTTTTCGGTTTGCGTTTGCACAACCATGCCTTCAAAGACACGATTGGTACAAGCGGTTTCAAGTTTGGGGCGCATGGCAATTTTTGGCGCGCCATTTTCCATCACCACTTCTTTTGTTTTGGGGTCAACCATAGGTTGACCCACTTCAACCAAACACATGCGGCACATACCGACAGGTTCTAGTTTTGGATGGTGACAAAAAACAGGAATATCAATACCTGCTAACTTGGCGGCTTCAACTACCGTGTAATTTTCAGGTACAGCGATTGGCTTTCCGTTGATGGTTACATTAACTTGTTTCGTCATCTTTATGCTCGGTTAAAGTCTTTCGGGAATCGTTCGATACTGGTTACAACTGCCATAGTGGAAAAATCACCTAAGGCACATAAACATTTGCCTTGCATTTGCTTGGCGACATTTAATAATAAATCTGTATCTTCTTTATAGGAACCATTGGAATGACCCATGCGTTTGACAATGTTATTCATCCAATATGTACCTTCACGACAAGGTGTACATTTACCGCAAGATTCATGTTTGAAGAATTTAACTGTTTTGCTAATAACCCAATTTAAATCTACAGTGTCATCTAACACAATCACAGAGGCAGAACCCAAGTCCGCGCCCATACCACGCACAGATGCATAATCTAATGGCGTATCTAACACTTTATCATTGACTGGAATTAAAGATGAAGAAGCACCAGCAGGCATGAGGGCTTTGACAGGTCTTCCGTCTTGCACACCCATGCCGTGTTCATAAATTAATTGTCTGAATGTAGAACCAAAAGGTAATTCATAATTACCGGGTTTGCGAACACGACCTGATAATGAATAAATTTTTACACCAGCCGCATCGGCTGTGCCGATACTTTTATACCAATCTGCTCCATTTGCCAAAATCATTGGAACATTTGCAAACGTCTCCACATTATTAATCACAGTGGGTTTGCCAAACAAACCAGCCACTGCTGGGAACGGCGGACGTGTACGAGGTTGCCCACGTTTGCCTTCAAGCGATTCAAGCAAAGCAGTTTCTTCACCACAAATATATGCGCCCGCACCTAAATGCGTATAAATTCTTAATGAATAGTCAGTTCCAAATAATTTATCGCCGAGAAAACCTGCTTCTTCCATCTCAGCAATTTGTTTATCCATCGCTTCGGCAATATCCCAAAACTCGCCACGCAAATACACATACGCAACATTTGCACCCACAGCATACGATGCAATCGCTAAACCTTCCAAAAATTGGAAAGGATTCATTTCCATCAATTCACGGTCTTTGAATGTGCCGGGTTCCGATTCATCCGCATTGGCAACTACATAATGGGGCCATTTATTTTTATCAATAAAAGACCACTTCATACCAGTTGGAAAGCCCGCCCCACCACGCCCACGCAAACCAGAATTTTTAACTTCATCCGTCACTTGGCTTGGTTGCATTTTGGTGACTGCTTTTTTGAGTGCAGAAAATCCACCGTTCTTTTTATAGACGTTGAACTTATGTAAATCAGGAATATCTCGATGTCTTAATAAGATATGACTCATCGCTTCTCTCCTGCTTCAACTTGTTTCAGCGACTGAAGCCACTCATTCACTCGGTCAATCGTCATGTATTCGTGATATTTAATTCCATCCGGTCCTTGTGATTGGAACATTGGAGCTCGGTCACATGCCGCGAGACACATCACGTGTTCAACAGTGACTAAACCGTCAGCAGTTGTGCCACCATCTTCAACATTTAAGTGTTCACAAACTTGTTTCATGAATTCATCGGCACCGCGTAAGGCACAAGGTAAATCGGTGCAGATTTGCATTCGATATTTGCCTTCTTTTTTCTCGTGATACAACGTATAAAAACCAACCACTGACCCAACTTCAGTTTCGGTTATGTCTAAAAGTTTTGCAATCTCTTGCATAGACTCTTTGCTGATATAGCCTTCATCTTTTTGTACGAGATGTAAAAGAGGCATCACTGCTGAACGTTTATGTTCAGGCGGATATTTGGATAAAATTTGTTTTATTTCTTTAGCGTATTTTTTCTCAAGGCTCATCGGTCAATATCTCCGAGCACAATATCAATAGAAGCAAGGATAGCAACCAAATCTGCTACCAAGTGCCCTTTTGTGATTTCAGGCAAAACTGCTAAATTATCAAATGAAGGTGTGCGCATGTGAACGCGATACGGTTTTGGTCCGCCATCACTTTCGAGGAAGACACCTAATTCTCCGCGTGGTGATTCAACTGCGTTATAAATCGAACCTTTGGGTGCGAGGAAACCTTCTGTCCATAATTTGAAATGATGAATCAACGATTCCATGCTTACGCCGATTTCAGAACGTGGTGGCGGAACGAATTTACGATTCTCTGAACGAACTGGACCTAATGGTAATTTGTTCATTGCTTGTTCAATAATTTTCAATGACTCGCGCATCTCTTGAATGCGGACGATATAACGAGCATAGGTATCGCAATCTTCTGAAACGGGAACATTGAAATCATATTGTTCATAACCGAGATATGGGGTTGCTTTTCTTAAGTCCCAATTGACGCCTGATGCCCGAAGTGTAGGACCAGTTACCCCGTAGGAAAGAGCCGTCTTTTTATCTAAATAACCGATGCCAACTAAGCGATCAATAAAAATTGGGTTACGAGTCATCAAACGTTCATATTCATCTACACGTTTATGAAAGAGTTGCACAAAATCACGCACAGCTTTTTCAAATTCAACGGGCACATCGCGCCACAAACCACCAGGGCGGATGTAAGTGGTCATCATGCGTTGACCTGAAACCATTTCAAAAATATCTAAAATTAATTCGCGTTCGCGGAAACAATAAAGGAATACGGACATTGCCGCAAGGTCGAGACCAAACGCGCCAAGCCAAACCAAATGTGAAGCGATGCGTTGAAGTTCAACAAGAACCACACGCAAGGCTTGCGCACGGACAGGCACATCTAAATCCACCAATTTTTCGACAGCCATCACATAAGCAAGATTATTGCCCATGGTGTTCATGTAATCGAGGCGGTCGGTCATCACTTCGGCTTTCTGATAGGTTTTGGCTTCCATATTTTTTTCGATGCCAGTGTGTAAATAACCAATATCAGAAATACAATTGACGACTGTTTCGCCATCTAACTCTAAAATTAAACGCAACACACCATGTGTGGATGGATGTTGTGGACCCATATTAAGCAACATGGTTTCACCGCGAATTGCACGTTCTGAAACCAGATGTTTGAATTGGTCTATGCTGACTTCTTGAATCTGCGTCATGCTTATTCCTTTGCGTACGGCTTGCGAATATCTATATCTTCAAAGTTAAACGTAAATTGTGGTTCTTCATAACCCAACGGAAAATCTTTTCGTAATGGATGACCTTCAGTCCCTTCAGGCATTAAGATTCTGCGTGGGTCAGGGTGATTTTCAAAATCAATGCCGAACATATCCATCAATTCACGTTCACGCCAATTACAAGTGTCATATACACTTACAGCCGTCGGCACCTTAGGATTATCACCATTGACTGGAACTCGTAATTGAATAAAAGCAATTTTTTCTAATGATGTTAATTGATAAATAACATGAAAGCGCGGATTATTTTGTGGGTAATAATCTACTGCGGTTAAGGCAGACAGTAATTCAAACGTATGTTTATCACGTAAAAGTTTTAGGGCATCCACAATTTGTTCTGGTTTTACAAAACAATGCACTTCTCCACGATGTTCTTCGTAGGTGATGCTAAATTTTTCTTGTAAATCTTTTACGATAGGCTCTAGTTTTTTATCCATAAATTACACCATCTCGTCATTGCGAGGGCGATGCTCTTCGCCCGAAGCAATCCCCAACATTGTGTAGGAGATTGCTTCGCCGCAAAGAACGCGGCTCGCAATGACGGAAATTTATTACGCAGTCGGCGCAGTCACTTTTTGAGCATTAACTTTTTCATACAAAGTGAGCACACCATGAATCAACGCCTCTGGGCGCGGAGGGCATCCCGCTACATATACATCTACTGGAACAACTTCATCTACACCTTGGAAGATGGCATAATTATTAAACACACCACCACAAGATGCACAGTCACCCATTGCAATCACCCATTTTGGTTCAGGCATTTGGTCGTATAACAATCTCAAGACAGGACCCATTTTCTTTGAACAACGCCCTGCCACAATCATTAAATCAGATTGACGCGGGCTCGCACGCATCAACTCCATACCGAAGCGGCTCATATCATAATCAGCGGCTTGTGCCGCCATCATCTCAATAGCACAACACGCTAAACCAAATAACATGGGCCACATCGCATTCGTGCGAGACCAATTTACAACCTGATCAAGCGTAGTTGTTACTACGCCCATATTTCCAAGTTTTTGTTCTATTCCCATTCAAGGGCTCCTTTCTTCCACGCGTACATATAGCCAATTAATAAAATAACGATAAAGATACCCATTTCAATTAAACCAAACAAACCGAGTTGACGAAACGCAATCGCCCACGGCAAAAAGAAAATCACTTCAATATCAAACAGGATGAATAAAACAGCAATCAAATAAAAACGAACGGGCATACGCCGCGTGCCTTCACCATACGGAACAATCCCCGACTCGTATGGGATATCCTTCGCCGCCGATTTTTTCTTTGGTCCAAACAATTCCCCCAAGCCGATAGCAATGAAAGCAATCAGAGTAGCAACTGCAATCATTACCCCAATGGCAATATATTCCAAAAGCATGAAAACCTCTATGAATTTGCGAAATCTGGCTTGCTTGACGGAGTATACTTCATAAGTGCCACTTTTCACAAGGGATTTTCTAAATAAATCTACATTCCCCCATTCTGGAAATTAATCCGCTTCTTTCCTAGCGGATAATTGGTTCGTTTCCCTAGTATTTTCTTAAAACCGCTCTAACTGCAAATGACGTATAATCCTTAAATCAGAGATATTAGGAGAATATCATGAAATATATTTTTTATGTCTTATTCTTACTTGCCTTTATTTTGACTGCTTGTACCCAAATCGCCTCGCCAACAGTAGAATCTACACAAACAACACAGCCAAGCCCAAGCAATACTCCTATTCCGCCTACTGTTACTCCTACCATAACACCCTCTCCTACACTTGAATTACCTGTTGGACTGAAAACTCCAATTCCTGAGTTTGGCACCGAAATTACTTTAGATAATATAAATAAATTAGAGGAAATTGCACGTTATTATGGTAATTTACCTTATATTGCCAAATTAACAAAAGACCAATCACGTTTATTTGTTAGAGACCAATTAGGTCTAGATATTTACGATTACAAAACTAATAAACTTATACTACATTTAAATCATTATATACCGCAAACAGATTATAACTTGGGACTACAGATTAGTGATGATGGAAAATGGGTATTAATAGATGGGATATGGCTATTTAATACAGAGGCAGAGATAACAGATGAATATTTGAAAAATATTTTTACTCTTGCTGGGTTTAAATCTCATTCAAACCCCATTCCGCTTACCGCCCTTTCACTAGATGGAAAAAAATTAGCAGTTGCTGAGTCATATCAGAATGGAAGGTTTTATATTATAGATATAGAAACCAACGAAATTATATATAAATCCATTTCTGGTAGCAGTCCTATTTTCTCACCTGATAATTCAATGATTGCTACAGAAGTAAATAATCAAGTTATTGTTTGGAGCATTTTGGATGGAAGTGTGATAAATAAATTTCCCTTAGAGAGATTTGGTGAAGGCGTTGCGTTTTCTAATGATTCTAGTTTAATTGCAATTCGACAATCTTCGGGCGATATAAACATTTGGAGAATTAATTCAGGCGAATTAGTTCAAACTATCTCAAGTAGAAATAGTTGCAACAATATTCTAGAAGGATTCAATAGTCTTCCTGTATTCAATCAAAGTAATACGCAAGTTGCCCTTTTTGATTGTAATGGAAATATCCAATTATGGTCTGTCAATAAAGGCAATATGATATCTGAACTTCATTATGATATTGACCTACCTTCTGTTTTATATAACGAAAGTGGTAATTTAAGTTTACTCAGCCCACCTCGTACTGCTGGACCTTGGATAGGGTTTCAAGAATATCAAATGAGCGATTTCATTTTCTTAGATAATGAAACAATAGCATTACGATACTATGATTCAATTAATCGAACTTATCGAATGTGCGCTATTCATTTGCAGTCTAATCCAGATTGTAAAGATAACTTAACCATTGGGACAGACACCAACTACTACAAATATTCTATCGTAGGGAATAATCTTAAATTGTTTTCCACCTCAACATCAAATAATTCACAACCATTGTATGAAATAGAGTTTTTAGGACTAGGTGTAAATATAGATAAATTTGATCCTGAGCATCAGACTCTTCTATATACTACTTATATCAGCGATTATATAGCCGATGTGCGACTGGTTGATTTAAAAACTGGGGAATTTATCAATAAATGGGAAAAGCGTAGACTTGGCGCATCCTCATTCTCTCAAGAAAATACAGTTGCTGCTATTTGTTTGGATACTGCTGATTTTGGTATTTCATTTTTTAACAATAAACCTAAATTAATTTTAATTGACCTTGCTGAAAGCAAATCTATTTACGAAGAAAACATCACTTGCAGTGAGTTAGCACTTTCACATTCAAATGAAAATAGAAAGATTGCTATTAGCTATGATACTCTTCCCTCTGGATCACAATTTTTGAAATCTTTGCTTCTGATTATGAATTTTGATACGCATGATGAGCGACAGAAAATTGATGTTGGCTGTGACCGCAATATAAGTTCATTGGCTTATTCCCCTGATGATTCTATACTGGCTGTTAGTTGTAGTTATGGAGATAGCGATGGAAATATTTATTTCTTAAATGCCTCAGACGGCACAGAAATACAACTTATTGAAGGCTATCCAGGAATCAACGGTTTAACATTTTCGCCTGATGGAAAAATGCTTGCGGTATCTTTTGGTGGAGGATCTATCAGTGTTTTAGCAGCCCCATAAAATAAAAGGTGACAGCCACCTGTGTATTTTCAATTTATTTCACGACCACTCTATCACCTATAGACTTTTCAATCCCCTAAATAATCTCTCAACTCTCTGCTCTTAGATGGGTGACGTAATTTTCTTAACGCTTTAGCTTCAATTTGACGAACACGTTCACGAGTCACATCAAAGAAACGACTAACTTCTTCTAATGTGTGTTCTTTTCCATCACGCAGACCAAAGCGTAATTCCAGCACATCCCGTTCACGGTCAGATAATGAAGCGAGGGCGTGTTTTATCTGCTTGCGAAGCATTTCTTTTGATGCGGCATCCATGGGCGAGGGCGCATCTACATCTTCAATGAAATCACCTAAGGCACTTGATTCATCATCCCCCACTGGACCTTCTAATGAAACAGTTTCTTCCGCAGATTGCAAAGCACGAGTCACTTTTTGTGATGCAACCTCTAATCTTCTTTGTAATTCAGGTTCCACAGGCTGATTCTCTGAATGGGCTTTGAGAATCTCTTGCACATCAGATGCAGAAAGATAACCTGTTTCCATTGCGAGTTCTTCATTACTTGGGTTGCGACCTAATGATTGTGTAAGATGGCGTTGGGCGCGTAAAATTCTCGAAATCGATTCAAACAAATGCACAGGAATACGAATCGTGCGGGCTTGTTCTGCAATAGAACGATTGATAGATTGACGAATCCACCAAGTTGCATAGGTGCTGAATTTGAATCCGCGACGTGGGTCAAATTTGTTGATGGCGCGTAATAAACCCATGTTGCCTTCTTGAATTAAATCTAGCAATGGAATGCCACGACCTAAATATCTTTTCGCCACACTGACGACTAATCTTAAATTGGCACGAATGAGTGCTTGGTTTGCAGTTTCAGCACGTTCTTTAATGGCATTCATTTCGTTTAATAATTCTTCATCCGAACATAAATTTCGATACAGGGTGCGTTGTGATGGAAAAGATTTTTCTTCTTGAGCATGTTTGAGTAGCCAGTCTGCATATTTGGATGGAAGCAAATGCAAACTGAGGAAAACGCTATAAGCATGGCGTGCGAGATTATCCCAAAGATGGTCTACGCCCCAGTGACCGTTATCAAGATAGGTGCGTAAATACGAAGCAGAAGCAATTTCCCACCCAGTATGAAGCGTTTGGGATTCTGAAATCATGTTTGCTAAATTGGGAAGTTCATGGTCGAGTCGTTCGGCATCTTCAATTAATCTATCCCACGATGTAATCATTTCAGAAATCAAAGAATGATAAATAGATGCAGGCAATGAAACGCCTTTGCGTTGTTTAAGTTTGCGTAAGGTTTCAATGAGACGATGTGCTTCGATTAAAGTTGCCAAACGAAATTCACTATCAGAATCTAATAATTTGACTTGACCAATCTCGCGCAAATACAAACGCACAGGGTCTTCAGAATGGTCAGTTGTTTCGTAGGCAGGGATTTTGAGCGAATCTTCAAGGTCTTCGGTTTGATTCGCTAACATCGAATCATCGGGTTCGAGAAAATCATCGTTTGAAAAGTTGGCAGGGTTGAGAGATTCTAAAACGCCGTCTACAGAAAGCGGTGGGTCATCTTTTTGTTTTGATTTCGGCTTATTTTCTTTTTGAGCAGACATACTCTCTCTTCTCCACGAGGCTGTACTATACAACACTCAAACCCTGCGATAGTGTCAATTTTTTTTAGCCATAGAGTTAACTGAGAAAAGATTTTAAGAACTTCTCAAAAATCTCTGTGACGAATTTTTATTGCTTCTTCGCTATCTTTTGTTTTGCCAAATCCAAACTACGTAACAAACGCGTAAACTGCATCGTTTGTTCTTGATACATTTTAATATTCATACCGCCCTGTGTTTCATCATCTTCTTGCATAAAACGCAATTGATTCACATTCGATGTAGCATGTGTTCTGCGTAAATCCAATAATCTGTTTAACAAATCTTCTAACAACCTGTCATCATACGTTTTATCAATCTTTTCTGTTTGATTCAATAAATCATTTGTCAATGTGGTTAATGTTTCAGGTAAATGTGCATTCAAATAATTTTGATGTTCTTTTTCATCTTGCTCCACAGCCAAACGCAACACACCAAACAACAATTGATGGTCGGTATATTCAAAATCTTCCACAGCCAACGGGCTCAAACCAAACTCTTCCAACTTTCTATCTAAGCGATACACCAACTCAGGTCTTTTCAACAACATGCTTAAACAATATGTTTCCACTTTCAATCTTGGATTAACCGCCGCGACAGTGGATTCAACTTTTACACTTGAATCTTCGCCACGCGGCTTGCGCCTCATTGCTTGAGGTCGAGTTGTTGTGCCCGCTAAAGCAGATTCATTCACCTTCAACATTCTCGCCAACGCCTGACGGTATGTATCGCGTTCTAATGGATTGCCAATATCATCAATCAAAGGCAATACTTGTGCCGCAATTTGATTCTTAACCTTCGGGTCATTTAAGTTTTGACCAACCGCCAAAGAATCCATCACATGTGTGACGATTGGTTTGGCATTTTCAATTAACGTTTTCCACTCTTCTTTATTTCTTGCGACGATTTCATCAGGGTCTAAATCATCAGGAATAGATGCGACGCGTAAATCTGCTTGCAAACGTGATTCATTTCTTAATAATCCACGCGCATCAAAAGCGAGTTCGCCTTCTTTATCCATAGCAGAACGCGCGGCATCGAGTCCGCGCAAAACGGCTTTCTGACCTGCTACATCAGGATCAAGAGCTAAGACGATTCGTCTTGTATATTTTTTCAGCAAACGTAATTGGTCTTCAGTTAAAGCTGTTCCCATCGGCGAGACAACATTTTCATAGCCTGCTTGATGCAAAGCAATCACATCCAAATAACCTTCGACAATCACGGCTTGGTCAGCGACTCGTATAGGCTTGCGAGCTCTATCAAGTCCATAGAGCAGGCGTCCCTTAGAGAAAAGAGGCGTTTCAGGTGAGTTGAGAAATTTTGGAATATCGTCAGGGTCAACAATACGTGCACCGAATCCCGTCATGCGACCTTGTTCATCACGAATCGGAATCATGATTCTGTTTCTGAAACGGTCAAATATTTTTCCATCTTCGCGTTCTGATAACATGCCTGAATTAACTAAATCTTGTTCGGAATAACCTTTAGCGGTGAAATGTTTTAGAAAATTATCATAACCTGCGGGAGCATACCCCAAGCCGAACGTTTCAATAGTGGATTCAGTTAATCCGCGTTTGTCTTTTAAGTAGTTGAAAATATTTTTGTTATTGAATAAATGAGTGCGATAATAAATAATCGCATCTTCTAAAATTTTTCGTAAATTTTCGTAAGCCTCTTTTTGTTCTGGTGTTTCGCGTGTGTATTCTTTGATTTCAACCCCAGCACGCAAAGCCAGTTTTTGCATCGCTTCTTTAAAGTCAATGCCTTCGCGTTTCATAACGAATTTGAAAATATCGCCACCTTCATTGCATTGACCAAAACATCGCCATGTGCCTGTTTCGGGCCAGACTACAAATGCTGGCGTTTTTTTGTTATCGTGAAACGGACAAAAGCCCGTGTAATTTTTTCCAGCATGACGTAACTTGACTCCCGCTTCGGAGACAAGGTCTACAATATCAATCTTGGATTTAATTTCATCAAGGGTGGACATAAGTTAGCGGTTGGCGTTTAGCAAGTTGAATTATAGACGGGTTTTAGAAAATGGGAAATCAATTCTATATATTTCTTTGCCACGGATTACACAAATTTTCACGGATTTTTAAAATCTGTGCAATCCGTGTAATCTGTGGCTAATTATTTCTTAAAACAAAACAGGGCAGTTGCTCAACTGCCCTGCATACAAACTATCTTTTACAAATCGCTTGAATTATCGCCTTCGTGGTCACAGCCTCTAGGATATTCACTTTCGGGTGCGGGGTAAGTTTGCAAATCAGGTTGAGTGGCTTCGGCTGATTCTTTTTTGAGCGGGTTCACCAATGAACCATTCAGCACATACATGCCCAAACTTTCTTGGCGTGCCACTGTCGCGGATAAGGCTTGTACACTGAAATACACGCCAGCCACAATCACAAGGCTAATTACTAAAGCAAGAGCAAAACGGGTCAACTTAGACATGGTATCTTCTCCTTTTATATACGAAACGATACACGGCTTAACAAAATCTCCACACCTGAACGATGTGGAGATTATACACAAGTGTTTTGAGTTTACAAAAATACTTATAAAACCCTAATTTAGAAGCCTTCGAGTTTGCTCAAATCCGCAATGCCGTTTGAAAGCGAAGAAATCTTTTGCAACAATCCCAAGCGATTTTCTTTTACCTTTTTATCTTCTGCCATCACAAGCACCTTGTCAAAAAATGCGTTGATGGATGGAGTAAGTTTGACAATGATTTCTAAAAATTCGTTGACGGTAGACGGTGGACGATTGACCGTTTTTTCAAAAGCGGCGAATAAATCTTTTTCTTCTTTATCTGTCAATAATTTTTCATCCACTTTGAATGTCTGCTTTTGATCACGAGTAATGCGTACACATCTCGCAAACGCGGGAAGAATAGATGACCAGTCATCACGCTTCACCCACGTGGATAACTGCTTCACCGCCTCAGCACTTGCCGCAGGGTTAGCAGATTGTTCCGCAAGAACTGCTTCAACAACATCGTGTTTATAGTTTTCTTTTAATACAACAGATAAACGCCCAGAAATAAATTCCAAAATTTGAGTTTGTACTTCATCATCAACTTTAATCGGTTGAGTCTTTGCAGATTTTTTGACAGCATCTGCTAAATCAAAATCAATATTATGTTCAATCAAAGGTTGCACCACGCCAATTGCCGCACGCCGTAAACCAAATGGGTCTTTTGCGCCAGTTGGAGCTAAGCCTGCTCCAAACAAACCAACCAAAGAATCGATTCTATCCGCAAGAGCAACTGCTAAACCGATTTTTGTTTGTGGAACAGTTTGATATTGCTCACCAATTGCATTTGCGACATCTTTTTGTTCGCCACTTCGTAAAGCATATTCACCACCGATAATTCCTTGCAGTGACGTCATTTCAGTGACCATTTGAGTGGCTAAATCCGCTTTGGCTAAATGTGCGGCACGACGAGCAAAAATGGCTTCATCTTTTTCCAATTTCAACATTGGAATTAATTCATTGACGAGTTTTTCAATTCTTTCAGATTTATCCAACATTGAACCAAGTTTGGTGTGGAAAGTTAACGTCGAAAGTTGTGGGCGATATTCTTCTAGTTTAAGTTTGACATCTTCACGAACGAAGAAGTTTGCATCCGCGAATCTAGCACCAAGCACATGTTCATTTCCTTCGCGGACGGTATCCACGCCAATGTCGTCACCATTTCTAATTGCAACAAAGTGTGCCAATAATTTTCCGTTTTTCTGGACAGGAAAATAGCGTTGATGTTTCTTCATCACTGAAATTAAAACATCGCGTGGTAATTGCAAAAATTCTTCGTTGAAGCCACCCATTACAGCAGTTGGCATTTCGACGAGGTTTGCAACCTCGTTGAGTAAGGGCGAGTCATGACTCGCCCCTACAAAATCAAAAATGGCTTCGCCACCAACCAAAGATGCGGCTTGTTTGACTTGTTCAATAATAGAAGCCTTGCGTTCTTCTTTATCCAACACGATTCCTGCTTCACGAGTTACATCGAAATATTTATCAGCAGAAGGGATTTTGATTTCAGGAGAATCATATGGGCGAAGTCCGCGTGAAGTGTTACCTGAGATAACTCCTGCATATTCAAATGGAATGACCATATCACCTAATAAAGCAACAAGCCAACGAATCGGACGTGAGAATGAAACACCTGAGTCATTCCATTTCATTGATTTTTCAAACTTAATGCTTTCAATTAGTTTCGGCAATGCTTCTACCAAAACTTCTGGAGTCGGTTTGCCTTTTTGTTTAACAACAGCAAAGACATATTTTCCGCCACCTTCTTCGCGAACTTCAAGGTCTTCTACATTGACATTATTTTTCTTAGCAAAGCCTTGACCTGCTTGTGTGAATTTGCCATCTTTGTCTACGGCTTTATCTGCAGGTGGACCTTTGACAACTTCTTCACGGTCTGGCTGTGTCGGCGAAAGAGATGCAACAGAAACAGTCAACCTGCGTGGGGTAGTAAAGATGCGAACCTCTTTGTGGTCAAGATGAAGTTCATTGAGAAAATCAGAAATGCGAGATTCGAGATTCGAGTAAGCGGAATCAACATCTGATGCTGGAAGTTCTTCGGTTCCAATCTCCAACAGAAAAGCAGAAGGCTGATTGCGGAATGCAGAAAGGTCAAGAGCATCTGCTTTCTGCATTTTGCTTTCTGCATTCTTAAGCAACGGATATTCAAGATTCTTTCTTTGCTCGCTATAACTTTCAGCGACTCGTTTTGCAAGTTCGCGCATGCGACGGAAAAATGCCTGACGTTCTGCAACAGAAATCGCGCCGCGGGTATCGAGCACATTGAACATGTGCGAGCATTTCAAAACATAATCATGCGCAGGAACAATTAAACCTTGCGCCAGACAAGCATCTGCTTCGGCAGAAAAGAGGTCATACATTTTGCGGATGCGTTCAACATCGGCAACTTCAAAATAATATTTGGAATGTTCAAACTCTTCTTGTCGGCGAATTTCACCGTAAGTAACACCTGCACCAAATTCTTCATTCCAAATCGCTTTGGCATTGTTGAGCGCAATTAAAATTCTTTCAAGTCCATATGTGATTTCAACAGAGACAGGGTCAAGCGCAACGCCGCCCATTTGTTGAAAATATGTGAACTGCGTAATTTCCTGACCATCCAACCAAACTTCCCAACCCAAACCCCAAGCGGAGATAGCAGGCTGTTCCCAGTTATCTTCCACAAAACGGATGTCATGCTGACGTGGGTCTATGCCCAGGGCTTTTAACGATTCAAGATACAACTCTTGCGGGTTGCCGGGGTCGGGCTTGAGAATCACTTGAAACTGAGTATGCAATTGAAAACGATTTGGGTTTTCACCATAACGCCCATCGTCAGGTCTTACGGATGGTTCAACATACGCCACATTCCACGGTTCAGGTCCGAGCACCCGTAAAAAGGTAGCAGGGTTCATCGTCCCTGCACCCACTTGGGTGTAATACGGTTGTGTGATTAAGCATCCGTGTGATGACCAGAAGTCTTGTAGTTTGAGGATGATTTCTTGGAAAGATGATTTCGTCATTCGAGATTCGCTATTCGATTTGGATTTTTGTTTCGGGGATTATAACTGATGAAAAGACAGTAGACCGTGGACGGTAGACGGTTCTATTTTCGCTTCTGGATTTAAGGGAGAGTTGATTCTGTCTTCGGAACGTTTTATCTTAACTTATGGATTTGCATCTTTGGCACAGCGAAAGCCAACACTTCCAAACGATAAGTTTGGTGAAAGATCAAAACGACTTTCTGAATCAGCAATATATGAACCTGGACCAAAATTGTCTTCATACCAACCGCTACCAAGTAGTACACGGCGGCCAGTTGAAAACAAATCTTCACGTCCATCTGATATAGTATATGGGTATGGTTGATAAAGACTACTCACCCATTCCCATACATTACCAGCCATATCATATGTTCCATATGGACTTGTTACATGTACATAACTTCCTACTTCAGATGGCATACCTTTGCAGTGATAAAAATTCGCCTTATTGCAATCAGCTGAGCCACTGAAACTAAAACTACCAGCTGCTTTTTTCCATTCGGCTTCTGTAGGTAAACGTGCATTTCGCCATTCGCAATAGTCTTTTGCCATAAACCAATTTACATGAACAACTGGGTAATTATCGTATTTGGCCACATCATAATATTCTATATTACTATGTGTAACATTATACTTATTGGGTTGTAAACATATTCCCGCGATTTCACATTCCTTATAATTGATATTGGTTACCTCATACTTATCAATATAAAAATTGTGCAAATATAAATCATGAGCAGGTGAATTATCACTATAACCGTCCACACCCATTGTGAATTCTCCTTCAGGCACAAGTACCATTTCAACACCAAAATCATCTGTGATTTCGGTTGGTAATGAAATTGGTGTTACTGCAATAACTGTATTAGTAGGAATTAAAGATGTTGCTGTAGATTTTAGTGTAGGTGTATTAGTTGTTGTAATGTCTTTTGAAAAAAGATTTCTAAATGAAGGTAAAAACGATAATACAATTGCTATTAGAACAAAAATACCCCAAAACGCTAAAACAAATTTACTAAAAAGTTCCCTAACTGTTAAATTAGGTTTCTTAATTTCGGCTTTCGGTTTATGGCTTTTTGTTTGTTGAATAGATTCAGGTATCGAGGTTGCTTGCTTTTGGTTTTGAAACTTTGGCAACCAACTCTTTTTTATTTGTAAAGTTGCATCAATTTTATCTGCACGCGAGCGCAAGGCTCGCATTAACTTTTCATAACCATTTTCTTCAAACAAATCCACCCAGTGATAATCACTTAATCGGTTAGGAACAACACATTCCTCTAAACGAGCAGGCACAATAAAAATTGTCCCTTCGGGTTTTTCGTCTGCAATGTCTAAAGCAAATTTGATTTCTTTTTGAACATATCCCTCTCGGTTAATTGATTTCTCTGATAAGCAAACTATCACCACATCTGATTCACGAATTGCTTTTGGAATTTCCACTTGCCAGTTTTGCCCTGCAATTAAATTTTCGGCATCCAACCAAGCATCCACGCCATCGGCTGTCAGGCGTTTGTATAAGTCACGCACGGCGGGT
>ERZ761607.2081-NODE-2081-length-22757-cov-4.932517_pt1 | contig 22757 bp, 14 predicted proteins | sample MGYA00511164_ERZ761607 | MGnify/ENA primary metagenome ERZ761607 (study PRJEB28899, sample SAMN02445080) | bioreactor sludge metagenome | biome: EBPR sludge | place: Australia: Brisbane, Thorneside Wastewater Treatment Plant | collected 2011-06-22 ... | reverse complement strand
ATGCTCGTGCTCCGCGCTCGAACCCGCCGCGCGATGCGCCTCCGGATGCCGCGCCGCCCGCGCCGCCCTCGGCGCGTCCAGCCACGCCGGATCCAGCGCTCCTTCCGCGATGCGAAGCACACCGCTCTTCGCGGGGAAGAAGCTCTCTGCCCACGCCACGAAGCGCGCACGTTCGTCGTCGTTCACCACGTCGTCGTGCGTCGCGACGAGCACGTCCGCGAGCTGCGCTTGATCCTCGAACGTCTCGTGCTCGAGGAAACGCGGGTCCGCGAGGTTGCGCGGATCGACGAGCGCGATCGTCGCGCGCAGCTCCACGGAATCGCTGAGCGCACGGATCTGATCGAGGATTGCGGCCGGATGCCCGAGCCCCGTCGGCTCGACGAGCAAGCGATCGGGCTTCGCGCGTCGCAAGAGCTCGACGAGCGCGAGCTGCGACGGGAGGCCGGCCACGCAGCACATGCACCCGCCCGGCACCTCGCGGATCACGACGCTGCCAGCGGCCGCCGACCCGAGAACACCGCTGGCGACTGACGCCGCCCCTTCCCCCGCCGCGAGCCCCTCGAGCATCGCGCCGTCGATCCCGACGCGACCCGCCTCGTTCACCAGCACCGCCCAACGCTCCTCGGCCGGCTTGTGCCTCAAGAGCGAGAGGATCGTGGTCGTCTTTCCGGATCCGAGGGCGCCGGTGATCACGTTGACGGGCGTCGCCATCCGACGTCTCTCGCGCACGCGGTCCGTCACCGCAAGTGTCAGCGCGTGGGCTCGATCAACACGGCGCTTCTTCCGACGCGCCGTCGTCCTGCAGCGCGAGCAGCAGTCCCGCCGCGATCAGCGCGCCCAGCACGAGGCCACCCACGAGCAGCGCGATGCTCTTGGCGTCGATGCCTCCGCGTGGAGGAGGCGCGGGAGTGAGCGCCCCCGGAGGCGGCGTCGGCGCCCCCACGTGCGGCGCCGCCACCGCGACCCGCGTCTGCGGGATCGTCGGCGCGGCCGTGAGTCCGTCGAAACCGCCGCCGTCGGTGCTCGCCGAGAGCGTGTACGGAGCGAGCCCGCTCTGCGAGAGCACGAGCGGCTGATCGGTGACCACCGTCTCGCCTTCGAGGGTCACCGCGTCGAGGCGTTCCGTCAGCGCGTCGAGCGCGCGGTCCGGAAGCACGATCGCCTCCCGCGTGTCGAGCCCGAGACGCAGTGACGGCAACGCCCGCGCACGATCCGCGATCTCTTCGCCGAGCAGCGCGAAGAGCAGCGCGGAGACCTCCGTCGCTTCGATGCGCGCCGCCTCCGGCATCGCCTCCTTGAGCTGCTCGCGCAGCACCCGCGCGGTCGGCGGTCGCGCCCCCGGATCGCGCGAGAGCGCGCGCATCACCACCGCCTCGAGCGCGAGCGGCACGTCGACGTATGCGCTCGGCGGCGGCAAGCGCCCTTCGAGCACGCGCTGCACGACCTGCGGATCACTCGCGCCTTGGAAGAGGCGGCGCATCGTGAGCATCTCCCAGAGCACCACGCCGAGCGCGTAGATGTCCGCCCGACGATCGAGCGGCCCGCGCTGGAGCTGCTCGGGCGCCATGTAGCGGAGCTTGCCCTTCAGACCGCTGCCCGCCTCGGTGGTGTGCAGTCGATCGCGCGCCTTCGCGATGCCGAAGTCGATGACCTTCACCTCGCCGCCGACGCCCACCAGCACGTTCTGCGGGCTCACGTCGCGGTGCACGACGTTGAGCAGCTTGCCCGAGTCGTCGCGCGTCTCGTGGGCGGCGTGCAGGCCTTCGGCGCAGCCCATGAGCATCGCGGTCGCGGCCGCCGGATGAAGGCGCCGCTGGATGGACGAGAGCTTGGTCAGCAGCTCCGAGAGCGCCGCCCCGTGCACGTACTCCATCACGAGGAAGAAGCGCCCGCTCTCTTCCCCGAGCTCTTCGATGCGCACCACGTTCGGATGATCGATCCGCGACGCGATGCGCGCCTCGTCGATGAACATCTTCACGAGCTCGCCCTGGCCCGCGAGGTGGTCCTTGAGCACCTTGATCGCGACGTGCCGCGAGAACCCGGCCGGCCCCGAGCGTTTGCCGAGGTAGAGCGTGGCCATCCCGCCGCTCTTGATCTCGGCGAGGACCTCGTAGCTTCCGAGCCGGGCGGGAGCGCTCACGCGGGAGTCACGGTACCACGCTCCGCGCCGCGGTCGGAGTCTTCGGCGTCCGGCGAGGAACCGTCACCTCGCCATCACCTCGGCGTCCGGCGAGGAACCGTCACCTCGCCATCACACTCGGCATCCCATCATCGCCGTCACCTCGGCAAGGGCGCTCGGCTCAGCTCGGGCGCGCGATCGGGAGCTCGATCGTGAACGTGCTCCCGACCCCCGGCTCGCTCGACACCGTCAGCTCCCCGCCCGCCGCCTTCACGAGCCCGTACGACACGGAGAGCCCGAGGCCGGTGCCTTCGCCGATCGGCTTGGTCGTGAAGAACGGCTCGAAGATCCGGCTCGCGACCTCGGGGCTCATGCCGACGCCGGAGTCGGAGACCTCGATGCGGACGCGATCCGCGTGTCGTCGAGCTGCGACGCGCACCTGGTTCGATTCCGAAGCCCCGGGCGGGATCGCGTGGGCGGAGTTGATCAGCAGGTTCAGCAGCACTTGTCCGAGCCGCGTGTCGTCGAGAGTGACCCGCGGAAGCTCGGGTTCGATCACCGTCGTCACCGTCGCCCTCCGGCGAAGCTGCGCGGCCGTCATGCGCACCGCCCACGCCGCAGCCTGGGTCACGTCACCGAACACGCTCGTGACCGCGTGGTCCCCGCGACGACAGAACGCCGTCAGGTCCGCCGCGATGCGCGCGATGCGCTCGGTGGTCGAGAGGATCTCGGCCTGGGCTTCCGCGAGCGCGCCGAGCGTCCCGATCGCGCCGTCGCGCTCGAGGACGTCGCGCTCGAGCTCCACGAGCAGCCGCCGCACCTCGTCGTGCACATAGGTCGCGTTGAGGAAGAGCGCGCTCAGCGGGTTGTTCACCTCGTGCGCGATGCCCGCCGCCATGGTCCCGAGCGAGGCCAGACGATCCGACGCCTCGAGCTGGCGCTGCATCGCCTTCTGCTGCGTGATGTCCTTGAACACCATCACCGCGCCGAGCAGCTCGCCGTCGTCCACGACGGGCGCCGCGCTGTCGCTGATGATGCGAAGCGGGACACCCTCGATGGACGCGAGCGCCGCTTCGTCGATCGCGATCGCCTCGCGCCGCGCGAGCACCGCCTCGAGCGGAGACTCGTCGGTCACGCCGGAGAGCCGCAGCACCTCGCGCACCGGTCGGCCGATCGCGGCATCCAGCGTCGTGCCGGTGAGCGCCTCCGCCACCGCGTTCATGAAGGTGACGCGGCACTGCGTGTCGACCGCGATCACTCCGTCCGCGATCGATCGCAGCGTCGTCGAGAACCAACGCTCGCGCTCCCGCAGCCGGCGCTCCATCGACGCCTTGTAGAACGACACCTCGAGCACGCTCCGGAGCTCAGCCGACTTCACGGGCTTGAGCAGGTACCCGTACGGCTCGGTGTGCTTCGCGCGCGCGATGGTCGCGTCGTCCGCGTGCGCGGTGAGGTACACGATCGGCACCCCGAAGTGCTCGCGCAGCATCGCCGCGGTCTCGATGCCGTCGCGCTCGCCCTTGATGCGAATGTCCATCAGGACGACGTCCGGGCGACGCTCCGACGCGTGCCGGAACGCCTCGTCCGCGGACGCCGCGATCGCGAACGGCTCGTAGCCCATGCGCGACAAGGTCTGTTGCAGATCCATCGCGACGATCCGCTCGTCCTCGACGATCAACACCCCGAGGGCTCGGCCCGAATCCATGGTCAACCTCCCACCTGAAACGTGAGCCGAAACGACGCGCCCGCGTGGCCCTCGACCTCGAGCTCCGCCTCGAGCTGCTCGGCGAGGCTGCGCACGAGCTGCAGACCGAGCGACGTGCTCGAGATCGTGTCGAGACCTCCCGGGAGCCCGATTCCGTCGTCCACGACCGAGATCCGACACCTTCCATCCGCGAGCCGGGCGAGACCGACCTGCACGCGTCCAGCGCGGCCGTCGCGAAACGCGTGTTTGAGCGCGTTCGTGATCAGCTCGTTGAGCACCAGACCGCACGGAATGGCTTGCTCGACGGTCAGCGCGACGTCCTGCAGATCGAGCTGCAGCGCGACCGACGAGCCGGTCGCCGAAAAGACGTTGTTCGCCAGGCTCCGCACGTACTCGGCGAAAGGAATCTGGGCGTAGTCCTTCGATTGATAGAGCTGCTCGTGAATCAACGCGATCGCTTGAACCCGGGTCTGGCACTCGACGAGCGCGTCTCCGCTGGGACCGGGATCCAGATTTCGGAGCTGCATGTTGATGAGGCTCGAGATGATCTGGAGGTTGTTCTTCACGCGGTGATGCACCTCTTGGAGCAACACCTCCCGCTCGCGGAGGGCGGCGGTCAGCTCGGTCGTACGTCGTTTGCGCTCCGTGATGTCCACCACCGAGCTGAGCACGAAGTCTCCGTCCGGCGTTCGCAGCGGGTTGAGGCCGATCTCGATCGGCATCTCGGTTCCGTCCTTGCGAAGGCCGAAGAGATCGCGGCCGCCACCCATCGGGCGCGCGACGGGGGACGCGAGGAAGCTCGCGCGGTTGTCGGGGTGACGGGCGCGAAAGCGTTCGGGGACGAGGATCTCCACCGGCCGGCCGATCAGCTCTTCACGCTCGTACCCGAAGAGCGCCTCGATCTGGACGTTGACGAGCACGATCGTGCCCGACCGATCGACCATCAACATCCCCGTCGGTGCCGCTTCGATCGCGAGACGAAACTGCTCCACCGCGCGCTTGCGCTCGGTGATGTCGACCACGGAGCTGAGCACGAAGTCACCGTCCGGCGTGTGCAGCGGATTGAGCCCGATCTCGATCGGGACCTCGCTGCCGTCTTTGCGCAGACCGTAGAGATCGCGTCCGCCTCCCATGGGGCGAGCGCGTGCGTCGCCGAAGAACCCCGCGCGGAACTCCGGATGCCGCGCGCGGAAGCGTTGGGGCACGAGCATCTCCATCGCACGACCGACGAGCTCTTCGCGCGTGTACCCGAACAAGCGTTCGATCTGCGCGTTGACGAGCACGATCTTTCCTTCGCGATCGACCATCAACATGCCGGTCGGCGCGGCTTCGAGCGCGAGCCGGAACTGCTCCGTCGCACGTCGCCGATCCGTCACGTCGCGCACGACCTTCGTGAACCCGACGAGCGCTCCGTCCGATCCGCGCACCGCGCTGACCACCACGTCCGCCCAAAAGCGGCTTCCGTCCTTTCGGAGGCGCCAGTCCTCGACTTCGAGGCGTCCTTCGCGTGCCGCGGTCTCCAGCTCGGCCGCCGGACGGCCACGCGCGACCTCCTCCGCGGTGAAGAAGACCGAGCAGTGCTTTCCGAGGATCTCGTCGGACCGGTACCCCGTGAAGCGTTCGGCGGCGCCGTTCCAGGTCGCGACGTGTCCGTCCACGTCCAACATGAAGATGGCGTGGTCACGTACCGACTCGAGGATCAGCCGAAACCGCTCTTCGCTCGTGAGCAAGGCCTCGACGGACGCGCTCGCGCTCTCGGCGGACGGGGTGCTCGGCGTTCGTTCGGCCACTCGTGCTCTTCTCCTTCGCAGAAGAACACGAATGCGCAGCGACCCCTCTCGCCGCCCGCGCGCCCAACCCCTGCGAACCCACAGAGTATCGGCACTCGCCGCGTCTGTCGCGTGATTTGAAACGGGGCGCGCCGTCGAGCCGACTGCGCTCAGAGCCGGCCTGTATACGCGTATCAGTGACGCAGGAGCCCGCGGATGAATCCGAAGCAACGCGCCGCGATAGGGGTGAAAACCCTCGAAACCTCGACGAGCCCGAGCTCGTGCGCGGGCGACGATGTCGACGTGTGGGCGACGGCGACCGCACGAGGCTCGCGGGCGGCTCTCGACTCGCGACGCCGAGGACACGGCTGACCTACCACCGACGCGGTTCGGCACCTCGCGTTGGCGCACGCTCCGTCGCGCTGCTAAGCGAACCGCTTTCCTTTTCTACGGTTCGGTCACCCGACGGTGACACCCACGAGACGTCGGCGCGCGCGATTCGATCCGAGATCGGACGACGCACGACGGCTCCCCCTTGGTTCGGAGGCTCTTCATGAACAAGCGCTGGTACGCGCTCTTGGTTGCGGTCGGGATGGTCGGCTGCGGTGACGACGACGGGATGATCGAGGTCGACGGCGGCACGGACGCTGGCACCGACGGCTCGATGATGATGCCGGACTCGACGACGGACGCCCCGCCCGGCATGTGCGCGGACGCGCGCGTCGTGACGCTGACCGCGGGCGCGCAGCAGGTGACGGGCGACACGACCGGTGCCGCCGCGACGCGCACGCTCGGGGACGGCTGCGGCCAAGATCCCGCGGCCCAAGAGCTCCTGGCGTTCGTGGTCCCGGGCAGCGGAAACGTGGGCATCTCGTTCTCGCTCGTGAACGACGACACGGCGGACTTCGACAGCGTGGTCGAGGTGCGGCCCGCGGGCTGCGACGACGTGACCGATTCGCTCTGCTTCGACGATGCAGATTTGTTCGAGGTCCGCTCGGAGGGCTCGTTCATCGCGACCGGCGGCGACACGATCTACCTCGTGGTGACCGGCTTCGTCGCGCCCGACTACGAAGCGGCCTCTGAGGGGCCGTGGACGATGGACGTCGTCGTGACGCCCAACCCGACCGCCCCGGAGATCACGGGCGGCACCGCGCTCCGCGTCGACGAAGCCGCCCTCGCGCTCAGCCTTTCGGGAACCGACACCAACGGCGATGCGCTCGGATACGTGCTCTCGTTCTTGGACGACGCCGGCGCTGCGATCGCAATCGACACGGACGGCGACCCCGAGACTCCGGAAGAAGCGGAGCTCGCGTTCGGGTTCGCCGAGGACCTCTCCGGCATGACCACCTTCACGGGCACGAGCCGAGTGAACGGGCTCGACCGGTTCGAGGAGCTCGCGGCCGCGACTCAGGTGCGCGTGTACCTCTTCGACGCGTTCGACTTGGAGAGCGCATCGATGACCTTCGACCTGGTCGACGTGATCGAGAGCAGCGCCGGCGAGCCGTGCGTCGAAGGCGAGTCGATCTGCGCTGCGACGCTCTTGTGCGAAGACGAGGTCTGTGAGGTTCCCGCCGCCGCAGCCACCGCGTGCGAGGCCGCGACCACCGTCACCCTCGTGCCGGGAACTGCGTCGGTGCAGACCGCGTCCATCGCGGCGGGCGACGGCGCGCTCACGGCGAGCTGCGGCGACACCGCCGGTGACGAAGCGCTCTACCGCGTTATCGTCCCCGCGGGCGCGTTCGACCTCGTCGCGACCACCGTCCGCGCGGCCAACGACGTCGAGTCGGTGGACACCGTCGTCTACGTGCAGTCGTTCTGTGGTGACCCGTCGACGGAGGGCGAAAACGGCTGCAGCGACGACGTCGAGGAACGCGTGGACCTCCGCTCGACGGTGCAGCTCACCGACGTCGCGGCTGGCACCTACACCGTCGGCGTGGAGCTCTGGGGCGGCGCGACCGAGGCCTCGACGGTCGAGCTCGCGATCACGCTGCGTCCGGTCCTCGCGGCCGGTCTGCCGTGCGACCCGACGGGCGAGGCGAACCGCTGCGCGGACACCGAGTGCGCGGGCACGCCCGCGACCTGTGGCGGCGAGTGATCGGTTGAAGCGCCGACCGTGACGCGATCACGGCGCGCGTGAGGAAGGGGTCGAGCGATCGGCCCCTTCTTCGTTCCGTCCAAGTGACTCTCGCGTGGAGCGTGCGAGTCGGTCACGTCTCGTTCCGTCCGAGCGACTCGCGTCGAGGGCGTCGGAGGGACGCGCGCTCCTCGCGACGCATGCGACGCTCGATCTGTCATTCCGTGGCGAGCGCGAGGCGGATCGCCGCGTCGAGCCACGCCGCGGCCGCCGCGTCCCACGCCGCGTCCGTGCTCTCGGTGCGCGCCGTCTCCACCGCGGCGGCGGCGCGACCGAGACGCGCACCGACGCCCATCAGGCCGTGCGACGCGAGGCTCTTCTCCAGCTCGCGCAGGCGCTGCCGCGCGCTCGCGCCGAGATCGCGGAGCCCCACCTGCACGCCCTCCGCGAGCACCGCGCGGGCGCCCTGAAGCGACGCGTCGACGCTCGACGCGCGGTCCGGCAGCGTGCCGACCGGAAGACGCGTTGGCCCTTCCGTCGGCGCGGGCGCGAAGGCGGGCGCGATCACTCGATCGCAGGCAACGGCGGTCGGCGTGATGACGACGTCACCGCCGAGCACACGCACCTCCCCCGCCACGAAGCGCACCTTGCCGTGGTGCCCCGCGAGCGCCGCGGAGAGCGCGTCGTCCGCGCGCGGGGCGACGCTGCGATGGGGCGCGACGAGCGTGAAGACGCCGCCCTCCGGATCCGCGAGCACCGCGATCACCGCTTGCTCCGCCGGCTCCCAGCGCGCGTCGAGCACCTCGGCGATCGGCAAGACGTGTAGGTCGTCGGCGAGCACCCGCGGCCGCAAGAAACGCGGCGCACGATCCGCGCGCTGGCGTAGCAACGCCTCCACGCTCGGCGCGCGCAGCGGCGCGGGAAGCCGATCCCAATCGCCCGTCTGCGGCACCACCGACGTCGAGCCGGTCGCGTTGCCGAAGGTGATCGCGCGGTTCGCGCGGCGCTTCACCGCGCGCGACACCACTTGGCCGTTCGCGAGCTGCGTGAACGTCGCGCCCGCGACCTTGCGTCGACCGAGCGAAGCCGCGTCCGGGATCGGCGGATCGTTCGGCTTGGGCGGCTCGAACGTCCACTCCTTCGTGCAGACCAGCACCGCGCCGGTGTCGGGGTCCGCGAGGTAGACCTCGACCGCGCGGGTGTCTCCGTCGACCTCCACGCGGCCCCCGAGCCCCACGAGGCGGAGGTGATCGAGCGCGGTCTCGTGCTTCTCGCTCGTGCCGAGCACGTGGGTGGCCGGGAGCGCCGCGCCTTCGGTGCGCGAAGCGCGTCGACGCGCCTCGAGCTCCGCACAGAGCGCGAGCACGTCTTCGGCGCGGTAGCGCGCGCTGCGCGATCGGTAGCGCTGCAGCGCACGCTCCAGCTCGTCGAGCGCGTCCTCGGGCCAGACCTGACCCCGTTTGCCGAGCGCGTCACGGACCCGCGCGAAGCGTTGCCCGAGCGCCTCGCGGGACTGCGCGACACCTTCGATCACCAGGTGACGCGCGAGCTCGACCGCGTCGTCGAGCGGGCCGTGCTCCTGCGCGGTCGCGCTCGCGTCGCGCAGCTCGACCGTGAGCTCCACCGCGCTCGGATCGCGCGCGTCGGCTTCGCGAAACGCCCACACCGCGAGGGCCACGTGCGCGCATCCCTGCGCGAGCCGGCAGTCGCAGCGCGCGTAGGCGAGCTCGTTCGGAACCAGGAAGCGCACCGTGCAGCTCGGGAGCTCCGCGCTCGGCGTCGGCTCTTCCGCCCGCGCGCGACGCACCACGATCACCGCCCCGCGTCGGCGCGCCGCCTTCGCTTCGTCGAGCGTGCGGCGACCGAGGGTCTCGAGCGTCTCGTCCGAGACCGCGCCCGGCGACCACGCGACGAAGGCGGGTGCGCGTGTCGCTCCGCTCGGATCGCGTGCAGCGCCCAGATCGCTCGCCGCGCCCGGCTCGCTCGCCGTGCCCCGATCGTCCGCTGCTCCCGATTCATCCATCGCTCCCCGCGCGAAGCTCGGGTACGCGAGCGCGGTCGCCACGCGGTGTCGGCAGACCCCCGTCGCGGGGCACGAGCAGCGCGTGTCGCGTAGCGTCTTGCCGGGGATGAGGCGCGCGATCGCTCCGTCCGGGAAGGTACCGACGACCGTGCCGTCGTCCTCTTCCGCGATCGCGGGACCTTGGCCGGCCTCGATCTCCTTGAGCGCGCGTTTGACGAGCCCCCAGTTCGAGAGCGAGGCGACCGAGTCCGGCGTGAGCGCGAGGAGGTCCGCTCTCATGCGCGCACCTTCTCCGCGATCCACGCGGCGAGCTGCCCGGGCGTCATCGCGCCGACGTGCGCGCCGACGTTCACGAGCCGCTTGGCGAGCTCGCGGTCGTAGTCGGGGCGAGCTTGTTCGTCGAGCGCGGCGAGCCCGAGCACCTGCGATCCTTGCGCGGTGAGCGCCGCCACCCTCCGCACCAACATCTCCGCCGAAGATCCCTCGTAGAAGTCGGAGATCAACACCACGATCGCGCGCCGCGGGACGTCGATCAGATCCTGCGCGTAGCCGACCGCCTTCTGGATGTCGGTGCCGCCACCGAGCTGGACCTTCATCAAGAGCTCGACCGGATCGGTCACGTCCTGCGTGAGGTCCACGACCTCGGTGTCGAAGGCCACGAGATGGGTGCGCACGCCGGGCAGACCCCACAGGCAAGCCGCCGTGACCGCAGAGTGGATCACCGAGCTCACCATGCTCCCGGACTGATCGACCAGCAGGATCACCTGCCATTTCTCGGTGTGACGCTTCGTCCGCGAGAAGAAAATCGGCTTTTCGAGATAGAGCCGCTTCTTCTTCGGATCCCAGCGGTGCAGGTTCGACTTCAGCGTCTGTCGAAACGCGAGGTTCTTGGCGATCTTGAAGAGACTGCGGCGTCGCCGATCGATCGTGCCCGAGAAGGCCTGGCGCACCTCCTTGGCGAGCTTCTCCATCAACTGGCGCACCACCTCCGCGACGAGCTTGCGCGCCATCGCGAGCACCTCGGGGTTCATGAGGTGTTTGGTGCGCAGCACCGCCTGGAGCAGCACCTCGTTGGGCTGCACGCGCTCCAGCACGTCCGCGCGCGTGACGAGCTCCTCGATCGCGTAGCGCTCGATCGCGTCTTGCTCGAGGCGCTCGATCGTCTCTTGCGGGAAGAGCCGGTGCACCTCGGAGATCCAGTCCGGCACCGAGAGCACCGAAGGACCGAGCCCGCCGTGGCGCGAGGCGACGTCGCGTCCGGCTGTCTGCTCCTCGCGGTCGTAGAGCCACGAGAGCGCCGCATCCATCGCGCGGCCCTGCGCGTCGAGCGCGTCGCCCATGCAGGTCTCGGCCGCTTCGCCGAGCACGAGACGCCAACGCGCGATCGGTCCGATCTCGCTCACGGCGCGCCTCCTTCGGATGCGGCCTCGTCGAGCGCGTCCGCGAGCCCGAAACGACGCGCCCGCTCGCGCACCCGCGCGTCGAGCGCGTGCCCGGCCACGATCGACTCCGCGCGCGCGGGCAGCCGGACCATCGCAGCCGCGAGCGCCGCGTCCTCGCCGCGCGCGCCGAGCACCACCCTCGCCATCCTCTCGCGCTCCTTGGGCGGGAACCACGAGGCCGCGAAGCGCAGGCTCGGCAGCGCGATCAAGAAGTCCGCGTCGGTCATCGCTTGGATCACGTCGTCGAGCACCGCGACCAGCGAAGGAGACGCGAGCACCTCCTCGCGCGCGATCGCGAAGAGCCCCGCGAGGAAGTCGCCGAGGGTCGTCGGGCGTGAGGCGCTGCGGAGCGCGTGGGCGGCGTGTCGCTCCGCCGGGCTCGTCTCCGGATCGGATCCCTCGCTCGGGTCGGCGACCGACCCGAGCGCACCTTGGCTCCAGAGCCAACCGAGCGCCGCGCCACGCAGCGCGGGCGGAGCGTCGACGTCGACCGCGCGGCGCTGCATCACGCCCTCCGCGCGCGCGAGCGGCAGCGTGAGCGCAGGCGGTCCCCGTCGCGCGAGATCGCGGAGCGCGACGAGCGCGTGCAGGTGACCACCGTCCGCCGGCGCTTCCCCGCCGACGATGCCTTCGACCAACCAGAGGCCTCGATCGAAGCCGGCTTCCAGGATGCGCGCGAGCGCGGGCGCGTTGCGCGCGCCGACCAGATCGCCGTGGCGGTGCAGATCGAAGAGCACGTGCAGCGCGGCCCCGAGATCGCCGAGCGATCCTTCGTGCGCGAGCGCGGTCGCGACCTGCGCGATCACGGAGTCGGTGAGCGCGTCGATGCCCGTGAACGCCGCCTCGCCGAGGATCGCGGCGAGCTTCGTCGACGACGAGCCGGCGTCGAGCAGCGCCTCTTCGAGCCGCGCGGTCGCCGCAGCTTCGAGCGTGCCGCCGTAGCTCGCGGCTTCGACGAGCGCGGCGTCGAGGTCGTCGCTCGCCACCACGTTCCAGCGCTCCACGAGCTCGGCGTCGGTGGCGAGCGAAGGCCCGGCGGTCCGCACGAAGCCGGGGATCTGCAGCACCCGCAGGCGATGGAGCACGCGGCTCGCGTCGCGCTCCGTCGACACCGCGAGCCGAAGCGTCACCTCGCGCGGCATCGGCTTGGGCTCGAGCCCCCGCGTGGCGAGCTCGCGCTCGACGTCGATCGGCAGCGGTGGGCGCGGCGTGCCGGGCGCGAGCTTGCCGCGCGCGTCGCCGGAGAAGGCGGCGACGATCTCGACGAGCAGCGGATCGGTGCGTGGCAGCAGCGTGCCGCGGCGCGCCCAGGGCAGCGGCGTCTCGAGCGCGTCCTTGAGCAGCGTGCTCGCAACCGCGTCGAGCAGATCCGTGCGCGCGAGCGTCGCGTGCCCACGCAGGCGCGCGAGCCCCCGCGCGGCCGCGACACACGCGATCAGATCCGCGGTCGAAACCGGCTGCTTCTTCGCGCGCAGCCGCTGCACTGCGCACCCGAGCAACGCCTCGCACGCCTCGTCCGCCCCCTGCTCCCACACCGCCTGCTGGAACGCGGGCGAAGGCATGCCCGACTCGTATCCCGCGAACGCGTCGAGCCGCTTCTCGGTGAACGGAACGAGGTAGCTCCCGCGGCGGATCTCGAGCTCGGGCCCGGTCTCCGTCTCGGTCTCCGTCTCGGTCTCCGTCTCGGTCTCCGTCTCGGTCTCCGTCTCGATCTCCGTCTCGGTCTCCGTTTCCGTCTCCGCCTCTGTCTCTGTCTCTGTCTCTGTCTCTGTCTCTGTCTCTGTCTCCGCCTCGGACACCGAAGGCGTGTCGATCTCCGCTCCCCCACGCGCGACCCACGCCGCGTGCGCCTTCGCCTCCACCTCCGCGCGCCACACCGCATCCGGAATCGTCGGCGGATGCGGCGTCGCGTGCGGCGCATCGCGCACGATCGCAGGCGCGTGGTAGCCGCCGCACACGACGACGACGTCGCCGCGATCGAGCGCCCAGCGCGTGATCGCCGCCATCAACGCCTCGCGCGGACCGTCACGATCCCCCGCCGGCTCGTCGCTCCGCAGCGCGTCGAAGTAGGTCGTCAGCCGCTCGCGCAGCATCTCGAGCGCCATCGGCTGCTCGAAGAGGTGATCCCAGAGCGTGTCGACGTCGTCGACCTCGAGCTGGCGACAGAGCGCCTCCACGTAGCGGGTCGAGTGCGGCGGCGCGTCCGGGCGCGCGAGCCGGTCCGCGAAGCGATGCCGCATGCCCTCGAACGCACGATCCCAGGCCGGCAGATCGCAGAAGAACGCGTCGCAGCCGTGCTCCTGCGCAGCGCGGAGCGCGACCCACTCCGGCGAGTAGTCGCAGAACGGAGTCCACGACGCGTGCCGCCGCATCGCGCTGCGCTCGTAGGTGAAGATCGCGATCGGCATCGCGTGCGGGAGGCGCAGCTCGTCGAGGCGCTCGTTCCAGTCGACCGGGCCTTCGATGAGCACGGTCTTCGGGCGCACCTGCGCGATCACGTGCCGCACGAGGCGCGCGCACGCAGGGCTGTGATGGCGCACGCCGACGACGTGGAGCTCGCTCATGCGCTCCGCGTCCTCGCGGGTCCTTCATCCGCCGGTCTCTCGAGACGTACCCGGTCGAATCGATCGGCCATCGGCATCGCTTCAACCCGGCAGGAGCCCGCGCGCCGCGTGGTAGGCCTCCCAATGCGGGCCCTTCTTCTTCGGCGCACGTTGCTCGAGGTAGCGACGGATCTTTCGCAGATCTTCGGCGTCGTCCTTCGCCGCGGTGCCCGCGAGCGCCTCCACCAGATCCGCCGGTGTGCCTGCGCCTCCACGCAAGAACCACCCGCGCACTCCCACCGCGTGGGCCACCGTCACCGCCTCCGCGGTCGACATCACGCTCGAGAGGCGCTCCATGCCCGTGCCGTCTTCCGTCGCACCCGCGCGCAGCTCGCGGAAGGTCGTGACCAAGAGATCGAGCACGTCCTCGCTCGGCGCGACCGGCACGCCGCTCTTCTGCAAGAGCCGCGTCGCCTCTTCGCGCACGAGGCGCAGCTCCGCTTGGTGATCGAGGATCGGGAACACCGTCTCGAAGTTGAAGCGACGCTTGAGCGCGGCGCTCATCTCGTTGACGCCCTTGTCGCGGGTGTTCGCGGTGGCGATCACGTTGAAGCCCTCTCGCGCGAAGAGCATCGCGTCGTCGCCTTCGAGCTCCGGCACCGCGAGCACGCGATCGGAGAGCACCGAGAGCATCGAGTCCTGCACCTCGAGCGGGCAGCGCGTGATCTCCTCGAAACGCACGATCGCGCCGTCGCGCATGCCCATGTAGAGCGGCGCGGGCACGAGCGAGCGCGGCGACGGGCCCTCGTTGACGAGGAGCGCGTAGTTCCACGAGTACTTGATCTGATCTTCGGTGACCGACGCGCCGCCTTGGATGGTCAGCGTGCTGCGCCCCGAGACCGCGGCCGAGAGCAGCTCCGACAAGAGCGACTTCGCGGTGCCGGGCTCACCGACCAGCAAGAGCCCGCGGCTCGTCGCGAGCGTCACGAGGCAACGATCGATGAGCGAAGGCGGGCACACGACCTTGCGCCGGATGCCGCGGCCCTCGTCGCCGAGCACGAAGGTGCGCGCGGCACGCAGCGAGAGCGCCCAGCCGGGCGGCTTCGGTCCTTCGTCCTCCGCGCGGAGCTTCTCGAGCTCGTCCGCGTACAGGATCTCCGCCGGCGCGCGCTGGATCGTCACGCGCGGCTCACCCTCCGAGGCCCGCTTCTTGGTCGCCATCGCGCGCAGACTATTCGGTCGCGGCAGGCGCGGGAATCACGAAGGTGTCGAGGCGCACGCGACGACGAAGCTCCCGTCGAGCTGCGAACGAAGCGCGAGCGTGCAGTCGCCCCGAGTGCCCACGCTCGGGTGACTCGCGCCGACGGAACGACGAAGCGCCGCCGAGCTTCCCCGACGACGCCACGTTCGCGAGCGCGGGCTCGGTGATTGGGCTCAGGAGATCGTGATGCGGATCATCTGCACCGGCGTGACCGGACGATCGCGCGCGTCGGTGCGCGTGGCGCCGATCTTCTGGACCACGTCCATGCCGTTGGTGACGCGACCGAACACCGGATGCTTCGACTGACCCGGCGTGAAGAAGTCGAGGTACGCGTTGTGGCGAAGGTTGATGAAGAACTGTGAGCTGCCGCTCTGCGGTCCCGCGTTCGCCATCGCGAGCGTGCCCGGCTCGTTCGAGAACTTCGCGTCCGCCGGGTGCTCGTCTTGGATCGAGCCGTAGGGCGACTGCCCGGTGCCCGCGCGACCACTCTGCGGATCGCGGCTGTGGGGGCAGCCGAACTGGCACATGAAGTCGGCGATCACGCGGTGGAAGTGCAGGCCGTCGTAGAAGCCCTCCTTCGCGAGGCGCACGAAGTTGCCGCCCGTGATGGGCATCTTGTCGACGAAGATCTCCGCCTGGAAGGTCCCGAGCGAGGTCTCGAACGTGGCGATGGGGTTGGTCATCGCCTGCGACGTATCGCAGTCGGGCCTCCGCGATCAAGCGGGGCGCGGGCCGCGTCCGCCGGGCTCGCGACGTCGCGTGCCGACGCGAAACGAGCACGACCGAGCCGGAGGCGTGAACGCCGTACGTGAGGCGTCGCAGCCGCGTGAGTTGCGGTCCCCGCGACATCTGCGAAGTAGGAAGCTCAACCTCTTACTTTAGATTCACATTCATGAAAACACTCACGATCTTCGCGCACCTCGGTCTCATCCTCGCCCTCGGCTGCGGCGACTCGACCCCGAGCGGCGACTCCGATGCGGCGGTCTCCGACTGCTCCGCGGCCGGCCAGCTCTGCGCGACGCTGAGCGTCCCGAGCGACTTCGCGGCCACCCCCCGCAACGTCTACGTCGGCCTCTACGCGAGCTTGCCGCCCGCCGGTCCTCCCGACGTGATGGTCGGCAGTTTCCCCGCGACCTCGATCGCCGCGGGCGCGCCGCTTCGCCTCACGGTCGACGGCGTCGACGAGGTCGGCGACTACCACGTCTTCGTCGCGCTCTTCGTCGAAGGCGGCGGCAACTTCCAGCCCGAGCCCGGCATCGACTACCAGATCATCACCGCGCCCCACACCTTCGGCGCGGGCCCGGTCGAGCTCGGCGCGCTCTCGCTGGAGCTCGCGGAATGATCGTCGCGCGTCGAACGACCGCTGCTCGAGGTGCTCGCGAAGCGATGGGCGCGCGTTGGATCGCGCGCGCCGCGTTCGTGAGCGCGCTGACGTGCGTGAGCTGCGGCGGCGGAAGCGAGCTGCCGGAGCTCGTCGCGGGCACCGGGATCGGCGAGGTCGTGCTCGGCATGCGCTACGCCGAGCTCTCGGATCGCCTCGGCGAGCCCGACGCGCTGGTCGTGGTGAACCGCCAGGCGCTCCTCACCTACGACGAGATCGCGCTCGAGGTCGTGATGGCGTCGAGCCTCGACGAGTCGGTCTCCGACGACGCGTACGTGCTCGGGGTGTCCGCCATGAACGGCGCGCGCGTCGACGGCGTGGCCCCCGCGATGACGCGCGCGGAGATCGAGGCGCTCGTCGGCCCCGCGGCCTTCGAGGTCGCGGGCATCGGCTTTTGGGAGAGCGGCATGAGCGTGGTCTGGCGCGGAGACGTCGCGCGCCAAGTCGCGGTGTTCGCGCCCTTCGAGGTGCAGACCGAGATGCCCGAGATGCAGCCCGCGCTCGGAGGTGCCCGATGAGCCGCGCGCACCTCGTCGCGATCGCAGGCCTCGCTTCACTCGTCGTCCTCGTCTCGTTCGCGACGAGTCACGCGGACGTCGACGTCGACGGCACCTCGTACCGCGTGGTCGACATGCACCTGCACCCCGGCGACTTCGGTCGATTCCCCGCGGGCGGGCGCACCTTCGTGATCGAGTCGTTGCCGCCCTTCGTGCGTCCCTACGCGCCCGCGCTCGGCAACGCCGGCATCGACCCGTGGTCCGAGCACATCGGCATCCGCGCGCAGACGGAGATGGCGGGCGTCGAGCGCGCGGTGCTCTACGCGGTCTACGCGCCGCGCTCGACCGGCTGGTACACGAACCGCGAGCTGGAGGCCGTGCTCACCGATCCGCGCAACCGCAACGCCGACGGCTCGCCGTGGGCGTACGGCATGGCGAGCCTCTCCTTCGAGGGCTACCTCGAAGAAGGCGTCGCGGAACGTCGGCTCGACGCGCTGCGCTCGTACTTCACGGCGCATCCGGATCTCTTCGTCGGCATCAAGCTCGCGCATCCGCATCAGCACGTCGCGCTCGACGACGGCCGCTACCTCGGCGTCTTCGACGTCGCGGCGGAGGTCGGCGTGCCGGTCTTGCTGCACACCGGCTTCTCGCCCTTCCCCGGCACCCGCAGCGAACGCGACTACTACGATCCCGCTCGCCTCGCGTCGGTCGTGGAGGCGTACGACGGAACGCGTGGCGCAGGTCGGGTGGACTTCGTGCTCAGTCACGTCGGCCAAGGGGACGCGCGCGCGGTCGCCGCCGCGCTGGATCTCGCAGAGCGTTTCGACAACGTGTGGCTCGAGGTGAGCGCGCTCGGGAACCCGATCGCGATCGACGCGCTCGGCATGCCCACGACCGGCGGCAGCCCGCAGCTCCCGGACGTGATGCAGCAGATCAAGACCCGGGGCCTCACCTCGCGCGCGCTCTTCGCGAGCGACGGACCACAGTTCAGCGGCAAGGTGCGGAGCTACCTCAACGACGTGATCGAGGCTGCGCAGGCGGCGAACTGGAGCTCGGACGAGCTCCGCGGACTGCTCGCGGAGAACTTCGAGCGGCTCTACCTCGAGTGAGTCGGACGTTCGGATGCGCGTTCGGATGCGCGTTCGGACGTGCGTTCGGACGTGCGTTCGGACGACCGCGGACGCGCGTTCGGACCACGGTCGAGCGCGCGTCCGGTCGACTCTTCGCGCGACGTCGCGCACGCGAGCCGCGTCCGGGCGCGACCGACGCGCGCACATGACGCTTGACCTGCACGCCCCACCCCCGACAATCCTGCGTCGATGGCCGACATCCTCCTCGCCCCCGACGTCTTCGTGAACGCCTCCGTCGCGCTCGGCTCGCCGCCCGAGCACGTCGTCCGCCGAGTCCTCGGGGGCGGCAAGAAGGTCAAGAGCAGCGAGTGGATCCTCGCGCGGGTCGAAGCGATGCTCGGCAGCCTCGACGCCTTCAAGAAAGAGGCGCTCGCCGCGCAGATGGGGACCATCCGCGGGCTCGTCGAGATCGTGGAGACCAAGAAGGAGTTCGGGCCGGACGCGTGGGCCGACGCGCTCGTCGCCACCGCGAAAGCGGCCGGGCTCAAGCGTGTGGTCACCGACCATCCGGACCTCGCCGATCAGACCGAGCGCGATGGCGTCGAGTTCCTCTCCAGTGACGCTTGGCTCGTGGAGGTCACCACGCCTCCGCCGCCTCCGCCGAAGAAGTGAGCCGAGATCGGGCCGACACCGTGACGAGCGCGCGCCCCCACCGTCCTCGATCTGCGCTTCGGCACCCCACGTTTCGACGCCGTGTGGAGGCGCTGCTGCTCGCGGGCACGCTCGCGCTCCCAATCGGCTGCGGAGGCCCACGCCGCGGCGTCGACGACGCCCTCGACGCCCGCGATCTCGGTGGCGCGCTCGAGGCCTACGATCGCTTCCGCGCGACCGAAGGGGCCGACGTCGCGCTGCTCGCCGACGTCGCGGCGCTGCTCCTCGAGCTCGAAGCGCTCTCCGACGACCCGGCCCGCCGCGACGCCGCGCTCGTGCAACTCGAGCTCGCTGGCAACGCGGGGCTCGACACGCTCCGCCGCATCGGTCGCAGCGAAGGCGTCACCGTCGCGCGAGCTCGGGCCCTCGCCGCGCTGACCAAACGACGCGACTCGCAGGCACGCGCGTTCCTCTACGCGCTCCTCGACGGCGACGATCCGGAGATCCTCGCGCTCGCGGTGACCGCGCTGCAGGACGACGAGGAGGCGCGCATGCTCGAGCTGCTTGCGCACTCCGCTCCGCAGGTGCGTCGCGCCGCCGCGCTTCGCCTCTCCGCGCGACGCGACTCGAGCGCCGCGCTCGAGGCCCTCGTGCAGATCGCGCGTGTCGATCCGGAGGCGCGCGTACGCGAGGCCGCGTGTCGATCGCTCGGTTCGTTCGGCGCGGCCGCAGTGCCTCGCCTGCGCGAGCGTCTCGACGACCCGGATCCGCAGGCCCGGCAGACCGTCGTGCGCGCGCTCGTGCAGGCCGATCGCGAGGCGGCGATCCCGATCATCGCGCCGCTGCTCGGGCTGCCTCCTTCGCCGGCGAGCGTCGAAGCGGCGCGCGTGCTCGCGTACGTCGGCGCCGACGAGGCCCGCGACGAGACCGGAGAGACGGCGCTCCAATGGCTCCTCGGGGTGCTCTCGCACGAGGACGCGAGTCTGCGATCGACCGCTGCGATCGCGCTCGTCTCCGTCGCCCCGACCGGCGCCCCGCTCGACGCGCTGCGTGGAGCGCTGGCTCGCGAAGAGGATGGCGGCGTTCGACTCGGGCTCGCACGCGCGTTGCTCCCGAGCGACGACGACGTCCACCCGGCACGCGACGCGCTGCTCGCGCTGCTCGACGGTGACGACATGCCGGCCGTGCAGGCGGCATCGATCCTCGCCGAGGGAGACGACGCCGCAGGAGTCGCGAAGCTCGAAGCGACGCTCGCATCCGAGGACCCGCTCTTGCGCGGCGTCGCCGCCCGCGCTCTCGCCCGAGGCGCGCACCTTCCCGACGCGGTGTTGCCCGCGCTCCGCGACCCGGAGCCGCTCGTGCGGATCCAAGCCGCGGGCGGCGTGCTCGCGGCGTCGAATCACTGAGCTCCGCGCCGCCGATCGCCGAGCTCCGCTACGGCGTCCAGTCGCCGAGCCGTCGACGATCAACCCTGCATTCGCCGCTGAAACGCCGACATCAACGCCGGATCCTGCTGCATCTTCTGTGACCACATCTGCGAGAGCTGCGCGTAGCTCCCCATGTCGAGCCCGTAGCGCTTCATCGCGCCGTTCATGTCGCCCGTCTGAAGCAGCTTCATGAAGCCGACGTAGTCACTCAATCGAGGCAGCTTGGTCCCGGGGAGCACCTCGGGGTCGGCGTCCGCGGAGGCCATCGCGCTCGGCCGCGGCACGAACGGCAGCCCTCCGCGCCGCTCGTACTCCGCCGCGAAGGCCGCCTCCGTCATCCGCTTGCCGAGCAGGGGCGGCGGATCGATCGGGAAACACGCGTTCTCGCGCACCCGCAGCGCGCGCTCGCGGCAGAAGAGCGCGTCCGGGTCGATCGCGCCGACCGACCAACTCGCGATGCGGCCCGCGAGCGCGAGCGCCTGCGGCATCACGCCCGGCATCGGCTCTCCCGTGGACGTCGACGCGCTCGGTGCGGGAGGCGCGGTGTCGCGTCCCCACTTCGACGCACCCGCGTCGGCGACCGCGCCGCCGAGGTGTGGCGCCTCCGCCGTGACCGTCGACGACTCGGGTCGCCGTTCGTTCGCGCGCAGCGCCGCCTGCATCACGAGCCAGCTCTGCTGCCCCGCCGCCGCCGCCTCCGTGCACACCGCGAGCGCGCCCTCCGCGTCGCCCGCCTCCAGCTTCGCGAACGCGCGACCCGCAAACGAAGTGTGGACGCTCGGCGACGGCTCGCGTGGCAGGTTCTGCTGACAACGTGCGAAGGTCTCCTGAAAGACCGCCACGTTCGCAGGCTCGGGGTTTCGCTGGAGCGCTTGCTGTGCGTAGCCGAGCCCCTCGGCCGCTTTGCCGGATTGAAGCAGCGCGCACGCGAGGTGATGGAGCCCGCACGCGTGGAGCAGCGGATCGTTCGGATACTCCGCGATCAGACGCCGCGCCACGCGCTCGCAGGCCTCGACGTCGCCCACGTTGTCCGCCGAGCCGGCCCACGCGTTGAGCATCGCGCCGTCGATCACCGCCGGACCGCCGAAGCGCTCCGCGCGCGCGTACGCCTCGCAGGTTCCCGCGTCGTCCTCCGCCATGTACGCGGCGCTCGCCCACTGCAGGTAGAGCACGGGATCGCGTGGGGCCACGCAGAGGTAGCGGTACACGAACGCCGCCGCCGCCGGATGCCCCGCGTGCAGGAGCTGCTGCGCGGCGTTCACCGGCCCCTGCGCGAGATCCTGCTCGCCGAAGTACGCGAGCGATCCCTCGGCGTCGCCGAGCTTCGCCGCGGCGAGCCCGAGGTTTCGCAGAATCTCGGCGTTGCCCGGATCGAGCACGTCGGCCCACGTCCAGAGCGTGCGCGCGGTGGCCCAATCGCCGCGCTGCGCCGCCTCCACTCCGCGCGTCGTGCAGCTCTGGAAGTCGAGCATCGGCGCCGGCCACGCGCCCTGCGTGATCGTCGACAGCTCCGTGAGCCGCGCCTGCCGCCACTCGCGCCCTGCCCAGCCGAGCCGCTCCACCAGCACGCCGAACGCCTCGCCGCGCAGCCCGCGTGCCCACAGGCGCTTCGCGAGCTCGACCGCCGGCGCGGCGTTGCGCGGGAAGGTGTGGAAGGCGAGCCAGGCGACGTCGATCACTTCGTCGTCGTTCCCTGCGATGCCACCTGTGGCGGCGAGCTCCATCCACGGCTTGGCCGCATCGGCGCCGAGCGCATGGAAGGAGCGTTCGTAGAGCTCGAGCGCGGCGGGGCGCTGACCTTCCTTCGCGAGATCGCTCGCGAGCCGCAGCTCGAACGCCACCGCCTCGTCGCCGCGGAGGTAGTGCGCGACGCGCGGCAAGCCTTCGATCGCGATCTCGAGGTGTCCACCCTTGCTGCGATCGAGATCGAGCGCTCGCTCCACCCGAAGCAGCCAACGATCGAAGATCGCGGGCTCCACGCTCGCGTGCGCTTCGAGCGCCTCGAAGAGGCCGCGGAGCGACTCGTCGTCGTAGCGCACGCCGCGATCTTCCATCAGCGCGAGCGCCTCGGTCGCCACCGTTCGCAGCGCGCCCGCGAGCGCGTTCGCGGGCTGCGTGGTCAGCGCGAGGTAGCGGCAGAGCGCGCCCGCGAGGATCCACAGTGCGCGCCCTGCGAAGGCCGCACCGTCCGCGACGTCGACGTCCACCGTGGGAACGCCTGCCGCTTCGACCCAGCCGTTCACGAGCGCGTCGGCGGAAGCTTGGTTGTCGTCGCGGAGCTGACCGAAGAGCGCGTCGATCGCGTCGAGCGATCCGTCGCGAGAGAGGCGCGCGTGCAGCCTCGCGAGCGCGTCGGCGCGGAACGCGATCGAAGGCACGGTCGGCGCCGCACGGAAGCTCGGCACGAAGTCCGACGCGTCGCGCCGCATCACCGCCGCGAGCCGCTTGGCGCCGAGGCGCTCCGCCTCCGCGATCTGGCGTTCGAAGGGCTCCGGCCCGAAGGCCGCCGCCACGCGCAGCAGCCGGTTCACCTCGGCTTCCGTGCGCCGGGTGGGCGCGCGCAGCGGCGTGATCGCGAGGGTCCGAATCGCCTCGTCCGCGCGACCGTTCGCAAGCATCACGCGCGCGCCGGCGAGCTGCGCGAGATCCGCGTACGCGAAGCGCAGGCGGCGGTGGTGATGCCAGCACGCGAGCGCCTCCTGAGGGCGCCCCACCGCGAGCAAGCTCTCCAGGAGCTTCACCAGCTCGCTCCAGTGCTCGATCGGCGCGCGCCAGACGCCGACCGCGTTGCGCAG
>ERZ761607.2079-NODE-2079-length-22770-cov-5.042439_pt1 | contig 22770 bp, 20 predicted proteins | sample MGYA00511164_ERZ761607 | MGnify/ENA primary metagenome ERZ761607 (study PRJEB28899, sample SAMN02445080) | bioreactor sludge metagenome | biome: EBPR sludge | place: Australia: Brisbane, Thorneside Wastewater Treatment Plant | collected 2011-06-22 ... | reverse complement strand
GAGCACGACGCTGCCGGGAGCGCGCGCGGATTCGACGAGCTCGTGCGCCGCGCGAGCCTCCGCGAGCGGGAAGCGCCGCGCGACCACCGGCCGAAACGCGCCCTGGCTCGCGAGCTTCGCGACGTCCTCCATCGCGGCCGCGTCGGGCAGCGAGACGCCGAAGAGCGCGCGCGGCCCCCCGAAGAGCCGCGTGCGGATCATGCGGAGGAGGATTCGCGCGGTGAGGTGCAACGTGAGGTAGCGGCCGCCGGACCGGAGGGCTCGCCGCGCGCGGGGGTAGTGATCGACGGTCGTCGTGTCGAGCACCACGTCGTAGCGGCCGGTCCGCGGCTGACCCGGCGGACCCGAAACGACGGGCTCCGCGAAGGGATCCTCGCTCCGGCGATCGACCACTCGGTGCGCGCCGAGCGCGCGCAGCCGATCGAAGTCGCGGCTCGCAATCGCCGTGACCTCCGCGCCGAGGTGGCGCGCGAGGGCGACCGCGAAGCGACCGACCTCACCGGACGCACCGATCACCGCCACGCGCTCGCCGGGCTTTACGTCTGCGAGGTCGATCAAGAAGGTTCGCGCGGTCGCGGCGCCGTAGGGCAGCGTGGCGGCTTCGGCGGCGTCGAAGCCCTCGGGTCGCTTCGCGAGCGCCGCGTCCTCACGGACCGTCAGCAACTCCGCGTGTGCCCCGTGGTCGACGATCCCGAAGACCGCGTCGCCGACCGCGAAGCGAGTCACCTCCGCCCCGATCTCGACCACGCGGCCGGCGAAGGTCGTACCGGGCACGGGATGCCGCGGGGCGAAGAGCCCGGTGACGAGACGCCCCGGGAGCCAGCCGATGCCGGGGAAGTCGGCCGCACGCACGCGGACATCGCCTCGAGTGACGCCGCTGGCTTCGATCGCGACGAGCACGTCGCGGGGACCAAAGGTGGGTCGAGCGACGTCGACCACGCGTAGCACGTCGGGGGCACCGTAGCTGGAGTGTCGGATGGCCTGCATGGAGAGCTCCTCTTCGTTCGTTCGGGGTCGCGTCCGTCGCGACGAAGAGAAGCCTTTCATGCGCGTTCGTGGGTGTCCTCGGCGAAGCTCGTCGATCTATCATGCGTTTCTGCATGGATACGACGCACGACTGGTCGCGCACCGCCTTCGACTGGAACCACGTCCGGGCCTTTCTCGTGACCGCGGACACGGGCTCGTACACCGCGGCCGCGCGCGCGCTTCGGGTCGCGCAGCCGACCGTCGGTCGACAAGTGGCCGCACTGGAGGAGGAGCTCGGGGTGACCCTCTTCGAGCGCGCAGGGCGCGGCGTCGCGCTCACCCCCACCGGCCTCGAGCTCATCGAGCACGTGCGCGCGATGAGCGACGCGGCGCTCCGAGTGTCGCGGGTGGCGGCAGGACAGAGTCTCTCGCTCGAAGGGCCCGTCTGCCTCACCGCGAGCGAGGTCGACGCCACTCACTTCTTGCCGCCGGTGGTGCGCCGACTGCGCGCGGAACATCCCGGGATCGAGATCGAGATCGTGGCCTCGAACGCGCCACAGGATCTGCGCCGTCGCGAAGCCGACGTCGCGTTGCGGAGCTTCCGTCCGACCGAGCCCGATCTGGTCGCACGCAAGCTGCGCGATGGCGAAGCGCACCTCTACGCGACCCCCGCGTACCTACGCACGCTCGGACGAAAGCTCACCCGCGAGCGCCTCGCGAACGCCACCTTCGTCGGCTTCGATCGCACCGACGCCTTCCGGCGCGGCCTCGCTGCGATCGGGCTCGAGGTCCCCGCCGAGCGCTTCGCGATCCTCAGCGCGAGCGCGCACGTGCAGTGGGCTATGGTGCGGGCGGGTTTCTGCGTCGGGATCACGATCACGGAGGTCGGCGACGCCGATCCGACGGTGGTGCGCGCGCTGCCGGAGCTCCCCGCGATCCCCGTACCCCTCTGGCTCGTCACGCATCGCGACGTGCACACGAGCCGCCGGGTGCGCGCGGTGGCGGACGTGATCGTGAGCGAGCTCGGACACGAAGGAAGCACGAGGCGGAGGCGTCGTCCGAGCCGCTGAGCGCCCTCCGACCTCGCTTCGTGTCACTCCCACGCGAACGCGTCGTCGAACACCAAGGGGCGCCGCGCGCTCGGGTAGACGCTGCGTCGGAAGCCCGGCTCGTAGTGGTGATCGCCGCGCAGGCGCTGCCGCTTCACCGGCTCGTCGTCCTCGTGCGCTTCGTCGAGCACCACGATCGGCGCCGCCTCCGCGCGGCTCGCCTCTTCCCAGCCGAGCCACTCCACGAGGTCGTCCACGATCGCCGCCGCCGCGTCCGGCTTCCCGCGCCCACGCGCCGCCGCCGCCATCGCGCGCCGCGCGCCTTCGTCGGCGAGCAAACCACCGAGCGCCTCGCTCAGGCTCTCCGGCGTGAGCTGATCCTGCGCGATCGCGAGCGCCGCGCCGGCATCCACGAGCACCTTCGCGTTCTTCGTCTGGTGATCGTCGGCCGCGAACGGATACGGCACGAGGATCGACGGCCGCCCGATCGCTTGCAGCTCCGCGAGCGTCGTCGCGCCCGCACGCGCGATCACCACCGCCGCGCTCGCGTAGGCCTGCGCCATGTCGTCGATGAACGAGACCACGTCCGCTTCGAGGCCGAGCGCGGCATAACGCTCGACCACCTCGTCACGCATCGCCGCCCCCGTCTGATGCACCACGCGCAGCCCGAGCCGTTTCAGCTCCGGCGCGAGCTTCGCGAGTCCCGCCGGCACCGTCTCGTTCAGCGCCTTCGCGCCCTGCGATCCGCCGATCACCAAGATGCGCGACGCGCGCGACTCGAAGCCTTCCGGATCCGCGCTCGCGCGCTTCGCCCACGCCGCGAGCTCCGCCCGCACCGGGTTGCCGACGACGCGCGCCTTCTTGCCGAAGGTGCCGCGGGTCTCTTCGAACGAGAGGTACGCGCGCCCCACCACCTTCGCGAGCATCTTGTTCGTCAGGCCGAGGTGCGCGTTCTGCTCGAGCAGCGCGGTCGGCGTCCCCATCGCCGCCGCCGCCGCGAGCACCGGACCCGACGCGTAGCCGCCCACGCCGACCACGAGGTCCGCGCGATGCTGCCGCACCACGTTCGCCGCGCGGCTCATCGCGCCCGGCAGCTTGCCGAGGCTCTCCAGCAGCCCACCGACGCTGCGCCCCTTGAGCGGCGTGACGTCGAGCAGCTCCAGCGCATCGCCGCGCTCCGGGATCACCCGCGCCTCGATGCCGCGCGCGGTGCCCACGAAGAGCACGTCGACGTCGAGCCGACGACGCAGCTCCTCGACGAGCGCGATGCCCGGAAAGAGGTGGCCGCCCGTACCACCGCCCGCCACGAGGATTCGCCTGCTCATGCCGTCCCTCCCGCTCGCCGACCGCGTCGACGTCGTTCGCCCCACCGCTCGCCCGCTCTCGTCACGACTCACGGAGCACCTCCCGCGCGGATCGCCCATCCGCCCTCGAGAGCCCCTTCGGCGGCGTCGCCACGCCGCACGTTCCGTCGCGTCGCCCCGCGACGGGAAACCTCTGGTTCGCGCTCGCCCTCGTCGTCCGCTTCGGGCGCGTCGAGCTCCTCGCGTGCGCGCGACACGTTGAGGAGGATGCCGACCGCCGCGCAGTTCACGAGGAGCGCGGAGCCGCCGTAGCTGATGAAGGGCAACACGAGACCCTTCGTGGGCAACATGCCCATCGCGACCGCGAGGTTCGTGAACGCCTGCGCGCCGACGAAGAACGTGATGCCGATCGCGATGTAGGTGCCGTACTCGTTCGGAGCGCGCATCGCGGCGCGCAGCCCGCGCACCACCACGAGCGCGAAGACCGCGACGAGGCAGAGCATGCCGACGAAGCCGAGCTCTTCGCCGACGATCGCGCTGATGAAGTCGGTGTGCGCCTCCGGCAGGTAGAGCAGCTTCTGCTTGCTGTCGCCGAGCCCGACGCCGGTCGCGCCGCCCGCGCCGAAGCTCATGAGCGACTCCGCGATCTGGTAACCGATGCCGTAGCGGTGCTCGAAGGGCTCGAGGAAGGCCTGGATGCGCCGCATGCGGTACGGGCTCATCGCGACGAGCAGGTAGATCACGGGCGCCGCGATGAGCAGCCCGCCGAGGAGGTAGCCGAGGCGCGCGCCGGCCGCGAAGAGCAGCACGAAGGTGAGCAGGCCGATCATCACGGCGCTGCCGAAGTCGGGCTGCTTGAGGCAGAGCAACATCAAGAAGCCCGCGACCAAGATGTGCGGCAGGAAGCCGACCTGGAAGCTGCGGATCTTCTCGGTCTTCTTCGAAAGCGAGTACGCGAGCCAGAGGATCACCGCGACCTTCGCGGCCTCCGCGGGCTGCACGTTGATCGGGCCGAGCTGGATCCAACGCGCGGCACCGCCGGCGCTGCGCCCGAGGCCGAGCACGACCACGAAGAGCAGCAGCACCGCGCCGCCGAGGATCGGGTACGTGAGCGGCCGGAAGCGGTGGTAGTCGAAGCGGGCCATGGCGAGCATCAGCCCGAGCCCGAGCACCGCGAAGATCCCTTGGCGCGCGAGGAAGTAGAAGGGCGTGCCGTAGCGCTCGTCCGCGAACATCGAGCTCGCGGAGAAGACCATCACGACGCCGAAGCCCACGAGCGCGACGATGGCCGCGGTGAGCACCGGATCCGCCGGTCCGATCACCTTCGGGATCGACGTCGCGGTGTCGCGCCGAAGCAGACTGCGCAGAAGGCCCATCACGCCACCTCCGGCAGCGCGAGCACCGCGCGTTGGAAACGTTCGCCGCGCTCGGCGTACGAACGGAACATGTCGAAGCTCGAGCACGCGGGCGCGAGCACCACCGCGTCCCCCGGCTTCGCGAGCGCGGCCGCGCGCACCACGGCGTCGTCGAAGTCGCGCGCGCGCTCGAAGGGCACGTCGTGCAGCGCGGCTTCGATCAGCGGCGCCGCTTCGCCGAGCGTGACCACCGTGCGCCCCACCGCGCGGAGCGCGTCGACCATCGGCGCGTACGATCCCCCTTTGTCCTTGCCACCCGCGAGGAGCACGACCTTGCCCTCGAAGCTCGGGTCGGTGCGGAAGCCCTCCAGCGCCGCGACGGTGGCGCCGACGTTGGTGGCCTTCGAGTCGTCGTAGAAGCGCACGCCGCCGCGCTCGCGCACGAAGAACATGCGGTGCGGCAGGCCCGCGAAGGTGCGCAGCGTCTGCACGATCGCGTCCTCTCCGATGCCCGCGAGGCGCGCGGCGAGCATCGCCGACGCCGCGTTCGCGAGGTTGTGGCCGCCGCGGATCTTCAGCTCCGCGATGGGGAAACGCAGGCCCGTCTTCTGATCCACGAGCGCGTCGCCCACCACGCAGACCTCGGGCTTCGGATTCTCGTCGCCGCTCGTGAAGCCCGCGTAGCGGTGCACCTTCGCGGCGCCCGCGCGCGCGAGCGACGCACAGACCTCGTCCCCCGCGGGAACGATCGCGTGATCTTCCTTGCGCTGGCCGTGGAAGATGCGCGCCTTCGCGGCCGCGTACTCCGCCATGCCCGGGTAGCGGTCGAGGTGGTCCTCGGTGATGTTCAGCAGCAGCGCGACGTTCGCGCGAAAGGTGTCGACGCGCTCGAGCTGGAACGACGACAGCTCCACCACCACGAAGCCATCCGGCCCCGCCGCGTCGGTGCCGACCACGTCGACGAAGGGAATACCGAGGTTGCCACCCACGAAGGTGGGGCGACCGGACTTGGCCGCCATCGCGCCGATCAGGCTGGTGACCGTGCTCTTGCCGTTGGTGCCGGTGATTCCCACGACCGTCGGCGGCTGACCCCGCCGACCCGAGGAATCCGTGCAGCCACGGAGAAAACGCGCCGCCAACTCGATCTCGCTCCACACCGGAACACCCGCCGCATCGGCCGCGTCGAGCGCCGGCAGCGGCGGCACGCCGGGCGAGAGCACGATCGCGTCCACGCTCGTGAAGAGCGCCGCGTCGTGGTGACCGAGCTGCGGATCCGCTCCGAGCGCGACGAGCGGCTCGAGCCCCTCCACGTCGGTGCGCCGGTCGTTGAGCACCACGCGCGCGCCCTGCCGCATCAGCAGACGCGCGGCCGCGATGCCGCTCTTGCCGAGCCCGACGACGAGAATGCGCTTACCGTCTAGTTCCATCGGATCAACGCAGCTTCAGCGTCGCGAGCGTCGCGACGGCCAACATGATGGAGACGATCCAGAACCGCACGATCACCTTCGGTTCTGGCCAGCCCTTCTTCTCGAAATGGTGATGAATCGGCGCCATCAAGAAGACGCGCTTCTTGCCCTTGGTCGCCTTGAAGACGCCCACCTGGATCATCACGGAGAGCGCCTCGACCACGAAGATCCCGCCGAGCAGGAGGCTCGTGAGCTCGTTCTTCGTGACCACCGCGAGTGCGCCGATGCCCCCGCCGAGCGCGAGCGATCCGACGTCGCCCATGAAGACGGTCGCGGGGTAGGTGTTGAACCAGAGGAAGCCGAAGCCGACTCCGATGACGGAAGCGCAATAGATAGCCAGCTCGGAGCTGCTGTCGAGGTACGGAATGTACAGATACTCCGCGACCGACACCTTGAAGAGAACCGCGCCGCCGAGGTAGGCGAGGATCGCATAGGTACCGGCGTTGATCATCACGGGGCCGATGGCCAGACCGTCGAGTCCGTCCGTGAGGTTCACCGCGTTGGAGGTGCCCACGATCACGAAGCTCGCGAAGATCACGTAGAGCCACTTCGGGAGCACCAGCGGCTCCTGGCCGAGCTCCGCGAGGCGCTCGTTGGAGAGGAACTTCACGAAGGGCACGTGAAGCCGGTCGCGGATCGCGATCCAATCGGGGGGCAGGCCCTCTTCGGCGTAGAAGAGCCACCCGCAGAGCGCACCCGCGACCGCGAACTGGAAGAGCAGCTTGTAGCGCCCCGCCAGGCCACCGGTGCTCTTCTTGCGAACCTTTGCGGCGTCGTCGATGTAGCCGACCACGCCGTACGACGCGGTGATCGCGGTGACCACCCAGACCATCGGGTTCTTCGGATCCGCCCAGAGCACCGTGGAGAGCACGAGCGCGAGCAGCATCAGCGAGCCGCCCATCGTCGGCGTGCCGGCCTTGCTCCAGTGCGACTGCGGGCCTTCCTTGCGCACCACCTGGCCGACCTGCTTCTTCTGCAGCGCGCGGATGAACCAGGGGTAGAGCCCGAAGGTCAGGAACATCGCCGTGAGCGTCGCGGCGAGCACCCGGAAGGGCACGTAGCGCAGGACGTTCAAGAAACGGAAGTCGTCCGTCAGCGGATAGAGGAGGTAGTAGATCACGCGCCCACCTCGTCGTCCGCCGCGGCTCGGTCGGACGCGGCGGGGTCATCCGCCGCGAGCGCCTGCACCACCCGCTCGAGCGCCATCGAGCGCGAGCCCTTCACGAGCACCACGTCGTCCTCTCCGATCACGCCGGCCTCGCCGAGCGCTTCGAGCACTTCGATCGCCGCCTCCGCGTCGGGCTCCGCGCGACCGATCGCGGCCATCTCGGGCCCCACGAAGATGACGCGCGCCATCGACTCCGCCGCCGCGCGAACCTCCGCGTGTTTCTCCTGCGAAAGCGCGCCGAGCTCCTTCATGTCGCCGAGCACCGCGATCAGCCGACCGCCCCGCGCATCCGCCACCGTCTTCGCGGTGCGGAGCGCGAGCAGGGTCGAGCTCGGGTTCGCGTTGTAGGTATCGTCGAGCACGAGCACGCCGTCCGCGCTCTCGATCGGCCGCATGCGTCCCTCGACCGGCGCGAGCGCCTCCATGCCGACGAGCGCGTCCTCGAGCGGGAGTCCCAGCGCGTCCACGATCGCGAGCGCCGCCGCGCCGTTCAGGGCCGCCGCTTCGCCCACGAGCTGCAGGCGCGCCTCGACGCGCTTGCCGCGCACGTCCCACGTCACGTGCGTGCGCGCGCCGTCCATCGACCACGCGACCACGCGCACCTCGCAGCCCTCGCTGCGCCCGTACCGCACCGCGCCCTCGACGCGTCGCAGCCGCACGTCGTCACCGTTGACGATCGCGATCCCGCCCGGCCGCCGCGTCGAGAAGAGCGACGTCTTCTCCACGAACACGTCCTCTTCGGTGCCGATGCCCTCGGTGTGCGCGGCCGCCACGAGCGTCACCACCGCGACGTCGGGCTCGCCCATCGCGCCGAGCGTCGCGATCTCGCCGCGCGCGTTGGTGCCCATCTCGATCACCGCGAAGCGCTGCGCGTCGAGGGTGAAGAGCGTCATCGGCACACCGACGAGGTTGTTCAGGTTGCCCACCGTGCCCGCCGGCGAGTGCGAGGCGAGCGCGGCGAGCGAGAGCTCCTTGGTCGACGTCTTCCCGGCCGAGCCGGTGATCGCCACGAGCCGTCGGCTCGGATCCGCGCTGCGCCAACGGCGCGCGTGATGCGTGCCGAGCGCGCCGAGCGCCGCGAGGGTGTCGGACACCACGACCGCGCTCGCGCCGCTCGGGAGCACCGACGCGTCGGACACCAGGAACGCGCCCGCCTTCGAGCTCGGCACGAAGCGATGCGCGTCGAGCCGCACACCGACGAGCGCCACGAAGAGCTCGTCCTCGCCGACCGCGCGCGAGTCCGTGCTCACTCCGACCGTGATCCGCGTCGGATCGCCGATCACGGTGCCGCCGGTGATCGACGCGATCTCGCCGAGCGAAAAGCGCGCGTGGTTCTTCGGGATCGGCGTCGCCATCAGCGCACCTCCTCCGTCGCGACGATCGTCGCGATCGCGTCCGCCGCGACCTCACGATCGTCGAAGTGCCGCTTCGTCGTCCCGACGATTTGGTAGTCCTCGTGCCCCTTGCCCGCGAGGAGCACGGTGTCGCCCGTACGCGCGGCGCGAAGCGCGATCCCGATCGCGTGCTCGCGATCGATCTCGACCACGAAGCCGTCGTCGCCTTCGAGCTGGGTGCGCTCGAGCTTCCCGCCCTCGCGCACGCCCGGCACGATCGCCGCGACGATCGCGGCCGGATCTTCGGTGCGCGGGTTGTCGCTCGTGACGACCACGAGATCCGCGCCCTCCGCCGCCGCGCGACCCATCAGCGGTCGCTTGCCCGCGTCGCGGTCGCCGCCGCAGCCGAAGACCACGATCAGACGCCCTTCGGTGATCGGCCGCAGCGCCGCGAGCGCGTTCGCGAGCGCGTCCGGCGTGTGCGCGTAGTCGACGAGTACCGTCACGCCACGCGGATCCGACACGCGCTCGAGCCGCCCCGGCGCACCCTTCGCGGAACCGAGCGCGCGCGCCGCATCCAACGCCGGCACCCCGAGCGCCACCAGACACCCGAGCGCCACGAGCAGGTTCTCGAGGTTGTGGCGACCGACGAGCCCGCTGGTCAGCGTGAGCTCACCGTCCGGCGTCGCGAGCGTCGCTTCGATCCCGCGCGCGTCGAAGCGCGCCGCGATCACGCGGACGTCCGCGCGCGCGACGTCGCCGACCGTCACCACCGCGAGCCCCGCGTCCGCGAGGCGCGTCGCGAGTGCAGCACCGAAAAGATCGCCGACGTGAATCACCGAGCGCGTCGGGCGATGCGTCAGGAAGAGCTTCGCCTTCGCTTCGCCGTACGCCTCCATCGTGCCGTGGAAGTCGAGGTGATCTTGGGTGAGGTTCGTGAACGCGCCGACCGAGAAGCGCGTGCCCGCGGTGCGCTCCTGCGCGAGCGCGTGGCTCGAGGCCTCCATCACGAGGTGGCTCGCGCCCTCGTCCACCGCGGCCTTCGCGAAGCGCGCGAGATCGTCCGCCTCCGGCGTGGTGAAGCTGGACGCCGTGGCGACCGCGCCCGCACGCGAGGCGACCGTGCCGAGCAGCGCGGGTCGATGCCCGAGCGCCGCGAGCGCCGCGTCGATCAAGAACGTCGTCGTCGTCTTGCCGTTGGTGCCGGTCACGCCGACCACCGCGAGCTTCGCCGTTGGATCGCCCGCGAGCGCGTGCGCCACCGGACCGAGCGCGGAGCGCACCGAAGGCACCACCAGCGTCGGCAGCTCGGTCGGCCGCTCCGCCAGCACCGCCGCCGCTCCGCGCGCGCGCACGTCGGGCACGAAGCGCGTCGCGTCGACGTTCGCACCCACGATCGCGGCGAAGAGATCGCCCTCCCCCACGCGCCGCGAGTCACGGTGCACGTCGCGTACGTCGACGTCGTCGCCCACGAGCGAACCACCGACCACGCTTTGCAGCTCGGAGAGCCTCACGGAGCCACCTCCGCGGTCGTGGCGTCCGTTGCCTCCGCGCTCGCGAGCACCGGCGCCGCCGTCACGTCGGCCGCCGCGATCGCGGGACGCAGCACGAGGTGCACGCTCTCGCCGCGCGGCATCACGCTGCCCGGGCTCGGGAGCTGCTCGGTCACGATCCCGTTGCCCTCGAAGGTCGCGAGCAAGCCGAGCTCCGAGAGCGCCACCAGCGCCGCACGCGCGCTCTTGCCTAGCAACGAAGGCACCGCGGCCTCGCCTTCCGTCGTCGCGGCCGGCGTGATCGCGGGCGTCGCCTCCACGCGCGCGCGCCCTTGCTCGCGCTCGATCCGCCGCGCGACCCGGCGACGACGCGCCTGCTCGCGCGCGTGCTCCGCGAGCGCTTCGCCGCCGGTCGACGCCGGCACCCCGAGGTGCCGCAGCGCCTGCTCGCCCACGCGCCGAAACACCGGCCCCGCGACCACGCCGCCGTAGTGCGCGATCACCGGCTCGTCGATCACCACGCTGATCACGAGGCGCGGCCGATCCGCCGGCACGTAGCCCACGAAGCTCGCCACCCAACGATCGCGCGCGTAGCCGCCGCCGACGTAGTCCGCCTTCTGCGCGGTGCCGGTCTTGCCCGCCACGAGGTAGCCGTCGATCGCCGCTTCCGTCGCGGTGCCGCCCGGACCGGTGACGGCCGTGAGCATGTCGGACACCAGCCGCGCCGTGCGCTCCGAGACCACCCGACGTCGCGCCTCGGGCCGATGCTCTTCGAGCACCTCACCGCGCGCGCTCGTGATGCGCCGCACCAGCGTCGGCTTCACCAGTACGCCGCCGTTCGCGAGCGCGCCCATCGCGGACGCGAGCTGCACGCTCGTCACGCTCACGCCCTGACCGAACGAGATCGTCGCCGCGTCCATCTCGTACCAGCGGCGGAAGTGACGCAGCGAACCGCTCACCTCGCCCGGCAGCGGAAGCCCCGTCGTCTCGCCGAAACCAAACGCGCGGAACGCGCGGTAGAGCCCCTCGCGCCCGAGCGTCCCGCCGATCTTCGCGGTGCCGATGTTCGACGAGTACGCGAGGATCTGCGCGGGCGTGAGCTGCTCGTGCGGCGTGGTGTCGTGGATGACGTACTCGTCCACTTGCATCGCGCCGCCTTCGCAGTCGATCGACTGTTCGGGGCGAATCGTTCCCGAGCTCAGCGCCGCCGCGACGGTGAAGGGCTTCACGGTCGAGCCCGGCTCGAACCGATCGGTGACCGCGCGGTTGCGGCGATGCGACGCCGGATAGTCGCCCGGCGCGTTCGGATCGAAGGTCGGATAGTCCGCGATCGCGAGGATCTCGCCGGTGCGCGGATCCATCACCACCACGCTGCCGGCCTTCGCCTCGAAGGTCTGCACCGCGAGCGCGAGCTCCCGCTCCGCGACGCGCTGGATCGCGCGATCGATCGTGAGCGTGACGTCCGCGCCCTGCCCCACCGAGTCGTCGAGCAACGAGTCGCTGTAGACCACGCGCCCGCGTCGATCGCGCACCGCCGGCACCGCGTGTCGGCTTCCGCGGAGCTGCTCTTCGAGCGAGAGCTCGAGCCCCTCGATGCCTTGGCCGTCGATGTTCGCGAAGCCGAGCACGTGCGACGCGAGCTCGCGGTTCGGATAGAAGCGCCGCGCCTCCCGATCGAGGTGCACGCCCGGAAGCCCCGCGTCGCGCACGCGTTGCGCGAGCTCGGGCGTGACGTGCCGCTTGATCCACACGAAGTGCCGATCGCTCGACAGACGCGTGGCGATGCGCTCGCGATCGACCCCGAGCAGCGCGGCGAGCTGCGTCGCCACCGCGTTCGGATCGCCGTTCTCGCGGCGGAGCTCGCTCGGGCTCGCCCAGACGCTGTCGACGTCCACGCTCACCGCGAGCTCCGCGCCGTGGCGGTCGTAGACGGTGCCGCGCTTGGGCGCGAGCCGCACGCTCCGGAGGTATTGCTCTTCCGCCATCTCGCGCAGCGCGGGCGCGCGTTCGATCTGCAGCTCGAACGCGCGACGCACGACCGCGCCCGCGCCGCAGAGCACGAGGAAGCCGAGCACGCCCACGCGCACGCGCAGCCAGCGGCGCCGACGATCGCGGTTCGCCACCGCGCTCGGAACGGGCGTGAGCGCGACGCTCATCGCACCCTCCCCGCGGTCCGCCGCGACTGACGCGGACGACCGTCGATCGGCACGATGCGCTCCGGCGCCGGTACCTCCATCTCGAGGTGACCACGTGCGACCGCCTCCACGCGCGGCGCCTGCCGCAGGGTCGCCGCTTCGGTGGAGAGCAGACGCCGCTGCTCGACCAGGCGTCGCTGCTCGCGGCGCGCGGCGTCCACGTCGAGCCCGAGACGGTTGACCTCGTGACGCATCGCGAGGTGCACCACGAACGCCGCGACCGTCGCGAGCACCGCCGCGAACCAGAGCGCCAAGAAACGCGGCGCGCTGCGATCGCCGAGCGAGACCCGCTTCTCGCGACGCCCCGTCGGCTTCGGCGCATCGAGCTCGCCGTCCAGCTCGAGCTCGAGCTTGCGGTTCTTGGACGCGCTCGGCCTGAGCTCAGTCACGGGGCCACCTCCCGCGACACCCGACGCGCGGCCCGGAGCTTCGCCGAGCGCGCCCGCGGATTCCGTGCCGCCTCGTCGTCGCTCGCGATCACCGGCTTCTTGGTGAGCCGCTCCATCCGCGGGTCGTCGCGGAACGCGTTCTTCACGAGCCGATCCTCGATCGAATGAAAGCTGATGATCGACGCCACGCCGCCGTCCGCGAGCACGTCCGGAAGACACGCGAGCAAGGCCTCGAGCTGCCCGAGCTCGTCGTTCACCGCGATGCGCAGCGCCTGAAACGTGCGCGTTGCGGGGTCGATCCGCTGACCGTGCTTGGGCCGAATCACGCGGTGCACCGCGGCGCGGAGATCGTCCGTCGTATCGAGCGCGTTCTCGTCGATCGCGCGTTTGATCGAGCGCGCGATCGGACGCGACTTTCGTTCGTCACCGTACTGAAAGATCACGTTCGCCAGCTCGGTCTCGTCGAGCCGCTCGCACAGCTCCTTCGCGGTCTCGCCGCGCGAAGGATCCATGCGCATGTCGAGCGGCCCCGAAAAGCGGAAGGAGAAGCCGCGCCCCGCGTCGTCGAGCTGCGGCGAGCTGACCCCGAGATCCGCCATCACGCCGTTCACGTGGGTGATCCCGAGCGATTCGAGCACCCGCGGGAGCGCGCCCGCTTCGCCCTTCACGAGCGTCGCGCGCTCCCCGAAGCGCGAGAGCCGTTCCCGCGCCGCCGCGAGCGCACGCTCGTCGCGATCGACGCCAATCACCCGACCTTCTGGGGCGCTCTTCTCCAGCAGGAGCTCCGTGTGTCCGCCACCACCGAGGGTGACGTCCGCGTAGACTCCACCGGATTTCGGCTCCAGCGCATCGACCGTTTCTTCACGAAGAATGGTCAGGTGATGAAACGAGCTTCCATCGGGAAGCACGATGGGCTCCACACGAAGAGGCGACACCGACTCCTGGTCGTCCACGACGTCGTCGACGACCTCGGTGGCGACCTCGACGTCGGCCGCCGCGGTCCGCTTCGCGAGCTCGGCCGCCTTCGCGAGGCGTTCTCGTTCGCGCCGCTTCACAGCCCGAGCTCCGCCAGGCGCGACGCCATCGCCTGCTTCTTGTCCTCGTCGGCCGCCACGGCGTCGCGCAGCGCGTCGAAGCGCTCGGTCGCCCAGAGCTCGACGTGTTTGCCCATGCCGGCCCACGTCACCTCGCGCTCGAGCCCCGCGTGCTTGCGCAGCGTCGGCGGGACGAGCACGCGGCCCATCTTGTCGAAGTCGCACTCGACCGCGCCGCTCACGTAGATGCGGCGGAGCATCGTCACGCTCGGGTCGAACTGCGGGAGCTTGGCGAGCCGCTCCTCGAAGGCGAGCCACTCGCGCATCGGGTACGCGACCAGGCAGGGCTCGAGGCCGCTCGTGATCACGAGCTTCGACTCGCCCTCGGACGCGAGCACGTCGCGAAAACGCGAAGGGAGCGAGGTTCGCCCCTTCCCGTCGATCGCGTGCTCGTAGCGCCCTCGGAACACCCTTCACCTGCGCGTGGCCTCGGCGGCGACGGCAGTGATCCCCACCGTGAGCCCCGAGCGCGGGCGAGAATGACACCTCTTGCCACTCTTTACCACCACGCCCCGAAGCTACGGGGGCCGGGAAAACGCGGTCAAGTTCTTGGCGTGTGCACAACCACTGGAAATCACTTCGTTTCAGGCAGAAACGGGCGCTCGCGGAGCGAAATTCACTGACCGTCGTTCCGACGGCACGACAGGATCACCGTCGACACCCGAGCATCGACACGATGGTCCTACGGATCGTAGCGGAATAGACGATCACGTCTACATCGAGACGGCCGGAGCGACGGTTTCGTCCAGACGGAACGATCGGCCGCATGAGTCGGCACCTGCATCGACGAGTGCAGCACCGTCGCCCGGCCCAGGGCGGACCGCGAGCTTTCGACAGACCGAGTCCATCGGCTCACGCGCTCGCGCTCCCGGCCGCGCTCGCGTAAGGTCCGCCGCGATGTCGCTCATCGCGCTCGAAGGGGTCGAGAAACGCTACGGCGAGCTGCGCGCGCTCAAGGGCGTGAGCCTCACGCTCGAGCCCGGTCGCATCGGCCTCCTCGGCCCGAACGGCGCCGGCAAGAGCACGCTGCTCAAGACGCTGCTCGGCCTCGTCGAGTCCGACCACGGCGTGGTGAAGGTCTTCGGCGAAGAGGTCCGCCGCGACCCCTTCGCGATCCGCGCGCGCATCGGGTACATGCCCGAAGGCGACTCGGTCATGCCCGAGCTCACCGCGCTCCAATACGCGACCTTCGCGGCCGAGCTCTGCGGGCTCCCGAAGTCCGAAGCCATCGCGCGCGCGCACCAGGTGCTCCACTACGTGGGCCTCGGCGAAGCGCGCTATCGACGCCTCGGCAGCTTCTCCACCGGCATGAAGCAACGCGCCCGCCTCGCGCAGGCCCTCGTCGGCGACCCGAAGCTCCTCCTCCTCGACGAGCCGACCAGCGGCCTCGACCCGCGCGGCCGCGACGAGATGCTCGCCCTCATCCACGACATCCCGACCCGCACCGGCACCAGCGTCATCCTCTCCACGCACATCCTCCCGGACGTGGAGAAGGTCTGCGATCAGGTCGTGGTGATCGCGGCCGGCGAGGTGCTCTACGCGGGCGCGCTCGAGCCGCTCATCGCGCCGGAGAGCGGCATCTACGAAGTCCGCCCGAAGGGCGACCCCGAGCCGCTTCGCCGCGCGCTCGAGCTCCAGCGCTGCGTGGTGAAGCTCCAAGGCGCGGCCACCCTCGAAGTCCGCGTCCCCGAAGGCCACGACGCGCGACTCATCCTGAAGACCGCGCTCGAAAACGGGCAACAAGTCCGCCACCTCGCCCCCCTGGTGAAGACGCTCGAGCGCGCGTTCCTGCAGACGCTCGAGCGCGCCCAGCAGAGCTGACGACCCGACGCTCCGACCATGATCGACCGAAACGGCCGACCACGCCGCCCTTTCGTGAGGTAGCCCGTGCCATCGGTCGATCTGTGTTTCGTCGGCCTTGCAGGTGGAGACGTCGCCATCGGCCTCCGCGACGACGACTTGGCAACCATCGACGCCATCGCACCGGGGTGGTCGAGCTACTTCGACGACACTCCACGCGCTCACCAAGTGACGATCGCGCCGTTCTGGGTCACACAGGCTCCAATATCAAACTTGGATCTTCGGCGCGCTGGATTCGCCGAACTGGCAAGAGACAGAGAAGACACTCTCGTGGCACGCGTTGCTCACGAGGACGCGAAAAGAGTCGCTCGTGCGCTGGGCGGACGACTGCCCACAGACATCGAGTGGGAGTATCTCTGCCGCGCCGAGAGCCCAAAGCTACTCCCCTTCGACGCAGCTCGCCGGGATGACGTGGAGCCGTGGATGCAGTGGCACGTCACGGCGGAACAACCCGAGAACGCATTCGGACTTCGCGTGCTCTACACGGGTGAATGGTGCGACTCTGCTGAGACTGACCCCATTCAGTGTGGCGGCGGCGCGTACTTCTGGCCGTGGCAAGATCAGGAGTGGGTGTGGTGCATGCCCACGGCGCGCGCGTTCCTGCAAGACCTGGTGGAGCCTGAAGCGTCCTTTCGGGTGGTGCGAGATTGAAGATGCGATTGATTTCGGATTCTGAGCGCGACCGACTCGGCGAGGGCGCGTGGGTTCTCGCGAACATCGCGGAGCGTCCGCTGATGTACCTCCCCTCGGTGGATCTACTTCAGTTCGTGTCCTACCTCGAAGGCTTCGATCGCGCGTATGGAGGCGGTGCGCTTCTGGGCTTTCGGGAATGGGTTCTCCTAGTTCGAGGCGGGCACCCGGAGCGCGCCTGGTGGTCGAATCTTCTGGAAGCCGAGCTCTCGATCTCCGACGAGCGCGAGCTGCACGGCGAGAACGCTCATCTCGACGCCATTCGACGAATCGTGTCGCAGTTCATCGAGTTTCGTCGGTTCGTCGCGGCGCCCGATGGATGGACGAGACTGTTCCGCGACTACGACGAGTGGCATAAGGACTACCTGAGGCCGTGATGGCACGATGGACCCTAACGTTCGCTCTCGCGCTCGGTTGCGCCGCCTCCTACGGCCCGGCGCCCCTCGAGCCGGAGCGGCCGATCGCGGAGCTTTCGGAGGACGAGTGGCAGGTGCTGTGTCGGTGGGTGAACGGCCGCCGGCCCGACTTTCCATCGGGGTATCAGGTCTGTCTCGACGTCCCACCGGAGGGGCTAGGGAACCCGGGCGTAACCAGCATTCGTTTCGGCGACCCCGTGGATTTCTGCGACCTCCGAGACCAGGTGAGGGCAGAAACGGTCGGTGACCTGGCGGAGGTCGTGGAGTGCCACTCTCGATGGCGCGAGCATCGAGCGGACTTCTTTCGGGGGTTCCGAGCGGATGTGGCTGCGGCGAACCGCCGGGAGATTCCGAGGATCCAGTGCCTCGTTATTGTCCAGTCTTGCGGTGCGACGTGTTGCCCCTTGTGTTCACCTTCGGATGGGGCGAGTGCTACGAAGGGCCCGACGCCTGTTCGCACGAATGCGGTTGCACGTGTGTCGGAACGCCGCGCGAGTGTGGTGATTGAATCGCCGTGCTGTGCGCTCTTTGCGGCGCCAGAATCGAGATCAGCCGCTCGCACGCGTCGTGGCTCTGAGCGTTTGCTGCGGCCCTGACGTCGATCACCGACGGGACGCCCCGACCGCACGAGTCGCCCCGTCGTCTGGTTCGCGGGCGGCGCGGCGGGCCACAAGCGCGGGGAGTTGGACCCTCCCGGAGCGGCCGTGCGAAGGTTCCGGTCGATGCGCGCCACTCTCCTCGCCGCGTTCGTCGCCGCGTCCTCGCTGGTCGGGCTCGCCTCGTCCGCGCACGCGCAGGTTAGCGGCGGATCGTTCGGCGGCGGCAGCTTCTCCTCGGGCGGCGGCGGCGGTGGATACTCCGGCGGGTCGAGCTACGGCGGCGGCAGCAGCTTCGGCGGCAGCTCGTACTCGGGCGGCTCGTACTCGGGTGGAGGTGGCGGCGGCTCGATGAGCTGCGGCTCGCTGGTGGTGGTCCTCTTGATCTTCGCGGTCGTGATCGCGATCCAAGCCGCTCAGAAGGGCGGCGCGGTCGCGCAGCGCAACACCGACGGCGGCTGGGGAACCATCGACATCGTGCAGGTGCAGCTCGCGCTCGACGCGCGCTCGCGGCGCTTCGTGCAAGAGAAGCTGATGGAGCTCGCGCGCGGCGATACGCAGTCCAAACAGGGGCTCGCGCACCTCGCGCGTGAGACCGCGTTGTTGCTGCGTCGCGCGGAGGCCGCGTGGATCTACGCTGGCGTGCGCGAGTGGAACCCGCAGTCGCCCGCGCACGCGGAGGCCCAGTTCCGGCAGGCCGCGAACGACGCGCGCTCGCGCTTCCGGCACGAGCTGGTCCGTGGCTACCAAGGCCAAGTCACGAACGTGAACGCGCCCGGCACCCGCGCGCGCGCCGAAGAGGGCGAAGGCGTGGTGGTCGTGACCTTCTTGCTCGCGGCACACGTCGAGATCCCGAACGGCCACGACCCCTCGCGCCCGGCCGATCTCCACACGCTCCTGCAGCGCGTCGTCGCGCTTCAGCCCTATCAGATCGCGGCGCTCGAGGTGATCTGGTCGCCGGCGGAAGAGACGGATCGCATGAGCACGGCGGAGCTCGAGATGCTCTACCCGGAGCTGCGGCGCCTCCCGAACGACGCGCGTGCGGGACGGGTGTTCTGCGGCTACTGCGGCGGCCCCTTCGCGCACGAGCTCTCGCGCTGCCCTCACTGCGGTGCCCCCGCACAACACGTGCGCCCCGCGACCTGAGCGAGCGAGTGCCCACGAGCATGTGAAGCGCGACCCGAGCGCGACGAGCGCAGTGGGTCGAGGAGTGGCGCAGAGCTCTCGTCGGTGAGCGTGTGCCCGCCTCGCGGCGTACGGCACCGCCTGGCGTCGCACGGATGACGCGGCCGACCGGTTGCGCTTGGCGTATCCTCCGGCGCGATGAGCGACCGCCGTCGGCACGAGCGCCTGCCCTCCTCCGCCCGCGTTTGGTGGGCCCCGATCGACGAAGACGCGGTCCAGCTCGATCGGCTCCGCGACATCAGCTCGTCGGGCGCGTGGATCGAGACCGAGGCCCTCGCGCATCGCGGCACCCTCGTCACGCTCACGATCGTCGCGGACGACGAGACCGAGCTCGCATCCGGCTGCGCGCGCGTGATCTGGGCCGATCCGATCCGCGGGCTCGGCGTGGAGTTCGTGGATCTGCAGGTCGCCCCCGAGACCGTGGCGGCCAAGGCCCCTCCGCCGCTCCCGGGCGGTGCGGTGAAGCCACCCCCGATGCCCGTTCGATCGCGCGAGCCGTCGGTGGAGCACGCGCCGCTGGTCGAGCTGCTCTCCACCCGCGCGGCCGGCGTCGTGATCGGCATCGACCTCGGCACCACGAACACCTGCGCGTCGATCGTGATCGACGGCAAGCCGGTGATCATCCCCGGGCGCAACGGCGCCACCACCATCCCGTCGATCGTGCACTTCGACGAAGACGGCGAGGCGCACGTCGGCGAGCGCGCGGCGAGCCGACACGTGCTCGCGCCGACCCGCACCGTCTACGGCAGCAAGCGCCTGCTCGGTCGCACCTTCCGCGAGCGCCTCGCGCGCGAGCTGCAGACCCGCTTCGCGTACCCGCTCGGCGAAGCGGACGATCAACACTTCGGCGTCCGCCTCGACGACTTCGTCATCGGTATGGACGACGTCGCGACGAAGATCCTCGCCGAGGTGAAGACCGCCGCGGAGGAGCACCTCGGACGCCCCGTCGAAGGCGCGGTGATCACGGTGCCGGCGTACTTCAGCGAGCCGCAGCGCGAGGCGGTGCGTCGCGCGGGTGCGGCCGCCGGCTTGGTGGTCCATCGCCTCGTCACCGAGCCCACCGCGGCCGCCGTCGCCTACGGGCATCGGCGCGGGGTCAAGGCGCGCATCGCGGTCTGGGACTTCGGCGGCGGCACCTTCGACATGTCGATCGTCGACATCGACGATCACGACTACCGCGTCATCGCGACGGGCGGCGACAACTTCCTCGGCGGCAGTGACTTCGACGACATGCTCGCGTCGCACCTCTGGGAGACCTTCGTCCGCGACGCGCGGCTGGGCGCGCTCGATCCGACGCCGCAGCAGGTGGCGCGGCTCCGCGAGGCCGCCGAGCGCGCGAAGCGGAGCCTCAGCGTCGAGGTCGATCACGACGTGCACCTGCGCGACATGACGACCGAGCCGCGCCGTGACTTGCGGGTGCGCATCACGCGGTCGGAGCTCGAACAGCTCATCGCACCGTGGGTGAACCGGAGCGTGGAGGTCGCGCGCGACGTGCTGCGCCTCGCGAGCCTCGAGCCGCGCGACGTCGACGACGTGATCCTCGTCGGAGGGTCGACGCGCGTGCCCGCGGTGCGTCACGCAGTCGAGGGGCTCTTCGGTCGCCGCGCGAGCCGCCGCATCAACCCCGACGAAGCGGTCGCGCTCGGCGCCGCGTTGCTCGCGGCGGAGCTCGACGACGAGGCGGCCCTCGCGCTCCGCGACGTGCTGCCGATGACGCTCTTCCACACGAACGCGCAAGGCCGGCAGGACGTGCTCCTCGCGCGCAACACGCGCGTGCCCGTCACCCTGCGCAAACGGGTGGCGCTCGACGAGCTCGGCGTGCTGCAGCTCCCGCTCTTTCAGGGCGATTCGGGCGACCCGGCGCAGGACGAGTACATCGGCAGCGTGGTCGTTACGTCGACGACGCCGCGCGAGACGATCGAGCTCGTGCTCTCGTTCGACGGGCACGGCGTGATGACGATCGAGGCGAACGGCGCGGACGGACGCACCCGCGACGTGCAGCTCGATCGTTCGCGACCGTGGAGCCAAGTGCTCGCCGAGCTCGGGCTTCGGCGCGACGCCCCGGAGGCGAAGCCGAAGCCGACCTCGAAGATGGGCGCGCTCTTCGGGCGCCTCTTCGGCCGCAAGTGAAGCGACGCTCGAACGCCGCGCAGCGCGTGTGACGACGTCGCATGGAGGACGGTGACGCGCGCTTCCCGCGTGACGGCGTCGCCGCGAACCGAGCGAGCCATCGAGCGCGCTCGTCCTCGTCTGCGATCGACGAGCGCCTCAGAGCGACTTCGTGAACACCATCCGAGCGCGACCGGGACCCGCGTAGTGTGCGACCTCTTCGCTCGCGAAACCGAGCGCTTCGTGGAACGCCACCGACGCGTCGTTGCCGACCGCGGCGATCGCCTTCAAACGTAGAACTCCCTCCGAACGACAGCGCTCCTCGAAGCGCTCGTAGAGCTGCTGTCCCACGCCGCGTCGACGAAAGTCGGGGTCGATGCCCACGAGGTGTACGTAGCCGGAGTCCTTCCGCGGCGTGATGAGACCGAGCAGAAAGCCGACCACGCGGCCGTCGTCCTCGGCGATGAGCGCGTACTCGCCGAGCTCGTAGAAGAAGTAGGGATGCGCGCGTTGTCCGGCCGGTCCGCCCCACCATCGATCCAGCACGGAAACGAGGTAGTCGTAGTCCGGCTTCTCGATCCCGCGGATGTGCAGCGCCCCCATCGTCGTCACGGGGTACCACGGCCCTTCCCTCAGCGCACGCGACCTCGGGTGACCGCTCACGCGAGTCGGCCGCCGCGTTCCCGCACCACACGTCGTCACGTGAGCCGCGACGCTCGACTCGCACGCGAACGCGCGCGTGCCCCCGCCTTCACCTCGGCTCCCGTCCGACATCCGTACTACCCTCCGCGCCCATGGCGCCTCCGAAGGCCTCCACGACCGGCGTCCGCTTCTGTCCCTTCTGCGGCGAGTCGTTCGAGGACGAAGCGCGCTGTCCCGAGCACGACATCCCTCTGGTCGGCTTCGACGAGCTCCAGCGCATGCGGGGCAGCGGCGCGCCCGACGACCACCAACCGCTCGCGACCCACGACCCACGCTTCGGTCGCGGCTGGCTCGTGCTCGGCGCGCTCGTCGCGATCGTCGGATTCTTGTTGCCGTTCGTGGAGGTCGCCTACCCGGACGGCTCCGCACGCGCGACGGGGCTCGCGACCGCCTCGACCGTCGCGCTCAACCTCTGGCTCGTCCCAGCGGTCGCGCTCGCGCTCTTCGGGATCGTGATCCGTCGCCGCACGCCGAGCTCCATGCGAAGCGCACGCCTCGCGGTGGCAGGCTTGTGCGTCCTCGGTGGTGCGAGTCTCGCGTTCACGCTGCACCGCGTGCAGAGCGGGGTCGCGCAGGTGGAGCGTGCCTACGGCCGCGACGTGGAGATCGCGCTCTTGGCCGGCTTCTGGGTCTGCGCGGTGGGGCTGGCGATTGGCCTCGTCGGCGCGGTGCGCTTCGGCCGCGTTCCCCCCGAACGTCCGCGGTATCGCGTCGAGTGAGGCTCCCCAAAACCCCTTCTCTCGGGGTCTTTGGTAAAGACCCCCTCCACTGGGCCAAGCCCAGCGGAGCCTCCCCCAAAACCCCTTTTGATTCGCGAGCGCGAGGCGAGCTATCCTCCGCCGCGTCCCGAAACCATTCGGGCTGGAGGACTCCGCATGACCTACTCCGGTGCCGCCAAGGCCCGCGAGGCTCGCGAATCGCTGGGCCAAGCGCTCGAAGCGCTGCAGCGCGACTCGAACATCCCCGAAGACGTGATGGCGGTCGCGCAGAACATCGCGCAATCGGTCGGAGCGCTCTTCGAGGCCGAGCGCGCGTCGTCCGAGCCCGACGGGAAGGCCAGCGTGAAGGCTGCGCTCGGCTCCCTGAGCCAGACCCTCGCGCTCCTGCAGGACGTGCGCACGCAGCACGGGGGCATTGCGACCGCGACCGAAGTGCTCGCGAAGACGATGAGCCTGCTCTTCCCGCTGACCACCGTGCCGAGTCGGCTCCCGCCGGCGGACCACGCGGCGCCACAGCCACACATCCCACCGACCGCGCCCGTGCCCCACGCGAACGCGTTCGCGCCAACCGCGGTCGCTCCGCAGGCCGCGCCCATTCCGCAGCAAGCCCACGCGCCGCAGCCCGCGCACTGCCCCTGCCACTTCGGCGCGGACGCACCGCACTCGGTGCACGTGTAGAC
>ERZ761607.2076-NODE-2076-length-22781-cov-3.248966_pt1 | contig 22781 bp, 20 predicted proteins | sample MGYA00511164_ERZ761607 | MGnify/ENA primary metagenome ERZ761607 (study PRJEB28899, sample SAMN02445080) | bioreactor sludge metagenome | biome: EBPR sludge | place: Australia: Brisbane, Thorneside Wastewater Treatment Plant | collected 2011-06-22 ... | reverse complement strand
GGGCGGACCTGGTTGCTGGCAGCATGGTCAACCTTTGGCTTGGTTTGGCGCGCGGTCGGCGTCATCGTCACGCCATGAATCCGCCCAACCGTTTGATGACGTTCTCAACTGCCGCGCATCCGAAGAGCCGCCGCAATTTCCTCGGCCAACTGCTCTTGGCCGGGGCTGGTTTCTCGATCCTTGGCTGTCGCACCACCGGGCCACGCAAGACGGCGGACGGCTGGTTGGAATTGTACAACGGCCGCAATCTCGACGGCTGGATTCCCAAGATCCGTCATCACGCGGCGGGCGTGAACTACGGCGAGACGTTCCGCGTCGTCGATGGTCTGCTCACGGTCGCCTATGATCCGGCGGCGTACCCGCAGTACGACGAGCGCTTCGGGCACCTGTTCTACGAACAGAGTTTTTCCCATTATCGGCTGCGGGCGGAGTATCGCTTCATCGGCCAGCAGGTGGCGGGTGGTCCGGGCTGGGCGATCCGCAACAGCGGTTTGATGCTGCACGGGCAGACGCCCGAGTCGATGACGGTGGACCAGGATTTCCCGGCCTCGATCGAGGCGCAACTGCTGGGCGGCGACGGCACGAATCCACGGACCACGATGAATCTCTGCACACCGGGCACGAACGTGGTGATGGATGGCAAGCTCTTCACGCCGCACTGCATCAACTCGAAGTCGAAGACCTTCCACGGCGAGCAATGGGTGCTGGCCGAGGCCGAGGTGCGGGGCAACGAATTCATCCGTCACTTCGTGAACGGCGAGGAGGTGCTGTACTACGAACAACCGCAACTCGACGAACGCGACGCCAGCGCGCGGCGCCTGCTCGCGGCGGGGCATCCGAAGCTGATCAGCGGCGGGACGATCTCGCTCCAGTCCGAGAGCCACCCGGTGCAATTTCGCCGGGTTGAACTGCTGCCGCGCGATGCGTGAGCAAGGGACAAGTTACGGTGCCGCAGCAGCACCGCCCTACCCAAATTTGGTAGGGCGGACCTGCCGGTCCGCCGTGGATTCCCGCCGACGAGCGTTGCGATGTTGGCGGTCTGTGGCAAACGCACTCTCCATGGTGGTTGTATTTTCCTTGGCGAGAGTGGGACTGGCCGCCGAACCCGTTTCGCCCTGGGACACCATCGCCCCACTGTTCAGCGTGCCGGCCGAGTTTGCCGGTCAATTCGGCAAGTATCGCTCGCCGCTGACGTTCAACGACGGCTCGCCGGTGCGTACACCCGAAGACTGGTCCCGCCGCCGGGCCGAATTGCTTCGCGACTGGCACGACCTGATGGGGCCATGGCCGCCCGTGCTCGAGCGTCCGCGTTTCGAGGTGTTGAACGAATCACGGCGCGAGAACTTCACGCAGCGCCGCGTGCGCGTGGAAGTGGCCGACAATCAGTTCACTGAAGGCTGGTTGCTCGTGCCCGATGGGACCGGTCCTTTCCCCGCCGTGTTCGTGCCGTTCTACGAACCCGAGACCAGCGTCGGCCTGAAGGACAAGGTCGGCCGTGACTTCGCGTTGCAGCTCACGCGACGCGGCTTCGTCACGCTGTCCATCGGCACACCGGTCGGTGACGCTTGGAGGCCGGAGCGCGGCGGCGTGCAGTCGCAACCGCTTTCCTATTACGCCTACGTCGCGGCAAATTGCTGGACGGCGCTCGCGCAATTGCCGGCGGTGGATGCGCAACGCATCGGGGTCGTGGGCCACAGCTACGGCGGCAAGTGGTCGCTGTTCGCGGGCGCGTTGTGGGACCAGTTCGCCGCGGTGGCGACGAGTGATCCCGGCATCGTGTTCGATGAGTCGCGACCCAACGTGAACTACTGGGAACCGTGGTATCTGGGCTTCGATCCCGACAATCCAAGACCGAAGCGCGGCGTGCCGGCGGCGGACAATCCGCGCACCGGCCCGTATCGGCGCATGATCGCCGCCGGTCGCGACTTGCATGAACTGCACGCGCTGATCGCCCCGCGCCCGTTCTTCGTGAGCGGCGGCTCGGAAGATCCACCGGAGCGCTGGCTCGCCTTGAATCATTCGGTGGCGGTGAACCGGTTGCTCGGGTTCACGAACCGGGTCGGCATGTCGAACCGGCCAACACACGACCCCACGCCCGAGTCGAATGCCCAGTTGATCGCTTTTTTCGAGCACTTCCTCAAACCCTACGCTGGCCGGCGCGACGAGGCTTTGAACAATTCCGCACTCCGCACTCTGAATTCCGCGCTCACCTACATTCCCCCGCCCGAATCGCAGGGCGGCTGGCGGAAGCTCGAGTCGCCCGGGGACATCCGCCGGCTCGCCGGCATGGACCCGGCGAAACTCGACGAACTCGCCGCGTGGCTGAGGCAAAGCGATGATCGCAACTTCGCGGCCGTGGTGATTCGCAATGGCTACGTCGTGCTCGAAGTCGAGCGCGGCAACAGTGCGAAGACCGACTCGCGGCGGGTCGCGTCTGTCTCGAAGGCGATCTGCGCGACGGTGCTGGCCATCGCCGCCGCGCGCAGCCGGCAGGGGCTCACGCCGCGCAAGATGACGTTCGACGATCCGGCGTTTGACTTCATCCCATGGGCGCAGCCGCTCAGCGATCCGCGCAAGGCCCGGATCACCGTGAGGCAATTGCTCAATCACACGTCGGGGATCTGCCCGGAGGCGACCGGCGCACCGAACGACGGCTCGTGGGAATATATCCTCGGCCACACCGGCGATCCGCGCACGGCGACGCTGGCGTTCGATCCGGGCACGGGTTGCGGCTATGCGACCCACGCACTGGCGCACGCGGCGCTCGTTTGCGAAACGGTGACCGGAAAGCCCTACGACGAGTTTGCGATCGAGACCCTGTTCAAACCGCTGGGCATCGAGCGCTGGTGGTTTCAGTACTTCGACGGTGGTGAAAAGGTTGGCCGACACCCCTCGCACGGGCTCGGCCTGCCGGCCCGCGATCTGGCACGCATCGCCTACTGCATGTTGCGGAACGGGCGCTGGGGCGAAGCACAGGTGATTCCCGAATGGTTCATCATCGAGACGGCGAAGGCCACCCACGAGGTGCGGTCACCCGAACTGCGCTGGAAACTGAACCCGCAGGTCTTTTCGCACGGCTGGGAACTGCCGGCCTTGCATCACGGCGAGGACGGCCGCTCAGGCGATGGCATTCCGGCGGACGCGCGCTCGAAGCCGGGCTCGGGCGGCCAGCTCATCGCCTTTGTGCCCAGCCTCGATCTCGTGATCACCCGCCAGACTGGAAGCAGCGGCGGCTGGGAGTTTGAGGAATATCTGCGCCGGGCCTGCGCGGCCGTCAGCATAGCCTCCCGGCCGTGAGCCGGCGGCTTCCCTGACCGTCACAAAGGGTCAACCGGTCATGATCCGCTGGCTCAATGCTCCTTGTGGTCAAGTGAGGCGCGAAGCTGCTTGAGATCCGCTTCCATGCGGGCCAGCACGGCGGAGACTTCGCGGGGCGGAACATTCGGATCGGGCAGCGATGAAAGCTCCTGCATGGTGGACACGATGATGCCGATGAACAGGTTGAGGATGGTGAACGTGGCGATGACAATAAACGGCACGAAAAACGCCCACGCCCAGGGATGGGCTTCCATCACCGGCCGCACGATGCCCATCGACCAGCTTTCGAGCGTCATGATTTGAAAGAGGGTGTAGAGACTCTTGCCCAGCGAACCGAACCACTGGGGATGAGTTTCGGCAAACAACCCCGTGGCCAAGACGCCGGCGGTGTAGAAAAAAATGGTCATCACGGCCACCACGGAAGAAAGGCCGGGAATGGAATGGAGAAAGGCGGCGACCACCTTGCGCATCTGGGGCACGACCGTGAGCAGGCGCAACACCCGCAGCACCCGTAATGACCGTAGGACAGCCCACGGCCCGGCATTGGGGGCGAGGGCGATGGCCACCACCGCAAAGTCGAACCAGTTCCACCCGCTCCGCCAGAAGAGCCCGCGATAGGCCACGAAACGGAGCACTAGTTCCGTTACAAAGAAAATCAGGCAGATACGATCCACCCATTCCAGCAGTCCGCTCCAACCGCCGACCGCGCCGGGCGATGCCTGCAGGCCCAGTACGGCGGCATTGATCAAAATTACTGTGGTGATGAGATGCTGAACGGGCAGCGACTCCAGCCGCCGGCCGAGGGTCAACCGCCACGAGGCCACAGCGGGCGTGTTCTCAAGTCGTCGCAAATCCAGGTCGCTCATGATGTCGCGTGGGATATAGTGGCCACTTGTCCGAGCCGCAAGGGGGAACTGGTCGGTCGTGAATGCCGCTCCCGGCCTCACTCATCTTTCGCGCTGAAAGGATTCTGAGAGCGGGGCTCCCCGGAAGGTTCCGCGGCGTAAAGCCACCCAACGGGTACGTGCATCACCAACACAACCAGCACACTGAGCAGATCCAGCCAGCCCGCCGCGTGCAGAAAGACAGTCGCCGTCAACCACAGCGCGCCGGGAATCAAGGCCGCCTGGGCCACACGCGTGGCTCCGGTGAAGTCCAGATCGCGATCGAGATAAAACGCCAGCAGACGGATGGCCCAAGCGTACACAATGGTCAGGAGCCACCAGGCGATTATGAGGTAGAGCGCGTGTCCCAGGGCGATGGCGGTGAACAGGAAGGGCTGCCACGCCCGCCACCACGCCCCGGTTTCGGTGCGGCCGACCGATCGGTCGCCAATTCCTTCGTAGCTGAAAGCCGTGCAGCCGAACAACGAGCACACCAGGAAGCGGTCGATTTGCAGGATGAACCGCACATCGGAAACCTGGTCGCGCGGTCCGGCTTCCGTCCAGTTCAGGGCAATGGCCAGATACCGGTTGCTGGCGAGCGTGACGTCCGTGCTGGCGCCGCCTGGTTGCAGAATGCCCTGACGAAGCTGGCCCCCGTCCGCCAGTTGATCGATCGCCGCGACGATCACCGGCTGCCAGCAGCGGTTCAGAAAAAACAGGATGCTGACCACCGATATCGCGGCGGTAAGGCCGAGGGCGATCCAGAGCTGCCAGCGGGGCGCGCCCGCCGCCCGCGCGGCTCCGCGCGGTGTGAAGGGATGCCACATCGGAGTCGAGGCTGGGCTGGGCGGCGTCATGATCAAGGCACTGCGGAAGGAACGGTAGGTCAGTCAACCGCTTTCCGGCAAGGTGCGAACGGCGGCTTGCGCGTCGGCCCGGTTGCGCGATGCTGGTCCGGCAACGCATGTTCGGCCAACTCCAGTCATCCGGTCGCGGCGCAGGCTACAACCCGGCCAACCGTTTCGAGTCGCTCACGCTCGAACCTGATCCGGATTGGGATCCGTCCGAGAACCCGCCGGTGCGGACGCAATTCCTGCGTGATCTTTCGCAGACGATTCTCACCTACAACGACAGCCCGGACATTCCCTTTCGCACGAGCCTGAATCCCTATCGTGGGTGCGAGCATGGCTGCGCCTACTGCTACGCGCGGCCCACGCACGAATACCTGGGCTTCTCCGCCGGGCTGGATTTCGAGAGCCGGATCATGGTAAAGGAGAACGCGCCGGAGCTGCTGCGTGAGGAGTTAAGTGCCGCGAACTGGCGGCCACAATGGATTGCGCTCAGTGGCGTGACCGATCCCTATCAGCCGGTGGAGAAGAAGCTGCAAATCACCCGGCGCTGCCTCGAAGTGCTGGCGGAGTTTCGCAATCCGGTCGGCATCGTCACCAAGAACCGCCTCGTGACGCGCGATCTCGACGTGTTGGGTGAACTCGCCCGGCACCGCGCGGTTTGTGTTTATCTCTCCCTGACAACGCTGCGCCCGGAACTGCGTCGCAACCTGGAGCCGCGCACCGCTTCGCCGACGGCCCGCCTGGAGGCGATCCACACGCTGGCGGCGGCCGGCATTCCGGTGGGCGTGTTGACGGCACCGGTCATTCCCGGTTTGAACGATGAGGAGATTCCCGCGTTGCTCCAGGCGGCGGCACAGGCCGGGGCGCAGTTCGCCAGTTACGTCATGCTGCGGCTGCCCTTGGCCGTGCGGCCATTATTCGAGGAGTGGCTGGAACGCTGTGTGCCGGAGCGGAAGGCGAAAGTGTTGAACCGCCTGCGTGCGATCCGGGGTGGCAAGCTGAACAGCGCGGAGTTTGGCGACCGGATGCGCGGGCAGGGATTGTTCGCCGAACAGATCCGGCAATTGTTTCTGGTGTCGGCGAAGAAGGCGGGCTTGAACCAGCGCGGCCCCGAGTTGTCCACAGCGGCTTTCCGCCGCCCGGGCGGCCGGCAATTGGAGTTGTTGCCCGATTGAGGCGGGGCACAGTTCACATCTTCGGCAGGGCTCTGATTTGCACCGAGTTTCGTTTCCGCCGTTGACCAGCCGGGCCGGAGCGGAGTTAATCCGTCCACGCATGAATTCACGACGCTCCCTCAAACGGAATGCCGGCTCGCGCCTGGCATTGATGTCTGTCCCCCTGGTCACCGGCTGCCTGCTGGCGCCCGGGGCCGCGACCGCGCAGGAAGCGTTGCGCACGGCGGTGGAAGGGGATCGCAGTTACCAGATTCGCCGGCAGCGTGTGAGCGAGCCAGCGGGGTTGATGAGTTGGGGGCCGGTGCAGTTTGATTTGGGCACTTTTCTGCGTCTCACCTATGACGACAACGTACTGTTAAGCGATGCTGACAAGCAGGATGACTTCATTATTGCGCCTGGCGTGGGCTTGGGAGGCTACTGGCCAATCACGGATCGCTCGCGGCTGTCCGTCGATCTCGACTTGTCCTACTTGATCTACACTCAAGGTACACGGGATGACCGGGTGAATCTGTCCGCCAGTTCGGGTTCGGGGTTGGCACTGGACTTTGAGGTCGGACGGACTTTGACAACGATCTACGACCGCTTTTCTTTGACCGACCAATTGCTGGATCAAGGTGAGGTAAGTGAAACGCGGAACTACGGTATTTTTAACAATACCGCCGGCCTGCGCAGCCTCTGGGCTCCGGAACCCGTTTATTTTGAGGGTGGGTATGCTTGGGATGTCGCCTTGTCCACCGACGGTGAATTTCGCGACCGCGACCGTCAGTCACACCAGTTTTTCTTGCGGGCAGGCCAGATTATCGAGGAGCGTACACGCTGGGGTCTGGAGGGGACAGCGGGGCATACGATTTATGATGTGGGAGTGCGCAATGACTTCAGTGCTTTTAGTGCCGGACCATATTTGGAGTGGCAGGTGACTGAGGCTGTCAGTCTCAGCCTGCGGGGAGGGTGGTCGTGGACAGTTTTCGATCAGACTGGCACCGAGCCCGTACCGGACGATTTGTCGGTGCCCTACGTGGGAGTGGATGCGCGACATCAACTGACCGAGGACTTCAGCCACAGCCTGTCCGCCACGCGGGAAGTGCGAGTAGGCTTTACCTCCCAGTTTACCGAGGTGCTGCGCGTGCGTTACAGCTTTGGCTGGCAGGTCGCCGAGAGTGTGCGTGTGAACGGTGGGGTGTTCTACGAATTCGGCGAGATTCCGCGTACTCCCACCGACGAGGAGTATGATCGCTACGGCCTCGATTTTGGGGTGCCCTTCCGATTGACAGAGCGACTGGGACTCTCTCTGGCTTATCGTTTTACGCAACGCGATTCCAACGTGGTTGGGCGCGATTACACGAACAACCGGGTGACTGCCACGTTAAGCTACAGCTTCTGACAGATAATTGTCTCCAGACAACGGTGCAACTTCGGCGTGAGCTGCCCGGTACCCAGCAGCACGCGTCGGGAAATAAGCGGGATGATTTCTGCCTTTTGCCCCTTCAGAAGCTCCTTCAACAGCGAAGCATTCGTGCGGGTGGCGAGACTGTTGCCTGCAGTTTGCATCAGGACAATTCTTGAGACTTTCACCAGCCTCGGCGGCAATGCGGCGAGCACGAGCCGGACTTGATTCACCGCCCCCAGCCGGTTGGGGCAGACGATGATGGGGCGGGCCTTCAGGTCCACTATCAAGTCGCGTGCGTCGAAACCCTCGCCGAGCGGGCTGAGCAAGCCGCCTGCTCCTTCGATCAGGAGCGTTTCACATTGAGTGGCGGCGGAGCGAAGGAATTGCAGTGCTTCGGCCTGCCGGACCTTTCGCTTCTCCCGTCGCGCGGCCAGCAGTGGTGTCAGAGGCGCGCGAAAATGCCAGGGATTAAGTAAGTTCAGAGAGACCTCATTTGCCTGCGCTTTCCGCAGCAGTTGTGCGTCTTCGCGTCCTCCGGAACAGAAGGGTTTTACCGCCAGTGCGCGGACTCCGCGTTCACGCAGATGGCGGACGAGCAGCGTGGTCAAGACTGTCTTGCCCACGCCCGTGTCGGTTCCCGTGATGAAGTAGATCGAGGCCATCGGCAGTTTGGATCGCGCCCGGTTCCGGCATTCAGGGCCTGTGCGGCGACTTTCTGGCGGGTGCGAGCCGCCAGAGCAGGAAGATGCCAACGACGAGGATTCCCAGGCTGACGAAATGGGCCGGGGTGAACCAGCCACCGAGATGATATTGTGCCGGTGCGTAATCCCCGCGGAATAGCTCAACGAACGAGCGAACCAGCGCGTAGCTGATGAGATAAACCCCGAAGATCTGCCCGTCGAACTGCTTCCGCCGATAGAGCCAGGCCAGCGCCACGTACAGGCCGAAGTTCAAAACAGATTCATATATTTGGGTGGGATGCACCCCGTGCGGATGCGTCTCATGGCCCGCTGGAAAGTGAACCGCCCAGGGCAGTTCACAAACCCGACCATAACAACAGCCAAACATGAGGCAGCCGATGCGTCCCAGCGCATGGCCCAGGGCGATGCTGGGGGCGAGTGCATCCGCCACCTTCCAGATTGGTTGGCGCTTGAGGCGCAGGTAGATGAGCCCGGTGACGACGGCACCAATCAGCCCGCCATAGAAGACCAGCCCTCCGCTGCGCAGGTTGAAAATGTGCCAGAGCGGCTGACCGGCAAACTGGCTGTCCCAGTAACTGATGACGTAGAGGGCGCGAGCACCCACAATCACGCCGCCCACCAGCCAGGGAGCCAGATCGGTGATGACGACCGGCTGGAGCTTGTCCAAAACACATCGGCGGGCGGCGGTCCAGACGCCGGCCAGAACGCCCAAGGCCAGAAAAACGCCATACCAGTGGATGGCAAAACCGCCGATTTCAAAGGCTACAGGATGCACGGGGCGGCCAAAGTAGGGGTTGGTAATTCAAAGATCAAACGACAAAAAGCGGCGCCTCTGTTCCGTGCGGTTTCAAATTGTACTGATGTAATAATACCCAATGGATGTGCCTGGCACGGAGAACAGGATTGATTTTATTAGATAATACAATTAGATGCTTTGAGCCATGCCGCTTGTGCCTGTTGAACACTTGGTTGTGAGGCTTAATGCTGACTCAAACATTCCGCCCTATGCTCAATTGGCCGGCCAGCTAAATTGTATTATTGAGGCAGGACAATTAAAGCCCGGCGACTTGCTGCCGCCCATCCGCAAGTTGGCCGGGCGCTTGAATCTCAACCCCAACACCGTGGCCCGGGCCTACGCCGAACTGGCCCAGGCGGGCCGGCTGCACAAGCGCGTTGGTTGTGGGTGTTTCGTGGCCCCAATTCAGGGGGGCAGAAGTCAAGAGGACCGACTCCAACTGCTGGCGGATCGAATCGAGGAACTCGTCAACGATGCGCGCGCCATGGGGATCACCACCGAGTCGTTGCTGGGAGCCGTTCGCCGAGTCAGCGACAACCTGCCCCTGGGTGAGGAACTCGCAAAGCTCAAACCTCGGCGCGAAACCAGCGAAGTTTTGTCCGAGAACCCGCCGTTTCCCGCCGCCAAGTCTGATCCGTTACCCGCCGCATCCGCGAGCCTCTGGCCGGCCGTCGGCTTCGTGGATTGAACAAGCCATTGCGCGCGCGGTGCCTCACAATCCAGACGGATGATCGAGGAAAGTCCACGGCAGCTTGAACCGCTGGGAAAGGTGTTCCGCCAGGGCCTTCACACCGAACGTCTCGGTGGCGTAGTGGCCGCCGTAAAACACGTTAATTCCGAGTTCCTCCGCGAGCGGAAATGTCCAGTGCGGTCCTTCGCCGGTGATGAACGTGTCCACCCCGGCGTCGGCGGCCAGCTTCATTTCCGCACCGGCACCTCCCGTCACCACGCCGATCTGGCGACAACGCGCCGGGCCACCGGCCAGCAACTTCACGGGACCGGCAACCACCTTTTCGAGCCGCCGGCCAAGTTGTTCCCGCGTGAGCGCCAGTTCACCGCGCAACCCCAGCAACTGGCCTTTCGTCTCGAAGAAGGGTTGGAGCCGGGTCAGTCCCAGCGCCCGGCAAAGCCGCGCGTTGTTGCCCAGTTTTGGGTGCGCGTCGAGGGGTAGGTGCGCGCTGTAAACCGCCAGATCATGGTCCAGCAGCAGGCGGAGCAGTTCATATTTGCGACCGGTCCAGGGAACGGTCGGCGACCAGAACAAGCCGTGATGCACGATCAGCAGGTTGGCGTCGGCCGCGATGGCCATTTGCACCGTGGCCAGGCTTGCATCCACGGCGGCGGCGAGGCGTCGAACCCGTCCGCGATTCTCGACCTGCAGGCCGTTCATGGCCCCGGGATAATCGGTGAAGGCATCCAGCCGGAGCAATTGATCGGCGTGTTTGACGAGCTGCGAAAGAGAAGCGGCGGCCATGCGGTGAGCAGACCAAATCCCGACCGGCGGGCAAAGCGCAATTCGCTTTCTGCCGGCGGTCGGCCTCGTCGCGCTGGTCAGCCGGCACGATGTCGTTCATCCTCCGAGGGTGTCCACGCTCGCCGCCCAGCGCCGTATCGAGATTCGCATCCGCGAATTGAAGCAGCTTTTCAACTCGATGGACCCGGCGCCCTTCCTGGAAAAGGATCTGGATGCGAACGCCGAGCAGTTCATCGTCGAGTCCGCCGAGGAACACCCGCTGGATGAACCACTGGAGCTGGTGGTTCACCTGTCCACCGCGCCCGAAGAAGCCGACCCCCACCACGTGGTGCTCACGGCCATCCACCACTACTTTCGGGAACGCGCCGAACACGCGCGCCTGGCTTTCCGGCGCTTGCTGCGACAAGGGCAGGCGAGCCTGCTGATCGGCATCGTGTTTCTCGCGGGCTGCTTCACGGGGGCCGAGTTGCTCGACCAGTTTCAGCCGACGAACCGCTGGCTCCTGCTCCTGCGCGAGGGGCTCGTCATCGCCGGCTGGGTGGCCATGTGGCGGCCCATGGAGATTTATCTCTACGACTGGTGGCCGCTGCGCCGGAAACTGAAACTCATGCGCAAACTCAGCCGCATGCCGGTGAAGGTGGTGCTGCCAAAGTCGGTGGCCGCCGTTCCGACCAGCGGGCCGGTTGTGCCGCCGGTCTGAACCTCAGCCTGGTCTTCAATCGGAAGAATCTTCACCTGGTAATTTCTGGTGGCCCGTCACCCGCCTCGTACTCGGGCAGCCGCCATTCCCAACGGATCGCCAGCAGGCGCATGATCAAGATTACCGCAACGCCTGCCGCCACCGACCAGAGTGGTTGCTTGAGGAAGTGCTGCATCAACACATACACCGTCGCGCCGCTGATGGCGGCGGTCGCATAAAGGTTGATGTCCTTGCGGAAAACGAGCGGTACTTCGTTGAGCAGCACGTCGCGCAGTATGCCGCCCGCCACGCCGGTCATGGTGCCGAGCGCGACGGCGATCAAACCGCCGGCCTCGAACTTCAGGCTCTTGCTCGCGCCCACGATGGTGAACATCGCCAGCGCGATCGCGTCCGCCGGCTCGAACCATTTGCGCGGGATCGTCAGCCAGCGCGCGGTTGAAAAGGTGACCAATGCCGCGATCAACGCGGTGACCACGAAAGCCGGGGCCTTCACCCAGAACACCGGTGTTGCCCCGAGGCACAGGTCGCGAATGGTGCCGCCGCCAAACGCCGTGACCAGCGCAAGCACGGTCACGCCGAACAAGTCCACCCGCTTGCCGCGCGCCGCCAGCACGCCGGCCACGGCGCTGACCGCGACGCCGAAGTGTTCGAGATAGGGTGTGAGGTTCATCTGCTACACGCCCAACTCCTTCTTCACTTCGCTGAACTGCGCCACCGCGAACTCCAGGTCCTCGCGGGTGTGCGCGGCGCTGATCTGCGTGCGGATGCGCGCCTTGCCCTGCGGCACAACCGGGTAGCTGAACGCGATCACATACACGCCCTTCACCAGCATGCGCTCGGCGAACTGTGCGGCCACCTTCGCGTCGCCAAACATGATCGGTACGATAGGATGTTCGCCGGCGAGGATGTTGAAGCCGGCTTTTGTCATCGCGTCGCGGAAGAAGCGCGTGTTCGACTCCAACCGGTCGCGCAGTTCAGTCGACGTTGAAAGCAGTTCCAACACTTTCAGCGAAGCGGCCGCAATGCTCGGGCAAAGCGTGTTGCTGAAGAGGTAAGGCCGCGAGCGTTGCCGGAGGAACTCCACGATCTCCCGACGCCCGCTCGTGTAGCCACCGCTCGCGCCCCCGAGCGCCTTGCCGAGTGTGCCGGTCAAAATGTCCACGCGGCCCATGACGTCGCAGTGTTCGTGCGTGCCGCGTCCGTGTTTGCCCATGAACCCGACCGCGTGCGAGTCATCAACCATGACGAAGGCATCGTATTTTTCGGCGAGGTCGCAGATGGATTTTAGGTTTGCGAGGTAACCGTCCATGCTAAACACCCCGTCCGTCGCAATCAGCCGGAAGCGCGCACCGGCGGCACCTTTCAGCTTCGTCTCGAGGTCGGCCAGGTCGTTGTTTTTGTAGCGGTTCCGTTGCGCCTTGCACAGCCGGATGCCGTCGATGATCGAGGCGTGGTTCAACTCGTCCGAGATCACGGCGTCCTCGGGGCCGAACAACGTCTCGAACAGGCCGCCGTTCGCATCGAAGCACGAGCTGTAGAGAATGGTGTCCTCGGTGCCGAGAAATTCGCTGAGCTTCGCCTCGAGTTGCTTGTGAATGGACTGCGTGCCGCAAATGAACCGGACGCTGGCCAGGCCGTACCCCCATTGGTCGAGCCCGGCGTGGGCCGCCGCGCGCACCTCGGGATGCTGGGCCAGGCCGAGGTAATTGTTCGCGCACAGGTTGAGCACCGGCTGGCCGTCGCTCACGCGCACGTGGGTGCCCTGCGGCGTGGCAATGACGCGCTCGGACTTGTACAGGCCCGCCGCGCGGATGTCGGCGAGCTGGGTGGAGAGGTGATTCTGGAAGGCTTCAGTCATACGTCGATCGTCGTTGTTGGTAGGGTGACGCACCTGCGGAACCCCAATCAAGCCAGGGCTCGGCCGGAGCCTCGCCCTACCATTGGCGGGCTAACTCCAATCCAGCACCACCTTGCCGCTGTGACCGCTCAGCATCACGGCGAAGGCCTGCTCGAATTCGGTGTAGTGATAGCGGTGCGTGATCACCGGCTTGATGTCGAGGCCGCCCTGGAGCATCACGGTCATTTTGTACCAGGTCTCGTACATCTCGCGGCCATAAATGCCCTTCACGGTCAGCATGTTGAAAATGACCGTGTTCCAGTCGATGGCGATGGGCTCCGCCGGGATGCCCAGCATCGCGATCTTTCCGCCGTGCGCCATGTTCGCGAGCATGTCCTGAAAGGCGGTTGCGTTGCCGCTCATTTCGAGGCCGACATCGAACCCTTCGTGCATGCCGAGTTCGCGTTGCACGTCCTTCAACGATTTCTCCTTGGGATTCACCGCCAGAGTCACGCCCAGCTTGCGGGCGAGTTCGAGTCGCCAGGGATTCGGATCGGTGATGACGACGTAACGCGCACCGGAATACTTCGCGATCGCCGCGCCCATGATCCCGATCGGGCCCGCGCCGGTGACCAGGACATCTTCGCCCAGCGTGGGAAATGACAGTGCGGTATGAACGGCGTTGCCAAACGGATCGAAGATTGATGCCACGTCACGGTCGATGTCGTCATGGTGAACCCACACGTTGGTCATCGGCAGGGAGATGAGTTCCGCGAACGCTCCGGCGCGATTGACGCCGACGCCCTTTGTATCCGCACACAGATGACGCCGCCCGGCGAGGCAGTTGCGGCAGCGCCCGCAGACGACGTGGCCTTCGCCGCTGACAATCTGGCCCGGATGAAAATCGGCAACGTTCGAGCCGACCTCGATGATCTCACCGACGAACTCATGCCCAACCACCATCGGTACGGGAATGGTCTTCTGCGCCCAGGCGTCCCATTTCCAGATGTGCAGGTCGGTGCCGCAGATGCCGGTCTTGTGGACCCGGATCAGGACGTCGTTGATGCCGACCGCCGGCTCCGGCACGTCTGCGAGCCAGAGGCCGGTTTCGCGTTTGCTTTTGATGAGGGCTTTCATGTGGGGCGGCGACAATTGGATTGCCAGCGTGCCGGCAGCTTGCCAAGGCTATCCACTAAACGGAATACGCGTGCAAGATGCTGGACGTCTTGCGTGCGGCATGCAAGACGTAATTCCACTATATGAGACAAAAGCGTAAGCCGGACGAGGCCCGGGCAAATCGCCTGCAGGGCACGCCGGCCGCGGCCGGGACGGAAAGCGGTTCGCTGTGCGCCAAGCTGCGGCAGTTGCGCACCGATCGCGGCTGGTCGCTCGAAGCACTGACCGCCGCGTCGGATGTGAGCCGTTCGATGCTCAGCCAGATCGAGCGCGGCCGGGCCAACCCCACGCTCGCCGTGGCCGTCCGCATTGCCCGCGCCTACGGGCTTTCCCTCGGTGAACTGATCGAGGAGCCGTCGCGCCAGTCGGCCATCCAGGTGATCCGGGCGGATGATCCGGCGCACGCCTTTCGTTCTGACGAGCTGTGTCAGATCCGCACCCTGTCGCCGCTGAACTTGGAGAAGGACGTGGAGTTTTATGAAGTCGTGCTCAAGCCCGAGGGCGAACTGCGGAGCGCGCCACACTTTGCGGGCACGCGCGAATTCCTGACCGTCGAGAAGGGCCGGCTCCGCGTCGAGTCCGGCCAGGACACCATCGAGTTGAACCCCGGCGATTCCGCCAGCTACCGGGCCGATGTGCCACACGCATTGGTCAACACCGGCCGCAGCGAGGCGGTGGTGTTCCTGGTGGACATTTACAAGTGAAGTGTGATCACAAACTGGTGCGAAGGGCTAGGAAGACCGTCTGCGCTTCCGTGACCGCCTGGTAAAAAGGGGAGCCACAATTCCCTTGAAACGCCCCCAGCGGGTTGCTTGGATGCGTGAAATCAACCCAAGGAAAAGTGTCAGCGCAATCACGGAGGAACCCAGCATGACAAGGCTGCGAAGAGTTGGGCTGGAGCCCGGCGTCGGCCTCCTGGCCCTGTTGATAGAGTTGATCGTTCTTCCGCCCGCCCTGCCGGCCGCCACGCGCGTGATCGCCTGGGGCACGAACAACTTTGGCCAACTGGAGGTGCCGGCGGGGCTGACGAATGTGATTGCGGTCGCCACCAGTCCGTACGCCGCCATTGCGCTGACGGCAGAGGGCCGGCTCGTGCCGTGGGGCGACAACCGGAACGGCCAGTTGAATCTGCCGGAAGGTCTGCCACCGGTGTCGGCGGTCGCACTGGGTCTTACACATGGCAATGTGCTCCTGCCGGACTCGACCGTTCTCGGCTGGGGTTCGGGACAAGGTGCCAGGTTCCCTTTGGGTTGACCAACGTGGTGGCCCTCGCCGCGGACGGCAGCCGGTCGGTCGCCGTGAAAGCGGATGGCACCGTGGTATCCTGGGGTGATTCTTATCCCGTTTCCGCTGATGCCACCAACATCGTGGCGGTGGCCTGTGGCTCGTCGCATACCCTTGGCTTGCGCGCTGACGGAAGCGTCATCGCCTGGGGTTCAAATCACTATGGGGAATCGTCCGTCCCACCGGGATTGAGCAGCATCGTCAAGATCGCCGCCGGAAGCTTTCATAGCTTTGCGCTGAAAGCGGACGGCACCCTGCACGTTTGGGGGCTTCAAGCCACCACTCAAAACCAGCCGCCGACGGACGTGGCGCACTGGGCCGACATCGCTGGAAGCGGGTTCAATATCGGTTTGTTGACCAACGGCACCGTACGCGCCTGGGGCACCGTCGAACCTACGTTCACTCAAATCCCGCCATCCGTGACCAACGCCATGGCCGTGGCAGGTGGCGGTGGATTCGGTCTGGCGTTGCTCGGAGATGGGCAGCCATATCTTTGGAAATCGCCGACGGACCTGACCGTCTTCAGCGGCGCTCCCGCCCGGTTCGAGGTCAAGGCGCTGGGCACCGCGCCGGTGCGTTACCAATGGCGGCAGGGCAACACCGACCTGCCGGGAGAAACCAAACCGGTCCTGCCCATCGCCGCCGCCCAGACCAGCCAGGCGGGAACGTATCGCGTGGTCGTCACCGATTCCCTCGGCGTCAGCACCAGCGAGCCGGCCACGCTCACCGTGCTCGAAAGTCCGCCGGTGATTCTGGCTCAGCCCACCAACCGGGTGGCCTTGGCGGGCCGGCCGTTCAACCTGCAGGTGGAGGTCGAAGGTTCGCTGCCGATCACTTATGAATGGCGCCGCAATGGCACGGCCGTTCCCGGCGTGAGCGGCCCCGTGTTCAGCCGGACCAACGCGGTGTACCTGGACGCCGGTGACTACGAAGTGGTGATGGCCAACGCGTTTGGGTCGCGCACCAGCGCCGTGGCGCGGGTGGACTTCGTGCCGGTCGCGGCGTGGGGTTTTCCCAGCTGGGTGCCCGAGTCACTGACGAACGTGGTGGACGTCCTGGCCGGCAGTGGCTACGTAGTCGCCTTGCGGGTGGACGGCGCGGTGACCAACTGGGGCGGCGGCAACCTGCCCGGCACACACACCGCCGGCATGTCGAACATCGTGGAATTGATCCGCGGCAGCGGCGGCACCATCGCGGGGTTGACGGCGCGGGGTGAAATTCAATTCGCGCAGCCGCCGACCTTTTCCCAGGAAAACCTGGGCTTCGTTCCAGCCACGGCTCTGCCAGCAGCTTCGGCGGTGAAGGGTGATCTGCACTTTACGGCGATCAATGCGCACGGCCGGGCGGTAAGCTGGGGGAACAACACTTACGGCCAGACCAACGTACCGCCACACGCCACCAACCTCGTCGCGCTGGCCGCCGGCTACCACCACACGCTGGCGCTGCGGGCGGACGGCCAGCTCGTGACCTGGGGCCGCAACAACGCCGGGCAGCTCAACCTTCCCGAGGGCGCGACCAACATCGTCGCAGTCTGGTCGGGGGCCGAGCATTCCTATGCACGTCGCGCGGATGGCACGCTCTTCAGTTGGGGCGCCGGTGCACAAATGCCGCCCACCTCCGCCCCTGTCGCAGGCATGAGCGTGGGGGAGAGCCACACCCTGGTGTTGCATGAAGACGGTGCGACCAGTGGTTGGACGTGGAATTCGTTCGCATATCATTTCCCACACGTTTTTCCAACGGGATTAACCAACTTCATTGCCTTGAGTGCCGGCTTCAATCAAAGCGCCGCGTTGGTGGGCCCGCCACAGCCGCGCGCACGGGCCATCAGTGGAACGCTGTCCCTGTATTCCGGCGAAACTCTGCTCCTGCGGGCCAACGCCGCCGGCCTGCCTCCCTTGCGCTACCAGTGGCGGCGCAATGGCCTGGAACTTTCCGGCGCCACCAATTTTTATTTCTCCGTCCCGGCGGCAGAAGCCGGACGCGGCGGTCAATACGACGTCGTGGTCTGGAATACGCACGGAACCAACGCGAGCCCGCTTTCATCCGTGGCCGTCGTCGAGACCAAGCCGCTGTTGACCAGTCATCCCACCAACCAAGTTCGCCTGTTCCACGGCACCGCGCACTTTTCCGCCGGTGTGACGGGATCGAAACCGGTCCACCTACAATGGCAGCGGAACGGGGTCGATCTCCCCGGTGAAACAAACCTCAGCCTGACCGTGCCCGGACTCAGGTTTGCGCAGGCGGGCACCTACCGGCTGATGGCCAGCAACGCCTTTGGCGGCGCGTTGAGCGATCCCGCCGAGTTGGCGGTGATGCCCGTGGCTCTGTTTGGTGACCAGAACCTGCCAGCGTTTTCGTTCAACCCCCTTGGCACAGGTTTGACGAATCCTCCAATCCGCGTGACCAACGCGGTGCAGATCGCGGCGGGTGGTCATCACCTGCTGGCCATCCTGGATGATGGCTCGCCGTTGGCTTGGGGCAGCAACGAAAATGGCCAGTTGGAAATCCCGACCGGCCTGCCGCCCTTCACCACCCTCGATGGCGGTGGCTGGCACAGTGTGGGTTTGCTGCAAACGGGGGAAATGGTGGCGTGGGGGCTCTTCTTGAACACCCGACAGGCTGAACCCAACCTGCTTGATTTCTCCGCCGCCAGCACCGGTGTGAGCATGTTGTACGGCGATGGCGGGATCAAGGACGTCGCCTATACCGGGGCCGCCGTCTCCCACGCGCCCGCCGCGCTCTGGAACGGAGCCGCCTTGGGAAATGGTTCCGCTCCCCGCCTGATCATCAATCACGACGGCACCCTGGCCCTGTGGTCGGACACCACGAGTCTGGAAACCATTGTGCCTGAATATGTCTGGCCGCACCTGACCAATCTGGTCGCCATCACCGCAGGGGACCGGCACTACCTTGCGCTGCGCGCCGACGGCACATTGCTGACCTGGGGCTATCATCCCTACGGTCAGGTGAACCAGTACGGCGAACTCAATCTGCCGCCCGGCCTGAACGACGTCATCGCCATCGAAGCCGGGCTCAGTCACAGCGTGGCGCTGCGCCGTACTGGCGAACTGGTGGCCTGGGGGCACAATCATCTCGGGCAGGCGTCAATCCCGCCGGGGCTGCCGCCGGTTGCCTCGTTCGCCACGAAGATCCACGGAACGGCGGTGCTTGTCCGCGAGACTCCCCCGCGGCTGGTTTCGCCGGTGGCCACCCACCAGCGCTATGTCGGCACGGCCCTCCGGCTGTTGCCCAAGCTTGTCGGCAGCCACCCCATGGCGGCGCAATGGTATCGCAACGGCCAGTTGCTGCCGCAGGAAACCAACCTGTTCCTTGCCGAGCCGGCCCTCGCGGTGACGGATGCGGGCGATTACTCCGTGGTGCTCGCCAACGCGCACGGCTCGGCGAGCAACCGCGTGGCCCAGGTCAACGTCACGGATGTCTCGCCACAACTGCTCGCCACCCCGGACAGCGTTCAAGTTTCCTTCCGGCAAAGCACAAACCTCGTTGCCACCGCCAAGGGAACTTTCCCGCTCACCTATCGATGGCTCTTCAATGGCGAGCCCATCCCGGACGCCACCAACGCGACGCTCGTCCTCCCGCAATTGACGCCCTGGCAGGCCGGTTGGTATGCGGTCGTGGCCAGCAACCATCTTGGCGCGGTTACTTCGCGTCTGGCCTCCGTCACTGTCGGCCCGGTGCTCGGCTGGGGCGACGGACAGAATGGGCGCACCAATAATCCGGCGGGCCTGACGAACGCACTGGCGCGGGCCGCCGGTTACGGCCACAGCGCGGCACTGAAAGGCGACGGAACAGTGATGGTGTGGGGCTTCGATCAGTTTGGCGCGCTCCAGCCGCCCGCCGGTCTGTCCAATGTGGTGCAACTGCTCGCGGCGGAGGATTACTGTCTGGCGCTCCTCGCCGACGGCAGCGTCCGCGCCTGGGGTGCCGGCGGACCGGACGCGACTTTCGTGCCGGACAGCTTCACCAACGTGGTCGCCCTGTCCGTCAATTCGTTTCGCAAGCTGGCGTTGCGGCGGGACGGCTCGATCACGGGAAACTTTGCGATCATGGACGCTCATCTCGAAGCACTGGCCGCGCGACGTGATTTCGCCGCCGTCAGTGCCGGCTACTATCATTCGCTGGCCGTGCTGACCAACGGCACCGTCATCGCCTGGGGCGGACAGAACCTGAAGGGCGAAACCAATGTGCCCCCCGGACTGAATGATGTGATCAGTGTTGCCGCCGGTTTTGAACGGAGCGTCGCCCTGCGCGGCAACGGCACGGTGGCGGCCTGGGGCGGCTTCGATGCCGGTCAACTGACCGCCATCAGCAACCTGACGGAAGTGAGCTTCATCACTCCCAGTTTCGCCGTGCGCCGTGACGGCACGGTGGTGAGCTTCTCCGGTATCTACGGACACGGCTGGCCCGAAGGGCTGACCGGCGTGCTTACGCTGGCGGAGGGTACATATCATATCCTGGCCTTGTTGCGGCATCCCGAGATGCGCGGTCGGCTGCCGGAGCCGGCTGGCCTGGGAACGATCCCGTTTCTCGTGCCCACGCTCCCGTTCTTTGACTACCAACTGGAGCACACACCTGCTGTCGATGGCGCGAGTTGGACCGGCCCGGAGGCGCGCCCTGGGTATGGCCAACCGCTGCCGTTCGAGTTCACGCCCCCCATCACGGGCAATCGCTTCTACCGGTTGAACCAGACGCCCCGCTAACACCGGAAGCGCCCCGTTCCAGAGCCGTCTGCAATTGTCACTTGCCCGGTTTGGGCATGGCCCGACATGCTCGCGTGTGTTCGTGCGAGCTGACGGTGGACCTGCTTGAAATCGTTCCGTCCGCATTCACCGGTTCCATTGCCAGCCCCGTTACGTGTTGATCATGCCAACCTCCGCCCAATCCCGTTCCGCCCGGCGTGCCGCCGTCATCAAGGCGCTGGCGCATCCGTCCCGTCTGGCCATCGCCGAGGCGCTCGAGGAAGGCGAGCGTTGCGTCTGCGATCTGACGGACCTGATCGGCGCCGACATGTCCACAGTGTCGAAACACCTGACCGTCATGCGCGCCGCCGGTTTGCTGGACGCCGAGAAGCGTGGCTTGAAGGTCTTCTACCGGTTGCGCTGCGCCTGTCTCATGAGCTTTCTCGAGTGCGTGGACGACCTCGTGCCGGAACCCAAGGCCGGCGCGAAGCGCAAATAAGGACGCGGCTGCGCCAGGAGGAAATCGCACTCCGCCCTTTACTTGGCGAATCGGCCAAGTAGATTACGCGCGTGAAGACGCGCCCGGATCAAGCGTTCATCGAAGTGCGCCCGGACCACATTTTCAGACTAGGCGTCTGGGCCTCGCTTTCAAACCGCTTTTCCCGCCCGGCAACTGTTTCGGTGAGCAACACACGACAGCACGCATTTGTTTGATCCGCCACCAATGAGCAAAGAAACGAAATCCATGAGCCTGTTCGAGCGGCAGCTTACCCTGTGGGTGGGCCTGTGCATCCTCGGCGGCATCGGTCTCGGCAAGGTCGCGCCGGATCTCGCACGGTCACTCGACAGCATGGCGATCTACGTGAATGGCGCGCCGGTGGTTTCCATTCCCATCGCCATCTGCCTGTTCTTCATGATGTACCCGATCATGGTGAAGATCGACTTCGGCGAAGTGGTGAAGGCGGGTCGCAATCCCAAGCCGGTGTTGCTCACGTTGATCGTCAACTGGGGGATCAAGCCGTTCACGATGCTCGCGATCGCCACGTTGTTCCTCGGTTACTTCTTCAAGGATCTGCTGCCCGGCACGGAGATCGTGAAGGACGGCTCGGAAGTGGAGCTGTATCGCTCCTATATCTCCGGGACGATCCTGCTCGGCATCGCGCCCTGCACCGCGATGGTGCTGGTCTGGGGTTATCTGGCGAAGGGCAACCAGGGCCACACGCTGGTCATGGTGGCGGTGAATTCGCTGACCATGTTGTTTCTCTACGGCTTGCTGGGCGGCTGGTTGCTCGGCGTGAACCAGATGCCGGTGCCCTGGCAGGCGCTGCTGCTCTCGGTGGCAATCTACGTGGCGCTGCCCCTGGTGGCCGGCTATTGGTCCCGCGTCTGGATCATGAGGACGAAGGGCCCGGAGTGGTTCGCGGACAAGTTCCTGCACTTCCTCACGCCGGTTTCGATCATCGCCCTGCTGGCGACGCTGGTGTTGCTGTTTAGTTTCAAGGGCGAAACCATCCTGGCCAACCCGCTGACCATTCTCTGGATCGCCATCCCGTTGACCATTCAGACGGTCCTAATTTTTGCCATCACGTATGCCGTGGCGAAGCTGCTCAAGTTCAGCTACGAGGACGCCGCGCCCTCGGCCATGATCGGTGCGTCGAATCACTTCGAAGTCGCCATTGCCACCGCTGTGATGTTGTTCGGTCTGAGTTCGGGCGCCGCGCTGGCCACCGTGGTCGGCGTGCTGATTGAGGTGCCGTTGATGCTCATGCTCGTTCGTTTCTGCCAGCGCACCCGCGGCTGGTTTCACAGTGAAACCACTTCACATTCATCATGACTTACCTCTACGAAACCATTCCGGCCCGCAAGGGCGAGGAGCCGAAGCAATACGAAATCAAGCAGAGTGCCAGCGAAGCGCCGCTGACCAGGCACCCCGGGACCGGCGAACCGATCCGGCGCGTGATCCTCGGCGGCTGGGGTTTGATGACCAGCAAGTCGAGCGGCGGGAGTTCATCGTCGGGTGGCTGCGGCTGCGGACCGGGCGGGTGTTGCTGAACGAAACGTTTTAACAGTCAATCGCATGAAACCAGTTGTACTCATCCTTTGCACCGGCAATTCCTGTCGCAGCCACATGGCCGAGGGCATTCTGCGCCACACGGCGGGTGACCTTCTTGACGTGCAAAGCGCCGGTTCGAAGCCGGCCGGCTACGTGCATCCCAAGGCGATTCAAGTGCTGAAGGAAATCGGCATCGACCTCACCGGCCATCACTCGAAGCACATGAACGAGTTTCTCAACCGCGACATCGAGACCGTGATCACCGTTTGTGGCAATGCGGACCAGGCGTGCCCGGTCTTCCCGGGCCAGGTGAACCGGCATCACTGGGGTTTCGATGATCCCGCCCACGCGACCGGCACCGACGAGGAAGTGCTCGCCGTGTTCCGCCGTGTGCGCGATGAGATCCGCCGCGTGAATGCCCTGAAGCCCATCGACCGGGGCGTGT
>ERZ761607.2075-NODE-2075-length-22787-cov-5.212300_pt1 | contig 22787 bp, 21 predicted proteins | sample MGYA00511164_ERZ761607 | MGnify/ENA primary metagenome ERZ761607 (study PRJEB28899, sample SAMN02445080) | bioreactor sludge metagenome | biome: EBPR sludge | place: Australia: Brisbane, Thorneside Wastewater Treatment Plant | collected 2011-06-22 ... | reverse complement strand
GGGCCAGACCCGTGCTGGAGGCGGTATCGCGCTCAATGAAGACTTCACAACCTTCGCGCGAAAGAAACTGCGCAAGTTCTTCAACGACCTGCCGGACGATCAGCGCGTGGGCCGAAGAACCGGAGGATTGATACTTTCCGACCAGTCCGACAAGGTGAAACCTGCAATCCATTTGGAGATTAGATCATTAAAATCCGGCCATGCTGGACGAACGGGCCAAGTCCTTACTCAAGTCTCTCGTAGAGCGGTACATCGCTGACGGGCAGCCTGTCGGCTCCAGAACGCTGTCAAGAGCGTCCGGGCTGGAGCTTTCGCCAGCGACCATCCGCAATGTGATGGCCGATCTGGAGGATCTGGGTTTGATCGCCAGTCCTCACACCTCGGCCGGACGTATTCCGACAGCCAAAGGGTATCGGCTCTTTGTCGATACCATGCTGACTGTCCATAAGGAACTACTCGAAACGCCTGAGTTGGAACCAGATCAACCCCAACGGGTGATCGCCAACGCAGCGCATATGCTGTCAAATCTTTCCCACTTCGTCGGTGTGGTGCTTACGCCGCGGCGCTCATCGAAATTCCGGCATGTCGAATTTCTGAGGCTGTCAGAACGGAGAGTTTTGCTGATCATCGTTTCGCCGGAAGGTGATGTTCAGAACCGGGTGATCTTCACTGATGTCGACTATCTGCCGTCGCACCTGGTGGAAGCAAGCAACTATCTGAATCAGCACTTCGCCGGACTGGCGATTGAGCAGGTTCGCGAACGACTTGCCAAAGAGGCGGAAACTCTCCGTAGCGAGATCGGGCAATTGATGCGTGCCGCAGTACGGGTTGGCTCCGAAGTCATGCAACAAGGCCAGGATGAGATCATCATCTCGGGCGAACGAAACCTGTTGGCCGTCAGTGATTTCACGAGTGACATGAGCCATCTGAAGCGGGCTTTCGATCTGTTCGAACAAAAAGCCCAGTTGATACGCCTTCTGGATGGTTCGACCGAGGCACCGGGGGTTCGAATCTACATAGGGGGCGAAAGTCAGGTGGTGCCTGTCGAGGAGTTGTCCGTTGTGAGCGCCCCTTATGAGATAGATGGGCAGATCGTCGGCACCTTAGGAGTCATCGGGCCAACGCGGATGCCCTATGACCGGATGATCCAGATCGTAGACATTACCTCGAAGATGGTCAGCAACGCGCTCAGCCGTTCCAAATAGGGGTGCGTACAATCGCGGCCGAAAGGTCGAGGTTTTTTCAGGGGGCGTTAGCTCAGTTGGTCAGAGCAGAGGACTCATAATCCTTTGGTCGTTGGTTCAAGTCCAACACGCCCTACCAGTATTGGTCGACTTCAAGATGCTATAATCTCTTTCTGTTGCGGCTGTAGCTCAGTTGGATAGAGTACTTGGCTACGAACCAAGGGGTCGTGGGTTCGAATCCTGCCAGCCGCGCCAAATTTCGCTTTTGCCTCATGGCCCACTGCTTATTGCGGTGGGCCATTTTGCTTTTCAGGGGCGTGTAGTGTGAACAAGGCTTTCGTTCGAAACGATACCGAAGAGGATGACGATGCTTTTGCCGCCGTTGGGCCCTTGAGCGTAGGGCGAAATTACATCTCTGTTCGAGGTTATCGCCGCCTTCATGCCGAGCTCAAGCTTCTTCTGGACGATGAGCGGCCGAAATTGGTCGAAACCATTCATTGGGCGGCCGGGAACGGAGACCGATCCGAAAACGGCGACTACCTGTACGGAAAAAAGCGGCTTCGAGAGATTGACCGTCGAATACGCTTTTTGACCAAGCGATTGCAAGCCGCCGAAGTCGTGGATCCGAGTGTCCATTTCGGTCGGGATCAGGTTTTTTTCGGCGCCCGGGTTTTGTATGAGGATGAAAGTGGTCACCGACGCAGCGTCACCCTTTTGGGTGTTGACGAATTTGATAGTCTCAGCGGCGAAATCAGCTGGATATCGCCCGTTGCGTCGGCATTGCTCAAGGCGCAAGTCGGCGATACCGTGCGAGTGTCGACTCCCGGCGGCCAGCAGACGCTAGAGATCATTGAAGTGCTTTATCCGACCCCGGAGCCCTAAGCTGCCGGCGGCATGATTCGAATGGCGCGTACGACCGATGGTGTCCTGCGGACACTACGCAGGACCGCCTCCAGTTGTGCCAGATCGTGGACGGCGACAATGAAGCGGAGATCGGTTGTCGCCTGCGCCGATTCGTCCCCCATGTCGAGGTGGGTGATGTCGGCTTCCGCCGAGGCTATTGCGGCTGCGACCCTTGCGAGCACCCCTTTCCCGTTGCTCAGTGTGATGCGGATACCGGCCTCAAAGGTCCGTTTGGGTTCGTCTGCCCATTCCACGGACAGAAACCGCTCGCTGTCTCTTTGCTTTTGGCGGAGGGCCACCGGGCATTCTGCCCTGTGAACGGAAAGTCCCTCGCCTCGACCCATGTAGCCGACAATCGCATCTCCAGGAACAGGGCGGCAACACACCTCGTATTTGACCGACGCGTTTTCGGTTCCGTCCAGGATCACTGCGCCTTGGGATACCTTTTCATGTGCGGTGAAGCGTTCGGTCGAAAGCAGCACCGTATTGGGTCGAATACCGCTCTCCGACATCAGAGAAAGAAACTTTCTCGCCACCATGATCGCGACACGTTTGCCCAGGCCAATATCTGTCAGCAATTCGGCTTGGTCGCGATTGCCGGTAAATCGTAGAAGTCGCTCCCACAGATCGTGAGTGTCCGATGATGGTGCTGGCAAACCATCGATTCCTTCCGCCCGGAGCGCCTGGGTCAGCAAAATTTCGCCGAGTTGCTCGGACTCGATCTGGGCAAGACTCTTGAGGTGATGGCGGATCTTCGAGCGAGCCCGCCCCGTTTTGACAAAGCTCAGCCATGCGGGGTTTGGAGTCGACACCGCGGTCGTAATGATCTCGACGACGTCACCGTTCTTGAGTTCTGTTCGCAGGGGAACGGGCTCGCCATTGATCTTGGCTGACGAAGTCCGGTCGCCCACGTTACTGTGAATGGCGTAGGCAAAGTCAACCACGGTCGCGCCGCGTGGCAACGCCATGATCTGACTCTTGGGCGTGAAAACGTAAACCGCATCGGGAAACAGGTCAACTTTGACGTGGTCCCAGAACTCCGCAGCATCCCGTGTCTCATTTTGTATGTCCAGCAGGGATTGAAGCCATTGTGAGCCCAGGCGATCATTGTTCGGACCGGAATGGCCAGGATGGGACTTGTAGAGCCAATGGGCGGCTACCCCCGACTCGGCGACCAGGTGCATGGGCTCGGTTCGAATCTGGAATTCAATATTGATCCCGGACGGCCCAGCCACCGTTGTGTGAAGCGACTGATAGCCATTGACTTTCGGAATGGCGATGTAGTCTTTGAATTTCCCCGGAACGGGTTTGTACATCTGGTGCAGTATTCCCAGCGCTGTGTAGCAATCGATAACTTCCGGAACAACAAGTCGGATGCCGTAAATGTCGGTTACCTGGGCAAAAGTCAGGTGCTTGTCTGCCATCTTCCGGTAGATGGAATACAGGGTTTTTTCCCGTCCGGATACACGCACGCCCATTTTGGAACGTCCAAATGAGGCATCCACATCACTCTTTACCCTTTGAATCAGGTCGCGTCTGCGATTGCGGGAGCGCACGACAGCCTTGAACAAAACGCGGTAGCGCCAAGGCCAAAGGTGCTTGAAGGCAAGGTCCTGGAGTTCGCGATAGGTCTGGTTCAGGCCAAGGCGGTGCGCAATCGGGGCGAAGATCTCGATCGTTTCTTTGGATATGCGGGCCCACTTCGGGCGCGGCATGCTGTCCATGGTCCGCATGTTGTGAGTGCGATCGGCCAGTTTGATAAGAATCACCCGAACGTCTCGCGCCATGGCCAGGAGCATCTTTCGAAAGGACTCGGCCTGGTTCTCCTCACGGGTGTCAAACTGCAACTTGTCAAGTTTGGTGAGGCCATCCACCAGATCGGCAATTGCGGCGCCGAATCGGTCGATCAGGTCGGTCTTGGTGACGCCGCAGTCCTCCATCGCATCGTGCAGCAATGCGGCAGCCAAGGCCTGGGCATCCAGTCGCCAGTCGGTGCATTGGACCGCTACCGCGATAGGGTGGGTGATGTAGGGCTCGCCGCTGCTTCGCATCTGGCCCAGATGGGCCTCATCTGCGAACCGGTAGGCTCGCCGGACGAGCTCTACATCATCGGGGCCCAGGTAGTCGAGTCGAGCGACAAGGCCTGCAAAACTGGCCGCTGCAGCCATGGCCGCGTCGGCCTTTGTTTCGGGCAGAGCGACCTGTAATGTCCCCATGGCACCGGTGGCCGGAGACGAGCGGTTCGGGAGTTCGCCAACAGTCATGGCCCAACTGTAGCGCCTGTCGGGCAAAAAAGTCATAGGCCCAAAAGAAAGAAGCACCGTTTCGGTGCTTCTTCGACCGCGTATGTCAACGCGAGGGCTTCAAGGCACTTTCTTGAGCATTTCCAGACCAACTTTGCCGGCAGCGATTTCGCGGAGCGCCGTGACGCCCGGCTTGTTGCGGCTCTCAATCCGGGGGGCATGTCCCTGGCTCAGCATGCGGGCCCGGTAGGTGGCGGCGAGGACCAGCTGGAAGCGATTGGGAATTTGTTGCAGGCAGTCTTCAACGGTAATGCGGGCCATAGTTATCGCTTCAGGTTGTCACGGAGGGCAGAAGACTTCAGAGGATTCCAAGAGCCTTGAAAGTTTCAGGGCGCGCGTTCACCTGTGTTTGATAGCGCAAACGCTGCGCATGGACGATAGCCTTGAGGTCGAAGAGCGCCCGTTCAAAAAGTTCGTTGATTATAACGAAGTCGAAGTGGTGAGCCTGCGCCAGCTCCTCCGCCGCATTGCGCAGGCGCATTTCGATGATCTCTGGAGCGTCCTCTCCCCGTCGCTCAAGCCGTGATCTCAACTCGTCCCAGCTCGGGGGAAGAATGAAGATGAGTACCGCATTGCTGAAGAGTCGCTTGATTTGTAAGCCGCCCTGGTAGTCGATCTCCAAGATCACATCGGCGCCGGAAGCGATGCGGTCTTCCACCGCTTTCCGTGACGTTCCATATTGCTTGCCATGCACATGAGCCCACTCGAGGAACCCGTCCGCCCCAATCATGGCGTCGAATTCGCCTTTGGACACAAAAAAGTACTCTCGTCCATGCTTCTCCTGGCCCCGGGGAGCCCTGGTCGTGTGGGAGACCGAGGGCATGACACGCGAATCGAGCTCAAGCAATGCCTTGACGAGGCTGGACTTTCCGGCGCCGCTGGGGGCGGCTACGACAAACAGGTTGCCAGGATAGGCGGTTTGCGGGTGAAGAGGCGGTCGGTCGGTGGAGTTCATTCGATGTTCTGTACTTGTTCACGCATCTGTTCGATCAGAACCTTCATTTCGACCGAAATTCGCGTCAGTTCCAGCGATCCGGACTTGGAGCCCAGTGTGTTGGCTTCCCGATGGAGCTCTTGAATCACGAAATCCAGCCGCTTGCCGATCGCACCCCCCTCTTTCACCAGCTTTTCGATGTCTTGAAGATGGGCTGTGAGGCGGTCGATTTCTTCCGCAATATCGATACGAATCGCATAGGCCGTGGCTTCGAGCAGGGCACGTTCCATGGAGGCATTGGAGCTACCAGATGCCGCGTTGTCGCCGGTTGCCGCCGACATGGCATCGTTCCAGCGCTGAAGAAAGCGCGTGCGCTGCAAGTCGACCAACTGGGGCACCAGCGGCTTGGCCTTTTCGACGAGTTGGTGCAGGTCGGCGACGCGTTCGATGATCATGCGGGCCAGCTTTTCGCCCTCGGCAGCGCGGGTTCCCTGGAAACGGTCGATCAGTTGCCGCGCCACAGGAAGCAGCCAGGAGGCAGCGTCGCTCGCGGGCTGCTTCGTGGCCGCAGAAAATCTCAGGATGTCGGCCATGCCGACTGGCTGGGCATCGGGAATCCAGGCCCGAACCGTGTCCTGCAGGGCGGCCAAGCGCTGGAGCACCCGGGGACTGGGTTCGGCGGGCAACTCCGCCCCGAGTGCTTCCGCCGCAATACGCAATTCCACTTTGCCCCGACGGAGTTTTTCGGCCAATAAACCGCGCAACTCCGGCTCCAGTTGGCGCAACTCGTCGGGGAGCCGGAAGTTCAAGTCCAGGAAGCGGCTGTTGACCGAGCGGATTTCGAGCCCGAACCGCGTCGCTGGACGACCAGCGCGAGAGTCCTCGCCCGGCCCCGTCTCCGCGTCTTGGCCTTGCACAGAGGCATAACCGGTCATGCTGTAAACTGGCATGGAGTCCTTTGGAGGTGGGGGAGGGGAGAGCTATCCACCGTTCCCGATGGCGCCCACTGTCTGCGGGATGCATTCAATCCAGCCCAAATTATGTCAAAGGTCAAACCAGCTCCCCTGCCGCCGGATACGGTCATCGGTGGATACCGCATCGTCAGGAAGCTGGCGGCGGGCGGCTTTGGGGTTGTTTACCTGGCCGTAGATAACGACGGACAGCAGGTCGCGATCAAGGAATACCTGCCCTCTTCCCTGGCGACGCGGGGGGCGGGTGAACTGATGCCGGTCATTCAACCGGAAAAGCTCTCGCTGTACCGGCTTGGCCTCAAGAGCTTCTTTGAAGAGGGTCGATCGCTTGCGCAGATATCCCACCCTTCGGTGGTCAGTGTTCTCAATTTCTTTCGGGAGAACGAGACGGTCTACATGGTGATGAACTACCTGGAAGGCGCCTCCCTTCAGGACTACATCATCACGGCACGAGATCTCAAGAAGGAGAAGGTATTCCGTGAGTCCACGATCCGGTCTCTTTATGACGAAATCCTGCGCGGACTGCGGATCGTGCATCAGCACAAGATGCTGCACCTGGACATCAAGCCAGCGAACATTTTCATCACGGACGACAACCGGGCGGTCATGATCGACTTTGGCGCAGCGCGAGAGGTGCTGAGCAAGGAAGGCAATTTCATCCGTCCGATGTACACCCCGGGATTTGCTGCGCCGGAGATGTACCGGCGCGATGCGTCCATGGGCCCCTGGACCGATATCTACGCGATCGGCGCTTGCATGTACGCGTGCATGCAGGGCTTTCCGCCCAACGACGCACCGCAGCGCCTGGAAAAGGACCGGTTGTCCCTCTCTTTGGCACGCCTGCGGGCCGTCTATTCGGACAACCTGATCGAGGTGGTGGAGTGGTGCATGTCGCTGGATCCGTTGTCACGTCCCCAGTCGGTATTTGCCCTGCAGAAAGAACTCAGCCGAGAAAGCGAGCGGCGGTACACGAAGCTTTCGGTCGGTGAGAAGGTCCGGCTGCAGTTTGACAATATTCTCTCGGATACCCGCGGCACAGCCCGCAAGGCCCCGGGTCCGGGAGTGAAAGCCAAATGAAATTCTCCGTTTTCCAGGTCAGCCGAAAGGGTGGACGAGAGAAGAACGAAGACCGCATGGGCTATTGCTACACGCGGGAGGCGGGCCTTTTCGTCCTTGCCGATGGCATGGGCGGTCACCCGGATGGTGAGGTGGCGGCACAGCTGGCGCTGCAGATTCTCTCGGCGCGATTTCAGCGCGAAGCCCAGCCCGTTGTCGGCGATGCCGAGAACTTTCTGCGCAACAGTCTGATGGCCGCGCATCACCAGATCATTCGGTATGCCGGTGAGCGCGCCATGCTGGATACGCCACGGACCACCCTCGTTGCGGTCTTGCTGCAAAACGGCGTGGCGCATTGGATTCATTGCGGAGACTCCCGGCTGTACCTTGTGCGCGACGGTTTGCTCTACAAGCGCACTCGCGATCACTCTTACGCCGAACACCAGCAGCCGGGGCTGAACGCCGTCAATCGCAATGTCCTTTTCACCTGCCTGGGATCGCCAACCCGACCCGTGGTGGATTTCAGCGGCCCCGTGACCTTGCAAAACGGCGACAAACTGCTGTTGTGTTCCGACGGTCTGTGGGGCGTGGTCGACGATTCGGAGATCGTCAAGCAGCTGAGTGCCTATCCGGTCTCATCGGCCGTGCCCGAGCTGGTCGAAAGTGCACTTCGTACTGCCGGTCCGCGCAGCGACAACGTGACCGTTCTGGCGATGGAATGGGAAACCCCGGATGTTTTCGAATCCACCCGCGGCATCTCGACCGACAGCATCAGTGACGGTGTTTTTGCCTCGACCATTCAGTCGGGTGTGCCGGACCCGTTGCATGACGACCTGGACGAAGAGTCCATTGAGCGCTCCATTGCCGAAATCAACGAGGCCATCCGTCGCTCCGCCGCCCGGCGGGGATGATCGTCTGCCGACTCTTAACTGGGATATCCGATGACCGACTTTGTCCGCTCCGGCGGTCGTGCGCCCGATCAACTGCGACCTGTGCGATTGACTCGGGGCTTTACCATTCATGCCGAGGGCTCGGTTCTGGTCGAGTTCGGCGATACCCGGGTGCTCTGCACCGCATCGGTCGAAGACAAGGTGCCACCGCACAAACGCGGCAGTGGCGAGGGCTGGGTCACGGCGGAATACGGCATGCTCCCCCGCGCCACCCACACCCGGGGGGACCGCGAGGCTGCCCGTGGCAAACAAAGCGGTCGGACCCAGGAGATCCAGCGGCTGATCGGTCGATCGATGCGTGCGGTGTTTGACCTCAAAGCGCTGGGCGAACGGACCATTCATCTGGACTGCGACGTCCTTCAGGCCGACGGGGGCACTCGTACCGCCAGCATCACCGGTGCGTTTGTCGCCGCACAGGACGCCGTCAATTGGCTGCTGGTACAGGGCAAACTGACCCGGTCACCGATCACCGATCATGTGGCTGCCATTTCGGTCGGCATTCTTGAAGGGGTCCCGCTGCTGGACTTGCAATACACCGAAGATGTTGCCTGTGACACCGATATGAACGTCGTCATGACGGGCGCGGGCAGCTATGTCGAAGTGCAAGGGACGGCCGAAGGGGTGCCTTTCTCGCGCCTGGAAATGGACCGATTGTTGGCACTGGCTGAAAAAGGTATTGCGGAACTCGTTATTTTGCAAAAGGAATCACTACTGAAATAGTAGCAATAGAATACCTTTTTACGCTGGGTATCGGCATATTTTCATGAAAATTGTTCTTGCATCGAACAATCGGGGCAAATTGGCGGAACTGCAGGCCATGCTGGCGCCGCTCGGTGTCGATCTGCTGCCGCAGGCGGATCTGGGCATCCCGGAAGCGGATGAGCCGTTTCACACCTTCATAGAAAACGCTCTGGCCAAAGCGCGCCACGCGGCGCGGCTGTCCGGACTGCCTGCACTCGCCGACGACGCCGGCCTGTGTGTCGATGCCTTCGGCGGGTTGCCGGGTGTGAACACGGCGTACTACGCCACACGATTCGGATATGAGAAAGGTGATGTCAACAATGTCCGCGCCCTGCTGGAACAGATGAGCGGCAACTCAGACCGCCGGGCTGCAATGGTCAGTACGCTGGTCGCGGTGCGTCACCCGGACGATCCCGAGCCGCTGGTCGCTGTCGGCCGGGTGCGGGGCCTGATTGCCCGGGAGCCTGCAGGCAGCAACGGCTTTGGCTTTGATCCGGTCATGTTCATCCCCGAATTCGGCCAGACGTTCGCCCAATTGCCCACCGAGGTGAAAAACGCGCACAGCCATCGCGGCCGTGCCGCCCGGGCGATGGTCGGGCTGATGCGTGAGCATTGGCTCTGAACCGGCCTTGCGGACCTGATGTGCCGGACATCACCGATTACATGCGCCCGGGCCTGCTGCAGCTGCCTTCGCTGCCGCCCTTGTCGCTCTACGTGCACCTGCCCTGGTGTCTGAAGAAGTGTCCGTATTGTGATTTCAACTCCCATGAATTTCGGGGCCTGGACACGAACGACGCGCTGCCGCAGCAGCGGTATGTCGACGCCCTCATCGCAGACCTTGAAACCAGCCTGCCGTGGGTCTGGGGGCGTCCGGTCTACAGCGTGTTCCTGGGCGGGGGCACGCCCAGCCTGTTTTCGCCCGCCGCCATTGACCGGCTGATTGGCGCGATTCGGGCCCGTCTGCCGCTGGAGCCGGACTGTGAAATTACGCTGGAGGCGAATCCCGGTACCTTTGAGAAGGACCGTTTCCGGGCATTTCGCCAGGCTGGCGTTACCCGCCTTTCAGTCGGAGTGCAAAGCTTCAGCGACCGACACCTGCAGGCCCTGGGGCGGGTTCATGACCGCAAGCAGGCGATGGAGGCGCTGGCCGAAGCCGCAGCCCACTTTCCGACTTTCAACCTTGACCTGATGTACGCGCTGCCCGGCCAAACCCCGGCCGACCTGGACGCCGATCTCGACATGGCGCTGTCTTTTGCGCCCCCCCATCTGTCGATCTACCACCTGACGATCGAACCCAATACGGTGTTCGCGTCGCAGCCGCCCGAGTTGCCGGAGGACGACGCCGCGTGGTCGATGCTGGACCACATCACCGCGCGGACGGCCGATGCCGGTCTCGCACGCTACGAGGTTTCGGCGTATGCGCGGGCGGGTCAGCAGTGCCGCCACAACCTCAACTACTGGCAGTTCGGAGACTACCTCGGCATTGGTGCGGGCGCCCATGGAAAACTGAGTTTTCCGCATCGGGTCATGCGTCAGGTTCGCTGGCGTGAGCCGCGCCGCTACATGGATCAGGCCTTGGCTGGCGAGCCGCTGGCGCCGGAAAACGAGGTGTCCCGCCGCGACTTGTCCTTCGAATATGCGTTGAACGCGCTGCGGCTGAAGGACGGCTTTTCCCTGCGGGACTTCGCCGAGCGCACCGGGCAGCCTCTCTCGGTTATCCGGTCCCCGCTTCAAAAGGCCGAGCAGCAAGGGCTGATCGAGCGTGATCTTGATCGGGTATGGGCAACTCCGCGGGGATTCGACTTCCTCAGCGACCTGCAGAGCCTGTTTCTGCCTGATTGAAGCGGCCTCGTCCGGGCGTGCCCAGGCGCAGCGGCCCTGACGGATGGTCTGCTGCGAAAGATTGAGACGGTATCAATGCAGGGTACCTCCAGGGCGTCGGATGTCGTCGCCCTGGGTCAGGCACGCGGTAATGGCCAACTTCAGCCCGGCAACCGTGCGCTCCAGTGCAAGGGCAGGCTGCCCCTGTTCCGGCAGCGATGGTACGTGAAGGAAGCCGCCGCGTGCGCCGCGCTGCGGTGGGTTGGTGGCCAGCCGGTGCATCAAGGCAAAAAAGACATGGTTGCAGACAAAGGTGCCGGCCGACATGGAAACATCGACTGGTATGGCATCCGCACACAGTGCCGCCACGATGGCCTTCACAGGGACGGTACAGAAATAGGCAGTGGGTGCTCCGGCGATCACGGCGCAGTCGGCGGGCTGGTCGCCAGCATTGTCGGCAATGCGTGCATCAACCCAGTTCACCGCAACCCGCTCGACGCCGATGGCGGCGCGCCCGGCCGCTTGGCCGACACAGAGTACCAGTGCGGGTCGGAAGCGATCCAGCGCCTCCATCAGGGCGGGTGCTGCCCCAGAAAAGGTGGTCGGCAACTGCCGTGCGATGACGCGATGGCCGTTGATTACCCGACCGTGCAAGATGCTGGCGGCCGCCCAGCTGGCGTTGCGGCGATCGCCGGCAAACGGGTCGAACCCGGTAAGGAGCACCACCGGCTGGCTGAGGGGCTCAGAAAGCAATACCATCGTAGTCAATTCAACAGGTGCGCGAGCACGGGAGTGTGCCCATGAAATGGGAAGGAAACCGCCAGTCCGACAACGTCGAAGATCGCCGTGGGTCCGTCGGGAGGACGGTTGGCGGTCGCGGGATTGGCGTGGGTACCATTGTGATCGCGCTCATCGGTGGCTGGGTGTTTGGCATCAATCCGATGACCATTCTCGGTGTTCTGGGCGGCGATCCTGCGGCACAGGTACAGAAGGCGCCCGCGCAGCGTCCGCCGGCGGATGACCGGATGGCGGCTTTTGTTTCGACGGTGCTGGGCGACACGGAAGACGTCTGGAACGGACTGTTTACCCAGGCGGGGACCCGCTACAAGGAGCCCAAACTGGTGCTGTTCCGTGGGGCGACGCCGACTGCGTGCGGAACCGGACAGTCCGCCATGGGGCCTTTTTATTGTCCGGGGGACCAGAGGGTCTACATCGATCTGAGTTTTTATGAGACGCTGCGCAACCGTCTGGGGGCCCCGGGCGATTTCGCCCAAGCTTACGTTATCGCCCACGAGGTCGGTCACCATGTCCAGAACCTGATGGGCATCACCGGCAAGCTCGATCAGCTGCGCGGCCGCGTCAGCCAGGCGGAATACAACAAACTGTCGGTTCGGCTGGAACTGCAGGCGGACTGCTTTGCGGGCATCTGGGCCCACCACGCACATCAGGCCCGGCAAGTCTTGGAAACGGGCGACGTCGAAGAAGCGATGAATGCGGCAGCGCGCATCGGCGATGACGCCTTGCAGCGGGCGCAAGGCGGGGCCGTGGTGCCTGAGAGTTTCACGCACGGCACCAGCGCCCAACGGCAGCGCTGGTTCAATAACGGGCTCACACAGGGCAACGTCAAGGCTTGCGACACTTTCAGCGCGAGGACTTTGTAGTGTTTTTTGGCAATACCCAGCGCGAAAAGGTCGTTATCAGCTATCAAAATGGGACCGGTCACCGGGCGTCGGGCGTCCTTTTGGCAGACAACGTGCCACCGGGTGAGACAATACAGACTTGATGAACGCCTCTTTCTCCCAACTTTCGCTGGCTGAGCCGCTGGCACGAGCCGTAGCCGAAATGGGCTACGAATCCATGACGCCGATCCAGGCACAGGCCATTCCGGTGGTGCTGACGGGCAAGGATGTGATGGGCGCAGCCCAGACCGGTACCGGAAAAACGGCCGCGTTTTCGTTGCCCCTCCTGCAGCGCTTGCTCAAACATGAGAGCAGTTCGACGTCGCCGGCGCGGCACCCGGTTCGCGCACTGGTTTTGCTGCCGACGCGGGAACTGGCCGACCAGGTTGCCCAGCAGGTCAAGCTTTACGCGCGATACACGCAGTTGCGCAGCGCGGTGGTTTTCGGCGGTATCGACATGAAGCCGCAAACCGCTGAACTGAAAAGAGGCGTCGAAGTGCTTGTGGCGACCCCGGGCCGGTTGCTGGACCACATTGAGGCCAAGAACGCGGTCCTCAACCAGGTGGAATATGTGGTGCTCGACGAGGCCGATCGGATGCTTGACATCGGTTTCCTGCCCGATTTGCAGCGCATCCTGTCCTTTTTGCCCAAGCAGCGGACCACTTTGTTGTTTTCGGCAACTTTTTCACCGGAAATTAAACGCCTGGCCGCAAGCTACCTGCAGGACCCGATCACGATCGAAGTGGCGCGTCCCAACGAAACCGCGGCAACCGTCGAACAGCGTTTCTACAGTGTTGGGGATGACGACAAACGGCGTCTGGTCCGCCAGATCCTGCGTGCCCGTGAACTCAAACAGGCTTTCGTTTTCGTCAACAGCAAGCTCGGTTGCGCGCGACTGGCCCGTAGCCTTGAGCGTGAGGGCTTGAACACTACGGCGCTCCATGGCGACAAGAGCCAGGACGAACGTCTCAAGGCGCTCGATGCGTTCAAACGGGGTGAGGTCGACCTTCTGGTCTGCACGGATGTGGCTGCCCGAGGCCTGGATATCAAGGACGTTCCGGCGGTATTCAACTTTGATGTTCCCTTCAACGCGGAAGACTATGTCCACCGCATTGGCCGTACCGGACGGGCTGGCGCGTCCGGCCTGGCGGTCACACTGGTCTCCCCGAGCGACAGCCGGCTGATTGCCGACATTGAAAAGCTCATTCGCAAGAAGGTGGAGCTGGAGGCCTTCGAGTTCGAGGAAGACCGTCCGCGTGGACGTATCAATACCGGCCGTCGTGCCTGGGGTGGTGACGACCCACGCGATGCCATCGAGGAAACGCCGCCCCCGCGCACCGTGCGGCCTACGCGCCGGAGTTCTGCTCCGGTCGACCCTTTTTTCTCCCAGCCTTACGAGGCCAGCGAAGTCGAGGCGACCCCAACATGGGAGTCGGCGTCCAGGACGAGTGCGCCTCGACCCGGCGTCTCCAGCAACATCAAGACCAAACGCAAGGTTGCCGCGCTGTTCAAGCCGGGCGACTGATCACTCGGCGCCCGGTCGCTGGGCCTGGGGGCATCGGACCCGTATCAGTTCGTGGTCACCGCGGGGGTCGAGCCTGAGCGCACTCAACCAACCACCCCAGACGCAACCAGAGTCCAGCGAGTAAACGTCGCTGCGCGCCAGCCATCCCAGGGTGGACCAATGGCCGAAGGCGACGGTCACGTCCTGAGTCCGCCGTCCGGGAACGTCAAACCAGGGCATGTAACCCGCGGGATGGTGGCCGGCGCCCTCCTTGCTGGCAAATTCCATGGTTCCGTCGGGTGTGCAAAACCGCAGCCGCGTCAACGCATTGACGATAACCCGCAAGCGGTCGATCCCGTCCAGATCGACGTCCCAGCGGCTCGGTTCGTTACCGTACATTTGCGCCAGAAACCGGCTGATGTCGGAGCTCAGCAGCATGTTTTCCACCTCGGTGGCCAGTGCCAGCGTGTCGGTCACAGTCCAACCCGGCAAAACACCCGCATGTACCATCAGCACCCCTGCGTCGTACAAGGCCAGGTTCTGGTGGCGCAGCCAATCGATCAATGCCAGCCGGTCCGGCGCCGCGAGCAGATCGGCCAGCGTGTCGCGCGGGTGTGCTCTGCGGGTGCCATAGGCGATCGCCAGCAGGTGGAGGTCGTGATTGCCCAAGAGGCACCTGGCGGCGCTGCCCAGATTGCGCAACCGGCGCAGAACTTGAGCCGACGCGGGACCGCGGTTGACCAGGTCGCCCAGCACGTACAGCGTATCGGAGCTTGGCGAAAAGCCGATTTCTTGCAGCAATTTCTCCAGCGACGCGTCGCAGCCTTGAATATCGCCGATGCAGTACAGTGCCATGGTGTCGATTGTTACGCGGTTCAGCCGCGGTGACGGATGGAAGTCTTACTGATTGTTTTCTTGACCCTGCTCAACGGCGTGTTTGCGATGTCGGAGCTGGCGCTCGCATCGAGCCGCAAGGCACGGCTTGCGGCGATGGCCGAAGCAGGCGACAAGGGCGCGGCCGCATCACTCAAGTTGCTGGAAGATCCCACTCAGTTTCTATCCACGGTACAGGTGGGCATTACGTCCATCGGCGTACTGAACGGCATCGTCGGGGAGGCCGCCTTCAGCGACGGCCTCGGCGCGTGGCTGCAGGGGTTAGGAATGACCGAAGCGGTCTCGGCCGTCGCCGCGACGGCCATGGTGGTCACTGTCATCACTTTCGTCACGATCATTTTCGGTGAACTGGTGCCCAAGCGAATTGGTCAGTTGCACCCGGAACTGGTCGCGCGGTGGGTCGCTCGGCCCATGGTCTGGCTCGCCTCTGTCGCCCGACCGTTTGTACGCCTGCTGGCGCTCAGCACCCACGGCGTACTTCGCCTGATGGCGATCGACACCCGCGGTAGTCGGCAGGTCACGCACGAAGAAATTGCTGCCAGTCTGGAAGAAGGTGTTGATGCCGGTCTGATCGAGGAACACGAGCACCGGATGGTACGCAACGTTTTCCACCTTGACGATAGGCCACTGACGTCACTGATGATTCCCCGCAGTGAAATTGACTGGCTGGACGCTGGCAAATCCGTTGCCCAATGCCTGCAGCAAATTGTCCAGAAGGATGCCCAGGCCGCCCACTCCTGGTATCCGGTCTGTCGAGGGGGGCTGGACGATGTGGTGGGGATCATCGCCATGTCCAGGCTTCTGGGTTTGGGGCCCGGCCATGTTGGCGCGATCGAGTCGGAGGCCATGCCCGCGACGTTTGTTCCGGAAACCCTCAGCGGAATGGAATTGCTCGAACAACTGCGGGAACGAACCGGGCGCATGGTTTTTGTCGTCGATGAGTACGGTGTCGTGCAAGGGTTGCTCACCCCCTGGGATCTTCTGGAAGCCATTACCGGGGAACTGCAGCCGGATGCTCCCGTCGACGCGTGGGCCACCCCGCAAAACGACGGAACCTGGATCGTTGACGGTCTGATGCCGGTGTCGGAGCTGAAAGCGCGCCTTCAGGTTGAGGCCGAGTTACCCGATGAAGACAAGGGACGCTACAACACGGTTGCGGGATTGCTGATGGCTGTCACGGGGCGCCTTCCCGAAGCGGATGAAAAGGTGATTTGCGCCGGATTGGAATTTTCGATATTGGCTCTGGAAGGCCGGCGAATTGATCGAATCCATGTTCGTCGTTTGAATCCGGAATAATTTCCGTTCTTTGTACCGCGCTGGCGACAGCCGGCGAGTTATTTCCTGATGCTCAAGCAAGGAAATCGGGTATATTCAATCCCTATGTTGATTATCAGAGGTTTTTAACCATGACCAGTTACAAGGATTTGCTGAAGCAACGTGAAGCCCTTGAGGCACAGATTGCCCAGGCCCGTGAACGCGAGATCAGCCAGGCCGTTTCACAAGTACGTGCATTGGTCGCGGAATTCGGTTTGAGCGCTCAGGATGTTTTCCCCACCGCCGTCCGTGTAAAGAGCAGTGGTGGCGCCAAAGGCCAGAAAGTGGCGCCAAAGTATCGTAATCCAGCCACGGGTGAAACCTGGACGGGTCGCGGCAAGCCGCCGAAATGGATTGCCGGCAAAGACCGGACGGAGTTCACCATCGCGTGATGAATTTCTCGCCTGATCGTAGCGCCGCCCTTCATTGATCGGCAAAGCACCAAAAAAAGAACCCCCACAGAGCGCAAGCACTGTGGGGGTTTTTTCTGGTGCCGGAGGCCGGAATCGAACCGGCACGCCTTGCGGCGGGGGATTTTGAGTCCCCTGCGTCTACCAATTTCACCACTCCGGCGGTGTCGGTGACAGCATGAATTATGGCACAGTGTGGTCCATGAACTATCCGACGATCGAAGAAGCCATTGGCAACACCCCGGTGGTGGCATTGCAGCGAATGGGCCGCAATGACTGCAAGGAACGAGGCAATGTTCTGCTGGGGAAGCTGGAGGGAAACAACCCGGCCGGATCGGTCAAGGACCGTCCCGCGTTGTCCATGATTCGCAGGGCGCAGGAGCGTGGTGAGATCCGCCCGGGCGACACCTTGATCGAGGCCACTTCGGGCAATACCGGAATTGCGTTGGCAATGGCCGCCGCAATCAAAGGGTATCGGATGATTCTGATCATGCCAGAGGATCTTTCGATCGAACGGGCGCAGACGATGAAAGCGTTCGGCGCCGAACTGATCCTCACTCCGAAAAGTGGGGGCATGGAATATGCGCGCGACCTCGCGGAAAAAATGGCTCGCGACGGGAAAGGACATGTACTGGATCAGTTCGCCAACGCCGACAATCCCCGCATTCATTATGAAACCACCGGTCCGGAGATCTGGGCTCAAACCAAGGGTCAGGTAACCCATTTTGTCAGTGCCATGGGCACCACCGGTACCATTACTGGCGTTGCGAAATATCTCAAGGAACGCAATCCGGACATTCGCATAATCGGAGCTCAGCCTCAGGACGGTTCGCGGATTCCGGGTATCCGAAAGTGGCCACCGGAGTATCTTCCTGGCATTTACGATCCGTCCGCCGTCGACGAACTGGTCTACGTATCGCAATCGGATGCTGAGGAAACCTGCCGACAACTGGCGCGTGAGGAGGGGCTTTTTGCCGGAATATCGGCGGCGGGCGCCTGCTGGGTGGCCCTTCATCTGGCCCGTCGGGTCGAAAATGCGACGATTGTTTTTGTGGTCTGCGATCGAGGGGATCGCTATCTTTCGACTGGAGTTTTCCCGGCGTGAGAGCGCCGAAGCAACCCTTTTCCGCACACAGGATTCGGTTCGCCGCAGATAGCTCGGCAGAGCGCCTGCGCTGGTGCCACCAGGCGCTTTCTCCGAGGGGGTTCGGCGTGGTGCAGGACGATGCCGTGATATGTCAGCGCGATGATGGGTCCATGATTAGAATCGGGCGCAAACGAATGGAAACGCCGGATGAACATCGACAAAGAGATTGACTGCCGTGGCTTGAACTGCCCGCTCCCTATTCTCAAAGCCAAGAAAGCGCTGGCTGAGATGAACAGCGGTCAGTTGCTCAGGGTCGTTGCCACCGATGGTGGCTCGGTTCGTGACTTTCAGGCTTTCGCCAAACAAACTGGAAATGACCTTGTCGATCAGCAGACCGGCGACAGTGAGTTCATTCACGTGCTACGCCGCCGCTGACGGGGGGCGATCTCGGACACTGGCGCATTCCCGAGCAGCCAATCAGAGCCGCAACGTCGAAAGATAGGTTTTGAAGTGGGTGCCCACCTGGGGGTGCCTCAGGGCCATTTCGACGGTGGCTTCGAGAAACCCCTCTTTGCTTCCACAGTCGTAGCGTTTTCCGCTGTATTGGAACGCGTAGACCGGCTCGTGGTGAATCAGCCGGGCAATGGCGTCAGTGAGCTGGATCTCTCCACCGACACCACGGGGCTGGATGCGGATTTCGTCAAATATTCGCGGGGTCAGGATGTATCGTCCGGCGACCGCGAGGCGGGACGGCGCCTCGTTGGGGGTGGGTTTTTCGACGACACGTTCCAGCCGGAGCATCTGTTCGGTGTGGGGCGCGCCCTGAACAATGCCGTAGCGCCGAACCTGATCAGCCGGGACCTCTTGAACCGCCAGCAAGGAACGGCCTGTCCGACCGTAGGCCTTGACCATCTGCGACAGTACCCCGGGCTCTCCCCTTGGACCGGTCATCAAATCGTCCGCCAGAACAACCGCGAATGGCACGCGCCCGACTAGGGGTTCGGCACACAGGACGGCGTGACCCAGCCCCAGGGAGCGGTGCTGGCGCACGTAGCTGACGGCCATATCATCCGGTTGAACCGAGCGGACGACGGCCAGCAAATCAGTTTTCCCCGCATTTTCCAGTTCGTGCTCCAGCTCGTAGGCGGTGTCAAAGTGGTCCTCGATGGCGCGTTTGCTGCGGCCCGTGATGAACACCATATGCCGAATACCGGCCTCGTAGGCTTCTTCTACCGCGTACTGAATCAATGGCTTGTCGACAACCGGCAGCATTTCCTTGGGCGACGCTTTGGTTGCCGGCAGAAATCGGGTTCCCAGTCCAGCAACAGGGAATACCGCAGTGTGGATCGTGTCGGTCGAAGTCATAGGTTGAGCATAGCGCAGGGGGCCGCGTTTCGGCCGGCTTTTCGTGCTCAGCCGGTATTGCGCAGTCCGGCCGCGATTCCGTTGATCGAGATATGGATTCCCCTTTGGATCCGTTCGTCGGCCTGACCGGCGCGATGGCGGCGGACCAGTTCAACCTGCAGATGATGCAGCGGGTCGATGTACGGGAACCGATGCCGGATCGATCGGGCCAGTGAGGTGTTCGCCGACAGGCGTTGGCGGTTTCCCGTAATCTGATTGAGCGCGTCGACGGTCCGATGCCATTCCGACTCGATCGCTGCGAAAACCCGTTTGCGCAGTCGCGCGTCCGGGACGAGTTCGCTGTAGCGCGAAGCGAGCGCCAGATCGCTCTTGGCAAGGACCATGTCCATGTTGGAAAGCAGCGTGCGGAAAAATGGCCACTGCCGGTTCATGCTTTGCAGCAAAGTCAGAGCGTCGCGCCGAGTGGCCGCACTCGGCTGATCAAGAAACGCCGCAACAGCGGAGCCGAATCCGTACCATCCGGGTAGCGTCAGACGGCATTGGCCCCAGCTGAAGCCCCACGGGATCGCCCGCAGATCTTCGATTCTTTGGCTGGCCTTGCGGGACGCCGGGCGCGAGCCGATGTTCAGGCCAGCGATTTCGCGTATGGGCGTGGCGCTGAAAAAGTAGTCGGTAAAGCCGGGTGTTTCATAGACCAGAGCGCGGTAGGCTTTCAGACTGGCGGCCGACAAGGCTTCGGCAGCGTCGAGATAGGTGCGGGGAGCCGGGCGGGTCGGCTGCAGCAAGGTGGCTTCAAGTGTGGCGGCCACCAGGGTTTCGAGGTTGCGGCGACCGATTTCCGGGTTGGAATACTTCGACCCTATGACCTCCCCTTGTTCGGTCAGGCGAATCTGGCCCCGCACTGTGCCGGGTGGCTGCGCAAGAATGGCTTCGTAACTTGGGCCGCCACCCCGACCGACCGTGCCGCCCCTGCCATGAAACATGCGCAGTGAAATCGGCTGGTGGCGAGAAATTTCGTCAAACAACTCGACCAGGGCGATTTCGGCACGGTACAGCTCCCAGTTGCTGGTAAAGATGCCGCCGTCCTTGTTGCTGTCGGAGTAGCCCAGCATGATGTCCTGCTCGGCGCCGGAACGGTGAATCATGGCGCGGATTCCGGGAAGCCCGTAAAACTCACCCATGATGGTGGCGGCCTGGCGCAGGTCGGCGATGGTTTCAAAAAGGGGCACCACAATGAGGTCGCAGCGCGCATCAAGGTCAAGCGTTCCTCGCAAAAGCCCCGCTTCTTTTTGCAGCAGCAGGACCTCCAGCAGATCGCTGACCGATTCGGTGTGGCTGATGATGTAGTGCCGGATGGCCTGCTCGCCGAAGCTAGATCGCAGGTCTCTGGCCGTGTCGAACACCTTGAGTTCCGCAACCGTGTGATCGCCGTAGGTGCCGCCAACCACGCGTAGCGAGCGGGCGTCGCAGAGCAGACCCAGAAGGAGGCTGCGGCGGGCAGTCTCGTCGAGCGCCATGTAATCGGGTTCGATGCGCGCTCTTGCAAGGAGTTCTGCAATCACGGCTTCATGCTGGTCAGAACTCTGGCGCAGGTCGACTGTAGCCAGATGGAATCCGAAAACCTCTACCGCCCGGATCAAGGGTTTGAGGCGGTGGCGTGACAGGGCTTGTCCGCTGTGGTGGGTCAGGGACTCGTCAATGATCCGCAGATCAGCCAGGAACTCGGCTGCTGATTCATAGGGGTTCTGAGGCGCCACGGCATGCCGGGCCGCCTCGGTGCCGGTCAGCTCGCGCAAGGTGGCGGCCAGCCGCGCATAGACCCCGGTCAGCGCACGCCGGTAGGGCTCGTCTTCGCGGTGCAGGTTCCGGTCAGGCGAGCGTGCCGCCAATGCCCGCATTTCAGAGGTTACATCAATCAGCATCGCTGACAGAGAGAGCTCGCCACCGAGTCGGTGCACCTCGGTCAGGTAGTGCCGCAGCGCCACTTCTCCCTGGCGCCGCATGGCCAGCGCCAAGGTATGGGCGCCGACGTTGGGGTTCCCGTCGCGGTCGCCGCCGATCCAGTTGCCCATTCTCAGAAAGCTCGCAACGGGCCGACCGTCCAGGGCTTGTTCGAGTTCGGCGTACAGGCGCGGAATCTCGCGCAGAAACGTCGCTTCGTAGTAACTGAGGGCGTTTTCGATTTCGTCGGCAACCGTCAGCTTCGTGAATCGCAGCAACCGTGTTTGCCACAACTGCAGAATCCTGGTACGCAAATGCGCATCGTTCGTCGCCAACTCGCGCGGTGCCAGGGCATCTCGGGTGACGGAGGCAGCGGCTGAACGGGCCAGGATTTCGTCGCGCTGCGTCAGAAGTGCTGCGATGTCGCGCTCGGCATCCAGAATGCTTTTCCGCTGAACCTCGGTCGGGTGCGCGGTGAGAACCGGCGACACGTAACTGACGGCCAAGGTACGTGCGATGGCGTCCGGCGTCAATCCGGCCCAGCGAAGTCGTTGCAGGGCGACATCGATGCTGCCTTCCTGGGTATCGCCGGCACGTTCATGGAAAGCGCGCCGCCGGATATGGTGGCGGTCTTCCGCCAAATTGGCGAGGTGACTGAAATAGGTGAATGCGCGGATGACGCTCACAGCCTGATCGCCCGACAGCCCCTTGAGCAATTTCTTGAGCGCGCGGTCTGCCTCTTCGTCGCTGTGCCGCCGGAACGCGACGGAGAGCTTTCGAATCTGTTCGACCAATTCGAACGCGCCCGGACCCTCCTGCTCGCGGATCACCTCACCGAGCAGGCGTCCCAGCAACCGGATGTCGTCGATCAGCGGCCTTTCACTGTCCCGGCTTCGCTTTTTGGGTGGTGACGGAGAATGAGTGTCTGTGGACATCGTCTTGGTGAGATGCAGGCAGTTTGGGACCGCACGGAGCAGGTTCGGGCGCAGGCCCATGCTAGCATCCTGCGTTGTGAAAAACCATCAAAAGCAGACCAATTTGATCACGATCGCCACCCGGGAGAGTCGGCTTGCCCTGTGGCAGGCCGAGCACGTGAAAGCCGTCCTCGAGGGCCGTGGTCACACGGTCGCTCTTTTGGGCATGACAACCCGCGGTGACCAGATTCTTGACCGCAGCCTGAGCAAAGTCGGTGGCAAGGGCCTTTTTGTCAAGGAACTGGAAGCTGCTCTGGACGATGGACGCGCCGACATCGCGGTCCACTCCCTCAAGGACGTACCGATGGAGTTGCCGTCGGGTTTTCTGCTCGCCTGTGTCATGGAGCGCGAGGACCCGCGTGACGCGTGGGTTTCGCCTCGGTACGCGCGCTTGCAGGACTTGCCCCCCGGAGCGGTGGTGGGGACATCGAGCCTGCGCCGAACCGTGCTGCTGCGGTCTTTGCGACCTGACCTTCGAATCGAACCACTGCGCGGCAACCTCGACACCCGCTTGCGCAAACTCGATGATGGCCAGTACGCCGGCATCGTTCTGGCGGCAGCGGGGCTGAAGCGGTTGGGGTTGGTCGACCGCATTGGCGAAATCTTCGATACCCGCGCGATGCTGCCGGCAGCCGGCCAGGGAGCCTTGGGTATCGAAATCCGGCAGGATCGGGCTGATCTGGTGGAAGCACTGCAACCGCTGTCGGACGCCACAACCTGGCTCGCCGTGGCCGCCGAACGGGCCGTCAGCCGAGC
>ERZ761607.2074-NODE-2074-length-22795-cov-5.082058_pt1 | contig 22795 bp, 15 predicted proteins | sample MGYA00511164_ERZ761607 | MGnify/ENA primary metagenome ERZ761607 (study PRJEB28899, sample SAMN02445080) | bioreactor sludge metagenome | biome: EBPR sludge | place: Australia: Brisbane, Thorneside Wastewater Treatment Plant | collected 2011-06-22 ... | reverse complement strand
CGCCGAGGCCATGGCCCTGGTGCTGATCGTGATCTATCTGTTCCTCGGCTCGGCGCGGGCCGCGCTGATCCCGGCGGTCACGGTGCCGGTCTGCCTGATCGCTGCGTTCACGGCACTCAGCCTGTTCGGCTTCTCGATCAACCTGCTGACCCTGCTGGCCCTGGTGCTGTGCATCGGCCTCGTGGTCGACGACGCCATCATCGTGCTGGAGAACGTGCAGCGCCGCGCCGATCTTGGCGAGCCGCCGCTGCTCGCGGCCAAGCGCGGCACCGCCCAAGTGGCCTTTGCGGTGATCGCCACCACCGCGGTGCTGGTGGCGGTGTTCCTGCCGGTGGGCTTCATGGAAGGCAACACCGGCCGCCTGTTCCGCGAACTGTCGGTGGCGCTGGCCGCGGCGGTGGCGATCTCCGCCTTCGTCGCGCTGACGCTGACGCCGATGATGTCGTCCAAGCTGGTGCGGCCGCACGCCGAGCCGCGCGGCTTCAACGCCTGGACCAACCGCACGCTCAACCGCATCAGCGACGGCTACGGCCGCCAGGTCGGCCGGCTGGTCACCATGCCCGGCCGGCGCATCCTGGGCCTGCTGCTGGCGGCGATGGCCGCATGCGTCGCCGCCATCGTGCTGCTGGGGCTGCGCGTGCCCAGCGAGCTGGCGCCGACCGAGGACCGCGGCCGCTTCTTCGTGTTCGTGGACGGGCCCGAAGGCGCCGGCTTCGACTACACGGTGGCGCAGATGCAGCAGGTCGAGGGGATCGTGCTGAAGCAGGTGGGCGAGAACCAGCCCATCCAGCGCGCCAACTCGCGCGTGCCGCGCAGCTTCGGCGGCGGCGAGGAGATGCACACCGGCCAGATCGTGGTGTTCCTGCAGGACTGGCACCAGCGCAAAGTCAGCACCGACGAAGTGGTCGGCAAGCTGCGCAGCGAACTGTCGCAACTGCCCGGCGTGCAGGCGCGCGCCAACGTGGCCGGCGGCCTGGTCGGCAGCCGCGGCCAGCGCTACCAGTTGGTGCTGGGCGGCCCGGACTACGCCGAGCTGGCGCAGTGGCGCGACCGCATGCTGCAACGCATGGAATCCAATCCCGGCCTGCAGGACACGGATTCGGACTACAAGGAAACGCGCCCGCAGATGCGGGTGAACATCGACCGCGACCGCGCCGCCGACCTGGGCGTGCCGGTGCAGGAGATCGGCCGCACCCTGGAGACCCTGATGGGGTCGCGCCGCGTCACCACCTACGTCGACAACGGCGAGGAATACGAAGTGATGCTGCAGGCGGGCCGCGACAAGCGCGCCACTCCCACCGACCTGGCGCAGACCTACGTGCGCGGGCGCGATGGCGGGCTGATCCCGCTGTCCAACCTGGTGACGCTGAGCGAGATCGCCGAGCCGGGCACCTTCAACCGCTTCAACCGCCTGCGCGCCATCACCATCAGCGCCAGCCTGGCGCCCGGCTACAGCATGGGCGAGGCGCTGGAGTGGACGCGGCAGGCGGTGGCCGAGGAACTGCCGGACTACGCGCAGATCGACTGGAAGGGCGAGTCGCGCGAGTACCAGGAAGCCGGCGGCGCGATCATCCTGACCTTCACCCTGGCGCTGCTGATCGTGTACCTGGTGCTGGCGGCGCAGTTCGAGAGCTTCATCCACCCGCTGGTGATCATGCTGACGGTGCCGCTGGCGGTGCTGGGCGCGCTGATCGGGCTGTGGGTGACCGGCGGCACACTCAACCTGTTCAGCCAGATCGGCATCGTCATGCTGATCGGCCTGGCGGCGAAGAACGGCATCCTGATCGTGGAATTCGCCAACCAGTTGCGCGACGACGGTGCGAGCGTCGCCCGCGCCATCGCCGAGGCCGCACGCGTGCGCCTGCGTCCGATCCTGATGACCTCGGTGGCCACCGTGGTCGGCGCGGTGCCGCTGGTGCTGGCCGGCGGCCCGGGCTCGGCCAGCCGCGCCACCATCGGCGTGGTGGTGATCTTCGGCGTGGCCTTCTCCACCCTGCTGTCGTTGTACGTGGTGCCCGCGTTCTATGCGCTGCTGGCCCCGTTCACCCGCTCCCCGGAAGCGGTGGCGCATGAACTGGCCAAGCTGGAAGCGGAAACGCCGTCCGTGGGCGGCCACGGCTGAAGCGCGGTCGCATGTGTACGCGCACGTGCGGCTGGACGGCCAAGCATGGTGGCCCTCGCCGTTGCGCGAAGGGCTTCAACCCTGATGCTGTTCGACGAGCTTCCAGGGAATTCCAGACGCACGGTCGCGGCTGAAGTCGCTCCTACAGGGGGAGCGGTCCGGCTAGCGTCCGGGTAACGGCGCAGGACACCCTGTAGGAGGGGCTTCAGCCCCGACGCTCTTCGATCAGCTTCCAGAGATTTCCAGGCGCACGACCGCGTCCGGCTTTCAGCCCCCGCATGGGCTCGCGCAATGCCCATCGTTCTCCCGCCGCTTCGCAGGCGGGCGCCGGCGTGGAAGAATCCCCGCATGGAAATCGCATCGACAGGCCGGCGCTGATGGCCGGCCCCTGGGACAAGCGGCCGCCGGGCCGCCCGCCGCACACGCAGGCACCGCGCCCGCCGCGCGCTGCCGCCCGCGGCCCGGCACCCGCCGCCGCGCCGCGCAGCGAAGTGCGCCTGTACGGGCAGAACGCCGTGGACGCCGTCTTCCGCCGCCGCCCGGAGGCCATCCGCAAGGTCTACCTGGCCGAAGCGCGGATCGCCGCGCTCAAGCCGTTGCTGGCCTGGTGCGTGAAGCAGCGCGTCGGCTACCGCGTGGTGGCCGACGACGACCTGGACCGGCTGGCGGGCAGCAGCCACCACGAGGGCGTGGTGGCGGACGTGCTCAAGGCCGAGCCGGTCGGCCTGTCGGACTGGCTGCGCGACTTGCCCGCGGACGGGCCGGCGCTGGCGATCTGGCTGGACGGCGTGAGCAATCCGCACAACTTCGGCGCGATCCTGCGCTCGGCGGCGCACTTCGGCGTGGCCGGTCTGCTGCTGCCGCGCGACTCTGGGCTGGCCCTGTCCGGCGCCGCCGCACGCGTGGCCGAGGGCGGCGCCGAGCACGTGCCGCTGGTGCGGCTGGGGCAGGCCGACAACGCGCTGGCGCAACTGCGCGGCGCCGGCTTCGCGCTCGTCGCCACGGTGGTGCGCGGCGGCGACGATCTCTTCGCCGCGCCGCTGCCGCCGCGGCTGGTCTACGTGATGGGTGCCGAAGGCGAGGGCATGGACGTCGGCCTGGCCGCCGCCTGCGACGCCCGCCTGTCCATCCCCGGCACCGGCGCCGTGGAGAGCCTCAACGTGGCCGCGGCCACCGCGGTGCTGCTGGCGCAATGGCGGATGCGCGCCGGGTATTGATCCGTTCGCAGAAGAGGGGTGATGGGCCGTCCGGCTGCTGTTGAAAGCCGGCTTGAGTGCCCTTGGTGCATGTTCATGCTGCGGTCGAAGCCGCTTCTGCAAGGCCAACAGTCAGCATGCGTCGCGCCATGCCGACGGAAGCGCGACTGATTGTGGGAGCGACGTGAGTCGCGACCGGATACGTAGGGACATCCTTGTCAAAGGGGTATGCGGCCTGGCATGGATGGGGGCATATCGATCACCCTGCCCATGATCGTTTGCGCGATGTGTGGTGGCAGTGGTTTCAATGTCGTGGTCGCGACTTGCGTCGCTCCTACAACAGCAGGAGCAGGTCGTCCTGATGCGGAGCGATTGCAGGATCGCCATGGACACAAGGTCGTGCGGAAACAATGCCGCCGCCTTGCTGTAGGAGCGACGCAAGTCGCGACCGGAGGCTTCCGGCGTCAGCATCACCGGCGGGCTTGAGGTGTCGAGGCTGAAGCCCTCCCGCACACGACCGCGGAGCCGGGCCGGCTCCGCGGCTGGCGATCATTCTTCCTTGAGCTTGCTGCCGAAGTCGCCGTCGGCTTCCGCGGCGAGGTAGGCGAATACGGCGTAGGCGGCGACGTTCTGCGCCAGCGCGGCCGGGTCGATCTTGTCCAGGGTGTCGTCGGCGTTGTGGTGCAGGTGGAAGTAGTCGCTGCCGTCCTGCGCCAGCCAGCCCCAGGCCAGGCCCTTGGCGGCGAAGGGGCTGATGTCCGGGCCCGCGCCGCCCTGGCCGGGTGCGTACTCGATGCCCAGCGGCGCCAGCGCCTGCGCGATCTGCTCGGTGGCCTTGCGTGCGTATTCGGGCGCGCCGGTGTTGAACGCATAGATGCGGCCGGCGCCGAAGTCGCTCTCGGCGCCGATCTGGTGGCGCGCGATGTCGGCCAGATGCTTCTCGGCATACGCCTTGCCGCCGTGCAGGCCCTGTTCCTCGTTGGCGAAGGCGATCACGCGGATCGTGCGCTTGGGCGCCTGCTTCAGCTTGCCGATCAGGTGCCCGGCCGCCAGGGTGATGCCGATGCCCGCGCCGTCGTCGATCGCGCCGGTGCCCAGGTCCCACGAATCCAGGTGGCCGCCGATCACCACCACTTCCTTCGGCAGGCTGCGCCCGGTGATTTCGCCGATGACGTTCTGCGAGGTGTATTCGCCGTCCCAGCCGCAGTCCAGCGCCAGCCCGACCCGCACAGGGCCGCGCGCGGCCAGGCGCGCAAGCTGCTCGGCGTCGGGGATGCTGAGCGCCGCCGACGGCACCGGAGCCAGGCCGTCGTCGAAGCGGGTGATGCCGGTATGCGGCACGCGGTGGTTGTCGGTGCCGGCCGAGCGCATCAGGAAGCCGATGGCGCCCTTGCGGATGGCCGCCGACGGCCCCTTGGAGCGGATGCTGCCGCTGTTGCCGTAGTCGCGGCCGTCGCGCGCGGCCTTCATGTGGTAGTCGACGAAGACGATCTTGCCGGCCAGCGCGCCGTCCGGCGCCGCTTCCAGCGCGGCGAAGCGCACGATCTCGCCCTCCACCGTGCCGCCGGGGCTGCCGCCCAGTGCGGTGATCGCCAGCGGCTGCGCGTGCGCGCCGAGCACCGCGGCGCGCTCGCTGCGGCGGACCCACTTGGGGAAGGTGACCGGCTCGGTCCACACCTTGTCGAAGCCCAGTTCCCGGAACTTCGCCTGCGCCCAGGCCACTGCCTTCGCGTCGGCCTCGCTGCCGGCCAGGCGCGGGCCGATCTCGGTGGTCAGCGATTCGACCACCTTCCAGCCGGTGTCGTCGGCCAGCGCCTGCTCGCGCAACTGCGCGGCGGTGGCGAGGGCGGCGTCGGGGATGCGGGTCTCGCGCTGCGCGGCGAACGCGGGCGCAGCGAGGGTCAGGGCGAGCAGCAGCGGAGCGAGGCGCATGGAATGTCCCGTGGAAACGGCAAGGCCACGAGCTTAGCAGCCCGTGGCCCCGGGTTTCCTTTGCCGGCGTTGCCCGTTCGGGGCGCGCCGCGCCGTCACTTCTTCAGCGAATCGCGGATCTCGCGCAGCAGCAGGACGTCTTCGGGCGTGGCCGCTTCCGGTGCCGGCGTGCGCACGCGGTTGTAGGCTTTCAGGAACAGGAAGATGGCGAAGGCGATCAGCAGGAAGTCGATCACCGTCTGCAGGAAGGCGCCGTAGTTGAGCAGCAGCGCCGGCACGGTTTCCGCGCCGCCGGCGTCCACCTGGGCCTCGCGCAGGGTGATGGCCAGGTCGCCGAACTTCACGCCCCCGGTCGCCAGGCCCACCAGCGGCATGACGATGCCATCCACCAGGCTGCTGACGATCTTGCCGAACGCCGCGCCGATCACCACGCCGACCGCCAGGTCGACCACGTTGCCGCGCGAAATGAATTCCTTGAACTCGCTGACCATGCCCATGCAATGTCTCCTCGGGGGAAGGCGCCGACACGCCGTCGGCGCAGACTATACCCCGCCGGCCCCGAACGGAACCCGGAACCCGTAAGGACCGCTCCTTTCCCCCTGTAGGAGCGACGTAAGTCGCGACCGCCAAGTCAGGGCAAGCGCAGGCCACGGATGGTGCGGATGACGCGGATAAGGCGCTTGCTTCCTTGCGTGTTCCGCGCGAATCCTGGGTTTGGCTGTCTGCCGAAGGGCCGTGGTCGCGACTTGCGTCGCTCCTACAGGGATCCCATGCAGTGAGTTGGATGGTTGGGGCTATGCGGCCGAACAGTTCGGACGCGCTGCCGGGCGCGTCTGCCCCTGCCGGGCATGCCCATGAAGGGCTTCAGCGTGCAGGCCGGCGCTGCATCGCCGACACCTCCATGCGATGCGCCCCCCAACGTGAATCCGGACACGGCACCGAGCCTTATCCGTGCCCATCCGCGTTGATCCGCATTGATCCGTGTCGAAAGAGCTTCCCCGAAGCGCGCAGTCGCGACTGACGTCGCTCCCACAGCAAGCGGGAAGCGGGGCTCAGGCCGCGACGATGCGGCCGCGCAGTTCGGCCACGCCGTCCAGGGTGGCGACGAAGGCGTCGCCCGGCGCCAGTGCGGCCACGCCGGCGGGCGTGCCCATGAAGACCAGGTCGCCGGCCTTCAGCGCGTACAGCTTCGACAGCTCGACAAGGATGTCCGGCACGTCCCAGATCAGGTCGTGCAGGGCGCCGTGCTGGCGGACCTCGCCGTTGACCCGCAGGGTCAGGGTGAGGCCGTCGAGCGGTGCGACGTCGGCGGCCGGCACCAGTTCGCTGATCGGTGCGGAATGGTCGAAGCCCTTGCCGGTATCCCAGGGCAGGCCCTTGGCCTTGGCCGCGCCCTGCAGGTCGCGGCGGGTCAGGTCCAGGCCCACGCCGTAGGCGATCACCAGCGCCTGCGCCTGTTCGCGCGCGAGTTCGCCGGTGGGCGCGTCGCGGCCGAGCGCCGCCACCAGTTCCACCTCGTGGTGCAGGTCGCGGGTGGCCGGCGGATAGGGCACGTCGGCGTTGCCGGTGACGATGGCGTCGGCGGGTTTGTGGAAGAACACCGGCGTGCCGCGCTCGGCTCTGGAAGCCGGCGCGGCGGCGCCCATTTCCCTGGCGTGGTCGGCGAAGTTGCGGCCCACGCAGAAGATGCGGCGCACGGGGAAGGTGGCGCCGCCACGGACGGGCACGCGCGGGATCGGGGAAGCGGGAATGAGGTCGGTCATCGGCGGCCGGCGTCTGGCCGGTCAAGAGGGCGGATGGCCGGCGAGTCTAGCGCGGCAGTGGCAGCACCGGCTTGCGGACCACGTGGTATTCGGCATCCACCACGCGGCTGTCGCGGGCCATCGGCTTGCCACGCTGGCGCAGCAACTTGTACAGCAGGCCGCCGGCGATCATGGCCGCGCCCACGAACAGGCTGAAGAACACCAGCACGCCCAGCAGCGCCACGCCCAGCAGGCCCAGGCCGAACCGCAGCAGCGGGTGGCGCGGCTTGCGGGGCGCGAACACGGTGCGGAAGGCGTTGAACGAATGGCGTGCGTACATGGCGTGGCGTCGTGACAGAATGCGGCCGGAGCCGATGCGCGCAGTATCGGATGACGTTTCGATGACCGTGTGAGAACTTCGTTAAGCAGCATGCGCCTGATTGCCCTGGATGACATCGCCGAAGGCGGATTCGCCGAAGTTGAGGCCACGATAGGCGACGATGCCGAATCGCTGATCCTCTACCGCGAGGGCGGCGAGGTGCGCGCCTGGCTCAACGTCTGCCCGCATGCCGGCCGCCGCCTGGACTGGGCGCCGGGGCAGTTCCTCAAGAGCAAGGACGGCCTGCTGGTCTGCGCCGCGCATGGCGCCTCGTTCGAACTGGTCCGCGGCGACTGCACGGCCGGCCCCTGCCGCGGCGACGCGCTGCGCGCCGTGGCCGTGCAGGTGCGCGACGGCGGGGTGTACCTGGCCTGAGGCTGGCCGGTTGCCGGTTGCGGCAGGCTGGGGAGAGGCCGGAAGTCGCCGGCTTACCGGTGCGGTCGGCGGCCGGAGCTTCGTGCAGCACAGGCTCCACATGCGGACGCATGCCTGCCGTGCCCATCGCCCGCGGCATGTCGGCGGAAACCGCCAACCCACCGCCGGTTGCCGCCCGCCGATGCCGCGCAAACCGGCCGCATCGCCGCGGCATGCGACCATGGCTGCCCACGTCGCCTTCCGCCGGACCGGCATGATCATCCCTTCGCTGCTCGATACCGATCTCTACAAGCTCACGATGATGCAGGCTGTGCTGCACCAGCATCCGGGCGCGCAGGTGCTGTACCGCTTCAAGTGTCGCACGCCCGGCGTGGACCTGGCGCGGCACCTGGACGAGATCGCGGCGGAGATCGACCGCCTGTGCACGCTGCGCTTCACTCCGGAGGAACTGCGCTTCCTCGCGGGCCTGCGCTACGTCAAGCCGGATTTCGTCGATTTCCTGGAGCAGTTCCAGTTGCGCCGCCGCCACGTGCGCATCGCGCCGTCCGCGCAGGTGCCCGGCGAACTGGACCTGACCATCGAAGGCCCCTGGCTGCAGACGATCCTGTTCGAAGTGCCGGTGCTGGCCATCATCAGCGAGGTGTGGATGCGCGCGCAGCCCGGTGGTGACCTGGGCGAGGGCGAGCGCCGTCTGCGCGCCAAGCTGGAACGGCTGCGCAGCGCGGCGCCGGACTGCACGATCACCGATTTCGGCACCCGCCGGCGCTATTCGCACGCCTGGCATGCGCGCCTGCTGCCGGTCTGCCGCGAGGTGCTGGGCGACGGTTTCGTCGGCACCAGCAACGTGCACTTCGCCCGCCTGTACGGCATGACGCCGCACGGCACGATGGCGCACGAGTGGTTGCAGGCGTTCCAGCAACTGGGGCCGCGACTGCGCGATTCGCAACGCGCCGCGTTCGAGGCATGGGCGCAGGAGTACCGCGGCGACCTGGGCATCGCGCTGTCGGACGTGGTGGGGCTGGACGCGTTCCTGCGCGATTTCGACCTGTATTTCGGCAAGCTGTTCGACGGCATGCGCCACGACTCGGGCGATCCGCTGGAATGGGGCGACCGCGTCATCGCCCACCTGGAACGGCAGCGCATCGACCCGCGTGGCAAGACGCTGGTGTTCAGCGACGGCCTGGACGTGGAGGCGGTGCTGCGCATCCACGCGCATTTCCGCGACCGTTGCCGGGTCGGCTTCGGCATCGGCACCAACCTGACCAACGACGTCGGCCCCAGGCCGCTGCAACTCGTGCTGAAGATGGTGCGTTGCCAGGGGCAGCCGGTCGCCAAGGTCAGCGACACGCCCGGGAAGGGCATGAGCGACGATCCGGATTTCGTGGCCTACCTGCGCAAGGTGTTCGGGCTGCCGCCGGAATAGGCGGTCGTGCGCGGGCCGGCTCCCCAACGCATGGGCCGCGCCCTAGAATGCGATGCTTTGCAGCCATGGGGATGGCGATGCCGGACGTGGGGAAGTGCGCCAACTGCGCGCGCGTGACGGATGGTCCTGAACAGAAGTTCTGTCCCGCCTGCGGCCAGCCTACGCCGGTGCATCGCATCGATTGGCATTTCCTGGGCCATGAGCTGGAGCACAGCGTGCTCCACATGGATCGCGGCGTCCTGTATTCGCTCAGGGAGCTGATGCTGCGGCCGGGTCACCTGATGCGTGGCTATCTGGAGGGGAGGCGGGCGAATCGGGTCAAGCCGTTGCTGCTGCTGATGCTCTCCGCCGCCGTCGTCGTACTCCTCGGCAGGTACCTGCTCGATGGCGATCTGGTCGGTTCTGCGATGCAGGCGGGCTTTTCGGAGGTGCGCACGACGCAGCCTGACGGAAAGATCGATCCCGTCTTTGCGGCGAATACCCTCGCCACGGTGAAGGACTGGATCAATGCCCACCTCACTGCCTTCACTCTCGTCCTGCTGCCGTTCGAGGCCGCTTCGTTCTGGCTGGCCTTCCGCGGGAGGGGGCTCAACTATCCCGAATGGCTGGTCGTGACCGCGTTCCTGACGGTGCAGACGTTCGTCTTCATGGCGCTCGCCATCCTGGTGGGTCGCTGGGTTCCGCATGCGCAGGGAGCGTCCGTGGCACTGGCGTCGCTCTACGCCGTTTTTTCGCTCATCCAGTTGTTCCGTGATCATTCCCGATGGGCGACGGCGCTGCGTACCCTGGCGGGGCTGGGGATCTTCATGCTGGTCCAGGGCCTGCTGACTCTGCTGGCGGCCTTGGTGTTCGTCGTGACGATGGCCTATTGACCCGGGCGATCCGCGCGGACAAGAAAAACGCCGGCTTCCGCCGGCGTTTTCCGTTGGGCGCGTTCGCGATGGAGCGCCTTATTTCAGCGCCTTGAACCGCAGGCGGTGCGGGCGGGCGCCTTCTTCGCCCAGGCGGCGCTTCTTGTCTTCCTCGTACTCGCGGTAGTTGCCCTGGAAGAACTCCACGTGCGAGTCGCCCTCGAAGGCGAGGATGTGGGTGGCGATGCGGTCCAGGAACCAGCGGTCGTGCGAGATGACGAAGGTGTTGCCGGGGAATTCCAGCAGCGCGTCTTCCAGCGCACGCAGGGTTTCGATGTCCAGGTCGTTGGACGGTTCGTCGAGCAGCAGCACGTTGCCGCCCTGCAACAGGGTCTTGGCCATGTGCAGGCGGCCGCGCTCACCGCCGGACAGCGAGCCGACCATCTTCTGCTGGTCCTGGCCCTTGAAGTTGAAGCGGCCGATATAGGCGCGCGACTGGATCTCCACGCCGTTGATGTTGAGGATGTCCAGGCCGCCGGAGATTTCCTGGAACACGTTGTGGTTGCCTTCCAGCTTGTCGCGGCTCTGGTCCACGTAGGCCAGCTTCACCGTCGGGCCGGTGACGATCTCGCCGGAGTCCGGCTTCTCCTGCCCGGTGATCATCTTGAACAGCGTCGACTTGCCAGCGCCGTTGGGGCCGATGATACCGACGATGGCGCCGCCGGGTACCAGGAAACTCAGGTTGTCGATCAGCAGGCGGTCGCCGAACTTCTTGGAGACGTTCTTGAACTCGATCACCGAGTTGCCCAGGCGCTCGCCCGGCGGGATGAAGATCTCGTTGGTCTCGTTACGCTTCTGGTAGTCGACCGATTGCAACTCTTCCAGGCGGGCCAGGCGCGCCTTGCCTTTGGAGCGGCCGCCCTTGGCGTTCTGGCGCGACCATTCCAGTTCCTTCTGGATGGCCTTCTGCCGGGCCTTCTCCTGGTTCTCTTCCTGCTTCAGGCGCTCGTCCTTCTGCACCAGCCAGTCGGTGTAGTTGCCCTTCCACGGGATACCGCGGCCGCGGTCGAGTTCGAGGATCCACTCGGCGGCGTTGTCGAGGAAGTAACGGTCGTGGGTGACGGCGACCACCGTGCCGGGGAAGCGCACCAGGAACTGTTCCAGCCACTCGACCGATTCCGCATCGAGGTGGTTGGTCGGTTCGTCGAGGAGCAGCATGTCCGGCTGCGAGAGCAGCAGCTTGCAGAGCGCGACGCGGCGCTTTTCGCCGCCGGAGAGGGTGCGGATTTGCGCTTCCCAGGGCGGCAGGCGCAGCGCGTCGGCGGCCAGTTCGAGCTGGCTGCCGAGGTCCGAACCAACTGTCGCCAGGATCGCTTCGAGGCGGGCCTGCTCCTCGGCGAGTTTGTCGAAATCGGCGTCGGCCTCGGCGTAAGCGGCGTAGATCTCGTCCAGCTTGGCTTGCGCCTGGAAAACCTCGCCCAGGCCGGATTCGACTTCCTGGCGGACCGTCGCTTCCGGGTCGAGCTCGGGCTCCTGGGCCAGATAGCCGATCTTGAGGTTGGGCATCGGCGTTGCTTCGCCGATGATGTCGGTGTCGAGGCCGGCCATGATGCGCAGGACCGTCGACTTGCCCGAGCCGTTGAGGCCGAGCAGGCCGATCTTGGCGCCGGGAAAGAAGGAAAGCGAGATGTCTTTGATGATCTGGCGTTTGGGCGGGACGATCTTGCCCACGCGGTTCATCGTGAATACGTATTGAGCCATGGCCTTGCGTGTCGATCCGAAGGTGGAAGAGTGGTCGGCAGGCGCCGGTGCAGAGCGCCCGAAAAGCGCAAGTTTACCCGAGACTGACGGCTAGCGGCGGCCACCGCGTCAAGCGTGTGTTTCGTTAATGTTGATCGCCTTATCCAGGATGATCTGCTCGCTTCTTGCTTCGCAAGCATCGTCGTTCAGCCTCGTACCACGCTGGACAAGGCCGAGGCTTGCAACTCTGATCAATCCAGATTATATTTTTGTATAACTTAGCCCAATAGAGGCGCACCGTGTACACAACCAATCTGCGCAAGGTCGGCGGCTCAGTGATGCTGGCAGTTCCGCCGGCGTTCCTTGATCAACTGCACCTGCAAGCAGGGGCCACGGTAGGCCTGGCCGTCGCTGATGGCCGCTTGGTGGTCGATCCCAGGCCCAGACCGCGCTACACGCTGGCGGAACTGCTGGCCGCTTCGGATTATTCACAGCCGCAACCGGAGGAAGAACGAGAATGGATTGATGCGCCTGCTCTGGGTGGCGAGCTGATATGAGACGCGGTGACATTTACCTGGTCTCGCTTGATCCGACCGAGGGGCGCGAGCAACGGGGTAGCCGTGCCGTCCTCGTCGTGTCGCCTGCTGAGTTCAACGAGGCAACCAGGTTGCCGGTGGTCTGCCCGATCACCAGTGGCGGTGACTTCGCGCGTCGAATCGGCTTCGCTGTCCCCCTGACCGGTATCAGAACAAGTGGCGTCGTTCGCTGCGATCAGCCACGTGTGCTCGATCTTGGCGCTCGCAATGCGCGTAAGGTGGACAGCTTGCCAGCAGCAATCATGGAAGAGGTGCTGGCGAAACTTGCCCCGATCTTTGAGTGAGAGATAACAAGGCGGGCAACGGTATGGACGAACTCCGCCCGTCTTGGCCGAAAGCCTTTACCCAGAGAGCGTTGGCCGCTCGCCCCCTTGTGGGAGACCTCCGGTAGCCCCTCGCCCCGCGCGGGAGAGGGGTTGGGGAGAGGGGGCCGCTGCTCTTGCCGTAACTACTTCTCGACGAACGCCCGCTCGATCACATAATCACCCTGCGCACCGATGTGCGGCGACACTTCGAATCCACGGCTATCGAGCAACTGGCAACAATCCTTGAGCATTGCCGGGCTGCCGCAAAGCATGGCGCGGTCGTGTGCCGGGTCGAAAGGCGGCAGGCCGATGTCGGAAAACAGGCGGCCACTGTTGACCAGGTCGGTAATCCGGCCCTGATGGCGAAACGCTTCGCGGGTCACCGTCGGGTAGTAGACCAGCTTGTCGCGCACCATGTCAGCGAAATACTCGTGCTGCGGCAACTCCTTTTCAATGAATTCGCTGTAGGCCAGATCGCGCTGCCAGCGAACGCCGTGGATCAGCACGACTTTCTCGAAACGCTCATAGGTTTCCGGGTCCTGGATAAGACTGATGAATGGCGCCAGGCCGGTGCCGGTCGATAGCAGGTAGAGGTTCTTGCCGGGTCGCAGGTCGCGCAGTACCAGGGTGCCGGTCGGCTTGCGGCTGACGACGATCTCGTCGCCGATCGCCAGGTGCTGCAGCTTCGAGGTCAGCGGGCCATTGGGCACCTTGATGCTCAGGAACTCGAGGTATTCGTCATGGTTGGCGCTGGCGATGCTGTAGGCGCGCGTCAGCGGGCGTCGCTCTTCCTGCGGCAGGCCGATCATCACGAACTGACCATTGATGAAACGCAGGCCAGGGTCGCGCGTGGTGCGAAAACTGAATAGCGTGTCGTTCCAGTGATGGACCGAAAGGACTTGTTGGGAGGAAAAGCTGCTCATCGTTCTTGACCCCAGTGTGCGGTTGATGAAGGCCATGGTATTTGCGCGTGTTATATTTGTAAAACAGATTTTATCGATAGACTATATCCAAATTATAGATATGCGATTCACTTTACGGCAGATCGGTGTATTTGTGGCAGTGGCTCGGCACGAGAGCGTTTCCCGTGCCGCCGAGGAGTTGTCGCTGTCCCAGTCAGCGACCAGCACCGCGCTCGGCGAACTCGAGCGGCAGTACGACACGCAGCTCTTCGACCGCTTCGGCAAGGCACTGCGTCTGAATGAGCTCGGGCAGGCGCTGTTGCCGCAGGCCGTCGAACTGATCGAGCGCGCGGCGGCCATCGAAAGTGGGCTGGAAGGCCATGCCGGTTACGGCAAGCTGCAGATCGGTGCGACGCTGACCATCGGCAACTACCTGGCGACGCTGATCGTTGCCGACTTCCTCACCCGCCATCCCGAGAGCAGCCTGCATCTGAAAGTGCACAACACCGCGACGATCGTCGACCAGGTGGCGCACCACGAACTCGATCTGGGCCTCGTCGAAGGCAGTTGCCGGCACCCGGAACTGGTCGTCGAACCGTGGGTGGCCGACGAGCTGGTCGTCTTCTGCGCGCCCGCACACCCGCTGGCAAAACAGGCTTCGGCGACGCTCGCCGAGTTGGCCAACGAGGCCTGGATCGTCCGCGAGCCCGGCTCCGGCACACGCGAGACCCTCGACCAAGCGCTGCGCCATCAGCATTCGCCACTCAAGGTCCGGCTGGAGCTCGAGCATACCGAAGCCATCAAGCGCGCGGTCGAGTTCGGCCTCGGCATCGGCTGCATTTCACGCCTAGCGCTGCGCGAGGCTTTCCGACGCGGCAGCCTGGTGGCCATCCAGACGCCAGAACTCGATTTGCAGCGACACTTCCATTTCCTCTGGCACCGCCGGAAATTCCAGACCGCAGGCATGCGTGAGTTCATCAGCCTGTGCCGAGCGATGACCGCCGGCGTCGAGCGCAGCGATCAGATCGAGTGGTCGTTTATACCCTGATCCATGGATGGGGCTGGCTCCCTGGATTCGGCGGCACGGGAGCGGAGAAGTTCGTCCGCAGAGAGTTCCAGATTACCTGTCAGCGCCAAGGATGCTGTCGATGAACCTTCTGTAAACGCCCAGCGTAAAGAGCTTTCCAAAGGTCTTTCGGGGCTTTCTCCACAGCGCTCGCAGGCGAGAGCGTACCTGGCGTAGGAGATTGAATATCCACAAAGCGCCGCGGTTCTCCAGATCAAGGTGAATAAGGTAGGGCTGGATGCGAGGTCGATCGCGGCCGTCCATATTTATGCTGTTTGGCACCTGAAAGCCAAGGACGGTATTCGCCAGGGCCAAGTACTGCCGCAATGCCTTGCCGTAGCCGTGACTGTCAAAGCGATTTCGGATGTCATTCCAGTCTATCTGCTCGCCGAATGTTCGACTGGCGAGAACGAACTCGAATAATTGCCGCAGAGAGAGGCGTTCAAGTTGATTCTGGGTATTGACGAGAAAAGTGTGGATGATGTTATGAGAAATGAAGTGGGTCGGAGAAGGCAACAAGCACTCGCCGCCACGCCACTTCAACACCGTGGCATCCTTGAAAACGTCCTCGCTGGAGAGTAGCTCTGCGAATTCCAGAAGGACGGGGTGGAGGTGCAATTCAACGCTGGCTGGCCAGTCGCTGTTCACGAGCGGCGGATAGTGGTGGTGTTCTGCAAAATGCACGGGGTTCGGTACATCCATTCCCTCAGCTATCCACGGTTGGTAGCCTGCGCCCGCTAGCTTATCCAGAATATCGGGCAGCTTTTCGGCCGGAATCAATATGTCCAGATCGGTAATAATCCGTTCGCCCGAAGTCGGATAGAGCCTTCCGACCAGTGCTGCGGCGCCTTTGAGAAGTACGGGGCGAACGTCGATGCTGTTTAGCAGCTGTAAGAAATCCGCCAGCTGATCTTCGCACTGAAGGTTGCGGTCGAGATTCAGCGTGTAGATGGCATCGAGATAATCGGCCACATCGGCTGGACAAGCCGAGAAAAGCCGTTGTTCACGCAGCGCCCAGCGCAGCTGTAGCGCTGCGAGGTGAGCGCTTGAAGTGCGTAGCATCTTTTCCCACTCGCTCTGGCTGGCCGGTAGGTCCGACGGAGCGAGCGTTTGGCCCAGAGCGCCCGAAAGGCACCGGCTGAGAAGCCAGGACGCGCGTCTAAGGTCGATTGGCAAGCAAATCCTCAATAGCTTCCATGGCGCCCGGTAGTTCCGAGTAGCGGAGCTCATACGCGGGCGTCTGCTCGACGAAGCGAATAAATTTGGCGAGTTTCTCCTCGGTGGCTGCGTCCCATCCCGCCAGTCGGACGTTGGCTTCGAGGAGACGAATCATGGTCTGATGTGGCCGCAACGCCGTAAACCGCGTTGGCGCGCCTTCAGAAAAAGCGGGGAACACGATGGCAGAGGGCGCGGCGGCGGCGGAAAGCACGTCATAATTCCCCGGCGGATCGATATAGCGAGCGCTGCGGCCATAGCGATTGAACGTCGCAAGCTTCGGTAACGCCGGATAAAGTGGCTCCAGGATTGTCCAGGAACCGGCCTTGATCGACAGACGGGTAGGCAGCGGAAGCAAAGACAACCCGTCTTCACCAATGGCGATCATGTCGTCGCTCAGGTAGCCAAAACCGTGTGCCACCAGAAAGCCAGTGAGGGTTGACTTCCCTACGCCACTGTCGCCGGGCATCAGAATGCTGCGCCCCCGGTGGCTGACTGCGCCCGCATGGCAATAAGCCAACATAGGTTTGTGCGGATGCTCGAGAGACAGCAGCAATTCAATCAGGCGCGACAGCATTTGCTTAAGCGTTTTGCAATCGGCGAGAGCTCTACCGTCTAAGGTTAGCTGATAACCGGACTCATTTCCCCTAATTTCAAGGGAAGCCGCACCCATACGATCGCCGATCGCACGATGCTGAAAGCGAAGGAAAAACGATTGATCAAGTTCCGCGACCCCAGAAAGCACTCTGACCCGGCTTCTGCCAAACTGGAAAACTCCACAGTTGGCTAGCTCGCCGTTGTCGGCAACAGTCGCACATCCAAAACTTGACTCGACCGCCCAAATAAAAGCATCGCCGCCCTCTTGGTCGTCGACCTGCGGAAGATGATCAACAAGATCGCCCAAAACCTGTACGACATCGCGTTCAGCCTGTTCCTCAGGAATGCCGAAATCGTGAGCTAATCTAGACGCTATCTCGCGCGTCTCATACCCCTCGCTATAAAAGTCCCAGACGATCTTCGCCATTGCGTTCAAAACCAAAAGCCGATCCGTTAGCGGATAGTAAAGCACCCACGCTTCGTCAAGGCGGCACTGAAAAGGCTTCTGCTGACCCGACGTGCTCTCCTGCGGAGTTTGCAGGCAGTCTTGGCCCCTCCGAGAACCCATATTTTTTATGATATTATCCTGTGTTTCCAAGAACCACCGCAAGCGGTGGCTAGCTTAACCCTGCTCACGTATGCGAACAGTCCGGTGGACATACCCGAGCATGAGCGACCTGTGACTTGGTGGCTCCTAGAACGGCTAGTACGGCAGGAGCGGTGTACACTGCATGCTTACCGACAATCGCCAGCGCCTGACGGCGACTAAATTTTGTTGGGTGGTCATCCGCAGGGGTTCTGGATTCTAGGATCGCTTCATCCACGGGTTTCTGTTCTGTTTCCATTTTCGCTCCTCTTTAAAATGAAATAGGAAGTCGCACTTGTCGCGAAACCATGAAATGGGCTCGGAAGGCTTTGGCATCACCTCTTCCGCATAGTCACGACTTCTCGACTGACTCAACTGAGAACGTGTTGTTAAGAGCAGAATCCGTGCCAGAATCTGATCACACAACATATGTGGATGGTTTAACAAAAAAAAAAGAACTCTTTCATGATCAGGTTCGATTACGCGGCGGTTCGAGTGTAAAAAAAACCGACAGCAACCCTCGGGGCTTCCGAGGGTTGGTGCTCCAACTTGAGGCCCCTCCGCCAAACGGCAGCGACGTCGGCGTTCCGCTTGAAGCCAATCCTGGTAGCTTGGCATCCGACGTACCGCCCTGTATAAGCATGAGCTCGATGTGGGGCTGTCGCTGTGGGGTCCGAGGCTTTCCGGGTTTGCGGTGGCCGGTGAGGGCCACTCGGCGATTCTTTTGGACGGCTATCGACGGTGTTGCCGCGTTACGGCAACTGGCCAAGGATCCGGCGGAGGTTGAGTGCTGGGACGGCGATCCGGTACGAGGGCTGCCGGGTGTGTCGAGTTAGGTTCTGTTTCTCCTGCGGTGTTGAAAAGTGTCGAAAAATTTTACACGTGAGCGAGGGTGGCTCTTGGTGGCGCCTCTAAAACCCTCGTTAAATCATCTCAGTGTTTTGGATTGGCATGAGTCTTGCTTCCCGTGGCGTTGTATTTAGATTCTAGTTCCCGATGAGCGCGCGCTGGCGCGTAGAAAAAGGTGTCAGTTTTGAGCGGTCGGTGATCGACTATCGGATCGCTAATGCATTGACTGCGCTACAGTTGTAATTTTCCGAATCCAATCAAGTCAGCGTTTTTCTGGAGACTTCTTGTCTCTGTAGCAGATCAGGTTTTTGCTATTTTATAAGGAGTTTTCCATATGCCTCAACAGCCTGTGATTAGTGTCACCATTAAGTATCCTGGAGCAGTTGGTGTTCCGAGTTATCTCGACCTCGCCCTTGATGATGATGTTTTGGGTGTTGGGTCCGCCGGCTTGTATGACGGGTGGTGTCTGGACGAGGAAGCTCTTCTGTCGTTGCCGGACGGCATGGCCACGTTTCAGGCTGAAGTCTACTCGATTTACGACTACCCATCCGTAATAGCGACTACTTTTCCCGGTATAGGGAATCACTCTAATATTGCTGCTGTTAATTGGCTTATCAATCAGGATTACAGCGCCACATCCAGCTACACGATGGGTGATGTTCAGGCAGCCATATGGCTCCTCATGGGAGATAACCCGGCCGGTCTCCTCTCGATCAAACCATGGGATCCGCTCAGAGCTGAGGCGTTGAAAGAGCTGGCACTTGGGCACACCGGCTTCGTTCCAGACATTACAGACAGTGACCCTGCCAACGACAATATAGCGGTTCTTATCTCCCCGTTTGTGGATAACAACGGCAACGGCGTTTGGGACATTGGCGAATCGCGGCAACAGCCTATAGTAATTACGGTCGTGTCAGCAGCGCTAGGAGACACGGTCTGGCTGGACGACAATGCTGACGGCATCCAAAATAACGGCGAAGTCGGTGTTGAGGGCGTTGGTGTGACGCTTTGGCGCGACCTCGACGGCAGCAATTCCGTGGATGCCAACGAAGTCATCAAGACAACGACTACTGATGTCAACGGCTACTACGAATTCGTTGGGCTGACCCCAGGCCTTACCGGTTACCCGGGCTATCGGGTACAGTTTGACTTGCCAACGGACTACGTCTTCACCACGCAGAACGCTGCTGGGTCCACCGGCGCTACTGACTCCGACGCCAACCCGGCCGACGGCACTACCGCTGCCGTTGCTCTCGACCCAGGTGAGTTTGATCAGGATACCGACGCGGGCATCTATAAGCTCGCCAGCCTGGGCGACAAGGTGTGGCTGGACTGCAACAACAACGGGATCCAGGATAACGGTGAAGCGGGCGTTGCCGGGGTAACAGTGCATTTGCTCGATAGTAATGGCGACCCGATCGCCAGTGCCGTGACGGGCGCACAAGGCGACTATCTGTTCAGCGACCTGAAGCCTGGCGAGTACGCCATCCAGGTGGAGAAGCCGGTCGGTTACGCCTTCACGACACCGAATGCAGGCGGCGACGACGAGCTGGACTCCGACGTCAACAGCTCCGGCAAGTCCAGCGCTACGGTCCTGACCTCCGGTGAGAACGACCTGTCGGTCGACGCCGGCCTGGTAGGCGACCCGGTGTGCGTCACCTACGACTTCTCTGGCAGGTCTTACACCAACGGCACCGACGGCAATTCGCGGACCTATGAGATGTCAGGCGTCTCGGTTACGGCTACGGCCTGGAGTCGTCAGCAAGATAACGGCAACTGGGCCAAGGCCTATCTGGGTGCCTATGATGGTGGTCTCGGGGTCACGGATAGCAGCGAGGGGAGCGGCAGCTATAACCGCCACACGGTCGACAATCGCGGCGGGCGCGACAACTACGTGGTGTTCCAGTTCTCGCAGGACGTCATCGTGGACTGGGCGAAGCTAGGGTATGTTGTATGCGACAGCGACATTTCGGTGTGGATCGGCTCTTCGGACGCCTCTGTTCCGATCACCAACGTGGATAGCGCATTCCTGAACAGCATGACGTCGTTCGAGAACAACTGGACGAGTAGTGGAAGTCCGCGCTGGGCCAATTTCAACTCCGACGACGTGAGTGGTAACGTGCTGATCATCGCGGCCAGCATCGCCGACCGGACGCCTGACGACGAGTTCAAGATCGAGAAGCTAAAGATCTGTACGGCGGTCAATTGCGAGCCCGAGCAGGCGAACGCCTCGATCGGCGACCGGGTGTGGCTGGATAGCAACGGCAATGGCCTCCAGGATGGCAACGAAGTGGGTGTCGAAGGAGTGACGGTCAAGCTGCTGAACGGCATGGGTGACGAGGTCGGCAGCGCCACCACCGACGGCAATGGCGACTACCTGTTCAGCAATCTGACGCCGGGCGATTACGCCATCAAGGTGGAAAAGCCCGCCGATTACAGTTTCACGACCAAGGATGTCGGCAACAATGGTAGCGATGCCAAGGACTCCGATGTCGACACGCTAACCGGCAAAACCGACACCACCAACTTGACAGCAGGCGAGAACGACTTGAGCTGGGATGCCGGTTTGTACAAGAACCCGTCGATCGGCGACAAGGTCTGGCTGGACTGCGACAACGACGGCATCCAGGATACGGGTGAAGCGGGTGTGGCTGGTGTCACGGTCAAGTTGCTTGGTGCGGGCGATGTCGTCGTCGCCACGACGACGACCAATGCCAGTGGTGAGTACGTGTTCAGCGGCCTCACTGCCGGCTCCTCCTACGCCGTGCAGGTGGTGGCGCCGACGGGTTTCGCTTTCGCCAAGCAGGATCAGGGGGACGATACCAAGGACTCCGACGTCGACATGAGCACCGGCAAGACCGGAACGATCACGCTGGACCCCGGCGAGAACGATATCTCGTGGGATGCGGGTCTCGTCGCCAAGCCGATCTGTATCACCTACAACTTTAATGGCAGCTCCGGCACCGACGGCAAGGATGGCAATGTACGTAGCTATACGGAGTCCGGTGTCACGGTGAAGGCGAGCGCGTGGAGCCGTGAGAAGGGTAGCACCGACAAGTGGGCCGAGGCGTATCTGGGTGCTTACAGCGGCGGTCATGGCGTGACCGACAGCAGCGAAGGTAGCGGCGGCAACAACACGCACACGGTTGACAATGTCGGACGCGACAACTTCGTGGTGTACCAGTTCTCGCAGGAAGTTGTCGTAGACTGGGCCAAGCTGGGCTATGTGGTCAATGACAGCGATCTCTCGGTGTGGATCGGTTCCTACAGCGACCAGATCAAGATCGGCAACATCAAGGCTGCGCTTGCTCAGATGAGCCATTACGAAGAAGACTGGATCAACAATGGTCAAGCGCGTACGGCCGATTTCAACGCCGGCGAGAAAAGTGGCAACGTGCTGATCATTGCCGCCAACATCTCCGACAAGACACCGGAGGACCGCTTCAAGATCACCGAGCTGAAGGTCTGCACGACGGCAAACTGTGCGCCCAATCCGCTCAAAGCCTCGGTTGGCGACAAGGTGTGGGAGGACCAGAACCACACCACTATCCAGGACAGCGACGAGCCCGGCATTGGTGGCATCACCGTCAATCTGATGGATGCTTCCGGTACCAACGTGCTGGACACCACCACCACCACCAGCAACGGCAACTACAAGTTCAGCGACCTCGACCCGGGCACCTACGTGCTGCAATTCGACAAGGCGGAAGTCGTGTACCGCGGCTACAACATGAGCAACTGGAAGTGGGCGGTCAAGGACGCGGGCAGCGACGATAGCAAAGATTCGGACGTGGCTGGCGACGGGCAAGCGAAGACCAATGTCACCAAGACGGATGCCTTTACCCTGCTTGCCGGCCAGAACGACATCACCCGCGACGCCGGTATCACGCCGATCGTCATCGACCTCGACGGTAACGGTATCCAGACCGTCAGCCGCGCCGACTCGGGTGGCAGCTTCGACCTTTTTGGCAACGGCAACGCGGTGCAGTCGGGCTGGATCGCGGGGGGCGAAGCTTTCCTGGCAGTCGACAGGAACGGTAACGGACAGATCGACGACATCAGCGAGCTGTTTGGTGGCTCAGCCAAGGGCGCGGGCTTTGCGCAACTGGCCAGCTACGACAGCAACGGCGATGGCCTGGTCGATGCCGCCGATAGCGGCTTTGCCGACCTGCTCATTTGGCGCGACGCGAACGGCAACCATCAGTCCGACGCCGGCGAGCTGATGACGCTGGCCGAAGCCGGGCTGGCGTCACTGAATGTCAGCTTTAGCGAGCTGCCGTTCCTCGACCGTCAGGGCAACCTCCACCTCGAACGCAGTAGCGCAACGATGTCCGACGGTCGCGTGGTGGATATGACCGACGTGTATTTCAACGTGGCCGCGGACGATGCAGCGGCGGCTGGGGTCGCTCTGCCGGAGCTGGCCCATCTATTGGAGGAGGATTGGTCGCTTGGCGGCGAGAGCGCTTTGGCCGACATCAGCGACATCTACTTCGGCGCCGCGGCAAACGATGGCGCAGTAGTGGCGGAAGAGCCGGTCACCGATCCGGGCTGGATGTTCGCCTAGGCCGGGGGGCGCAATCGTCCGATAGCGATGGTCTACAAGGCTACTCGGGCGCGGGCGACGGTTGTCGTGGCGCCGCCCGTCCCGAGTTTCCAGCCGTCGCGGAGAAGGTGATCTGGCCAAAGCAGGTCTGATGAGGGGGCGCCCAGAGCGCCCCTTTTTTTGGTGCGCCTGCCGTGCTTGCTCGGCGGCGCGACCGCGATGAGCCAGATGGCCGCTTTTGCGGCTTCTGCGTCGCCGGCACGCACGCAAAAAAGCCGCCCTCGGGCGGCTTCTTCGTATTGTGCATCTACCTGATTCTTCGAGAATTCTGGTAGGCGCGATTGGAATCGAACCAACGACCCCCACCATGTCAAGG
>ERZ761607.2065-NODE-2065-length-22856-cov-8.045393_pt1 | contig 22856 bp, 18 predicted proteins | sample MGYA00511164_ERZ761607 | MGnify/ENA primary metagenome ERZ761607 (study PRJEB28899, sample SAMN02445080) | bioreactor sludge metagenome | biome: EBPR sludge | place: Australia: Brisbane, Thorneside Wastewater Treatment Plant | collected 2011-06-22 ... | reverse complement strand
TGCACCCGGCGACCGCGGCGCTCGCCGCGGAGCTGTGCGCGGTGGCGCCCGCCGGACTCGAGCGTGTGCACTTCAGCGACGACGGCTCGACCGCGGTCGAGGTCGCCGTGAAGATCGCGTTCCAGTACTGGCAGCAGAACGGCCGGCCGGCACGGCGCCGGTTCCTGGCGCTCTCCTCGGCGTACCACGGCGACACGCTCGGCGCGGTGAGCCTCGCCGGCGCGGCGCCCGGTGGCTTCTTCACGGTGTTCGCGCCGCTGCTGTTCGACGTGGCGCGCTCGCCCGCGCCCGGCGAGGACGACTGGGACCGCGTGGCGACCGCGATCGAGGAGCGGCTCGCGCAGGACGCCGACACCATCGCCGGTGTCGTCGTCGAGCCACTCCTGCAAGGCGCCGGTGGGATGACGATCTATCCGCCGGCGATCCTGCGTCGCATCCGCGACGCGGCGACGCGCGCCGACACCTTCCTCATCGCCGACGAGGTCTTCACCGGGTACGGCCGCACCGGCACGATGTGGGCGTGCGACCAGGCCGGCGTCGTACCCGACCTCCTGTGTACGGCGAAGGGCTTCACGGCCGGCATGCTGCCGATGGCGGCGACGCTGGCGACCGCGCGGATCTACGACGGCTTCCGCGCGGCGCCGGGCGTCGCCGGCGGCGGCGGCAGCTCCCGCGCGCTCATGCACGGCCACAGCTTCTGCGGCCATCCCCTCGGCGCCGCCGTCGCGCGCGAGGTGCTCGCCATCTATCGCGACGAGCGCGTCGTCGACGGCGTGGCGCCGCGCGCGGCGCGCATCGCCGCGATGCTGGCGCAGGTCGCGGCGCTGCCCGGCGTCGCGCGCACGCGCCAGCTCGGCATCGTCGGCGCCGTCGACCTCGGCGACGGCGGCTACGGCGGCGCCATGGGCCCGCGCTTCACCGACGCGGCGTTGCGCCACGGCCTCTACCTCCGGCCGCTCGGCGACACCGCCTACGTCTGCCCGCCGCTCAACATCCCACTCGCCGACCTCGACACGCTCTGCGACGGCTTCGTCGCCGCCGTCGCCGATTCGCTCCGCTCACCCTGAGCGAGTCACCCGAGCCGCGCGGCGAGGTTCGTGTCGAGCGCGTCGAGGAACGCGTCGGTCGTGAGCCACGGCTGATCGGGACCGATGAGGATCGCGAGGTCCTTGGTCATCTTGCCCGACTCGACCGTGTCGACGCAGACCTTCTCGAGGGTGTCGGCGAAGGTGACCACGTCGGGCGTGTCGTCGAAGCGACCGCGGTACTTGAGGCCCTGGGTCCAGGCGAAGATCGACGCGATCGGGTTGGTCGACGTCGGCTTGCCCTTCTGGTGCTCGCGGTAGTGGCGCGTCACCGTGCCGTGCGCCGCCTCGGCCTCGACGGTCTTGCCGTCGGGCGTGAGCAGCACCGACGTCATGAGGCCGAGCGAGCCGAAGCCCTGCGCGACCGTGTCGGACTGGACGTCGCCGTCGTAGTTCTTGCACGCCCAGACGAACCCGCCGTCCCACTTGAGCGCGGCGGCGACCATGTCGTCGATGAGGCGGTGCTCGTAGCTGATGCCCTTGGCCTTGAACTGGTCGGCGAACTCCTCGTCGAACACCTTCTGGAAGAGATCCTTGAAGCGACCGTCGTACTTCTTGAGGATCGTGTTCTTGGTCGAGAGGTACACCGGCCAGCCGCGGCTGAGGCCGTAGTTCATGCAGCTGCGCGCGAAGCCGAGGATCGACTCGTCGAGGTTGTACATGCCCATCGCGATGCCGGCGTCCTGGAAGTCGAACACCTTGTGCTCGATCGGCTTGCCGCCGTCCTTGGGCGTGAACGTCATGGTCAAGGTGCCCGCGCCCGGGATCAGGAAGTCGGTCGCCTTGTACTGATCACCGTGGGCGTGACGGCCGATGACGATCGGCTTGGTCCAGCCGGGGACGAGCCGGGGCACGTTCTTGCAGATGATCGGCTCGCGGAAGATCGTACCGCCGACGATGTTGCGGATCGTGCCGTTGGGCGACCGCCACATCTCCTTCAGGCCGAACTCCTTCACCCGCGCCTCGTCGGGCGTGATCGTCGCGCACTTCACCGCGACCCGGTGCTCCTTGGTCGCGTTGGCGGCGTCGACGGTGACCTTGTCGTTGGTCGCGTCGCGGTGCTCGATGCCGAGATCGAAGTACTCGAGCTTGACGTCGAGGTACGGAAGGACGAGCTTTTCCTTGATCTTCGCCCAGATGATGCGGGTCATCTCGTCGCCGTCCATCTCGACGACGGGGTTCTTGACCTTGATCTTAGCCATGGGCGGACTTGTAACATGGAGGGGATGGGGCCGATCGCCCGTCTCGCCATCTTCGGGGGTGCCGCGCTGCTGACGATCCTCGGGTTCGTCCTGCCCTGGTTCCGCCTCGACCTCATGGGGGGGCTCGACGTCGAGCTCAACGCGCTGCCCTTCCGCGGCACGTCGGGGCTCGAGGTCGTGCTGTGCGACGGCTGCGAGACCGTCGGCACCGGTCGCCTGCCGGGCGGCCTGGCGTGGCTCGCGTCCTACGTCGCGGTCCAGTTCCTCGTCGCGCTCGGCGTGTCCGCCGTGCAGGTCCTGCGCGGCCACCGCAGCACGCCGATCGCGGTCTGGACCGCGATCTCCGCCATCGCGCTCGGCCTGCTCGTCGTGGGCGTGCTCGCCTCGTTCGATGCGCCGGCCGGGATGAACGTCGACGTGGGCGCGCGCGCCGGGCTGTGGTGCGTCCTCGCCGCGTGTCCGCTCGCGCTCCTCGGTCACGGCCGGTTGCTCGACCGCCTCGATCCGCCGCCGCTCGTCGAGGCGTCGCCGCCGCCCGCGCCCATCGAGCGGCTCACGCCGACCGAGGCGCCGCCGCGCCGGACCGCGGTGCACGTGAAGAGCGCCGACGTGGGCCAGGCCGGCCTGCGGATCACCACCGAGCAGGGCACGACACGCCTGGCGTGGGAGGACATCCTGCGCGCGCAGCTCATCACCGGCATCGAGCCCGGCGTCGAGCTCACCACGCGCGGCGCGATCCTGCGCATCAACCGCAAGAGCGACGTCGACTATCGCTTCGTGCCGGGCGCCGTCGACGGCACCATCGCCGACAAGCTGCGGCGCCTGTACGAGTTCGCGCGCGAGAAGAACCCGGCGCTGCGCCTGACACCGTGATCAGCGGCGCGTGGCGGCGCGTGCGCGAGCGCGGCTGCGCGAACGGACAATGAGCAGGACTGCCATCGCCAGCAGCAAGGTGGGGGGGAGACTGCTGCTGGAACCGCTCGCGCAGCCGCAACCTGCGCTGATCTCGTCGGAGGTCCCTGGCCCCGCGTCGGGGTCCCCGGGGTTGGGCGTCGCGTCCGGATCCTGGGGCTGCGGGCCGGCGTCCGCCGAGGAGCCGGGACCGGCGTCAGGGGCCGGCGAGGGCCCCGCGTCGGGGGCGGGCAGCGGACCTGCGTCGATCGGCGGCGTCGGCCCGGCGTCGACCATGCCGGGCTCGGCGAGGCCGAGGCGCTGATCGAGCAGCGCCACCGAGTTCTGCGTCGAGCCGCCGCACTGACACGCGCGGTTCGAGTACTCGCCGCAGGGTGCCGCGACGTTCTGGAACGACTTGTTGCCGCACCCGGAGAGGTACGTCATCGGGTCCTGGCACAGGCGCTCGTGATCGAGGCCGAACGAATGCGCGATCTCCTGCGCGTTGGTCTCGCACACCGAGCGGTAGTCGGTGCCGTAGACCGCGGCGAACGTGAACACGATCGAGTTCTGGATGACGCCGCACGAGAACGGCGACACGCCGCCGACGCCCTGCTGCATGCCGATGTCCTGCGGTCGACCGGCGGTGACGAGCTCGTAGTGCGGCACGTTGCCGGGGTCCACGTCGGTGATGACCACGTTCCAGCGCGAGAACGTCGTGGTGAGGCAGGTCATCACCTGGTTCCAGCCGGCCGCCGAGACGTTCCACGCCGGAACCGTTCGCGTGGAGCTCACGATCGTCGACCGGTTGGTGCGCGCGTCGTTGGTACCCGGGTAGTAGGTGCCGCCGCCCCGGTTGACGTAGAAGATCTTCGGCGCGTGATAGGTGACGTCGTCCGGAGGCGGCAGCGGCTGCGGATCGTCCGTCACGACGTAACCGCCGCGAGGCGTGCCGTCCGGCGCGAGGCCGCCGCCGACGAACGTGCCCGCGGGCGAGAGCGGCTGCTGCACCGGCGTCTCGGCCGCAGCCGTGGCGGCGCTCGCCGAGAGCAGGCTGATCGCGAGAACAGACTTGATCGTGCGCATCGCTCCTCCTCGGTTTGCGGCGTTCATCACGTTCCATGCCAGCGCGCGGGCGCACGGGAGTCCGTGGGCATGCGCGCGTGGCGTGCGCGCGCCTGCCCCGGATCGCGCCAGCGCCGCGCGCCCGACGGGGCGAGATTCCTCGCGAACCGCCGGGCTCAGTCCGGCGAGCCGCTGACATCACCCTCACCGCGGCTGCGAGGTCCTGACAACGAGCGGGCGCGGGTGCGAGCGGACATTATCCGACAGCTCCGTTCGCGTCGAAGGGAGCTTCAGGCCTTGGGCGGGTCCTTGAAGCTGAAGTCCGACGCCCGCCTCGCCCGCGGCACCGGGCGCGCGTCGAGGATGTCGCGCACGAGGCGAAGGAGCTGCTCGGGCTTGAACGGCTTCGGGATGATGGTCACCGTCGACTCGTCGAGGCCCTGCTCGGCGAGCGCATCGCCGACGTAGCCGGACATGTAGAGGACCTGGACCTCGGGGCGGCGGCGCGTGAGCTCGGCGGCGAGCTGGGGCCCGGAGAGGCCCGGCATGACGACGTCGGTGAGGAGGAGATCGACGGCGACGCCCGGGGCGATGCCGAGCGCGAGCGCCTCCCGCGACGTCGACGCCGGGATGACGTGATAGCCGGCCTCGGTCAGGAGGATCTGCAAGAGGTTGCGCAGCGCGATCTCGTCCTCGACGAGCAGGATCGTGTCGTGCGTGGTGACGAGCGGCACCGCCGCCAGCTCGGTCGAGCGATCGGCGGTGCCGTCGAGGAGCGGCAGCCACACCGTGAACGTCGTGCCGCGGCCGGCGCGGCTCTCCACCGTGATGTCCCCGCCCATGTCGCGCACGATCTGGCGCGCGGTCGCGAGGCCGAGGCCGGTGCCGTTGCTCTTCGTGGTGAAGAACGGCTCGAAGAGGCGGCCGAGGGTCTCGGGCGTCATGCCCACACCGGTATCCTCGACCGACAGCGCGATCCAGCCGCCGGTGGGGCTGCTCACGCCCTCGGGTCCGGTGGCGCCGTCGGGATCGAGGCGCGTGCGCAGGGTCATGACGCCGCCGCTCTGCATGGCGTCGCGCGCGTTGATGACGAGGTTGAGGAGGACCTGCTCGAGCTGGCCCTGATCGAGGTGCGCCGTGGAAGGTCCCGACGCCAGGTCCTTGGCGATGGTGACGTTCTCGCCGGTCACCGCGCGGACCATCTTCTCGAGGTCGTTGACCACGCCCTTGATGTCGACGACGCGCTGATCGGTGGCCTGGCGGCGGGAGAAGCCGAGGAGGCGGCGCGAGAGCGCGGCGCCTCGCTGCGCCGCGTTCTGGATGTTGTCGACGTAGCCCTGGAGCTCGGGCCGTGTGGCGGCGCGGCGCGCCAGCATCTGGCAGGACGCGAGGATGACGGTGAGCAGGTTGTTGAAGTCGTGCGCGACGCCCCCGGCGAGGCGGCCGACGACGTCCATCTTCTGGGCGCGCTGGAGCTGGGCCGCTCGCTCCGCGAGCGCGTGGGCGGCGTGGCGCTCCTCGGTGATGTCGGCGGCCATGATGACGGCTCCACCGTCGGGCACCGACGAGATCGACACCGCGAGCATGCGCCCGGACTCGAGCTCGACCTCCCGGCGCTCGACCGGCCCCGGCCACGGCGTCCACACCCCGTCGAGCGCCGGGTCGCGTGCGACCTCGGCGATGGGCTGGCCCACGGCCTGGTCCTCGGGCGTGCCGAAGAACGAGGACGCGCGCACGCTCCACAGCGTGACCTTGCGGTCGGCGTCGACGCCGATGATCGCGACCGGTGACGCGTCGATGACGGCGCGCAGGGTGTCGCGCGAGCGCATGATCTCGCGCTCGCGCGCCTCCAGCTCCTCGAGCATCGCGTTGAAGCCGGCGGCGAGGGTCGCGATCTCGCCCGGCTGGCCGCTGGCGGCGCGCAGGGACGGTGTGCCGCCTTCAGTGATCTGCCGGGCGACGTCGGCGAGCTGGAGGATCGGCCGCGTGATGCGGCGCTGGAGGAACCAGGCGACGACGATCGCGGCGAGGACGAGCGCCGCGGCGATCGCGACCAGCGTGAGCACGAGCGCGCGGATCTCGGCGGCGAGCGCGGCGTTCGAGCTGACGAGCTCGACGGTGCCGTAGTGCTCGCCCTGGTAGTCGATCGGCAGGCGCACCACCGAGACCGCGTCCTTCACCGCGCGCACCGGCCGCGCGCCGCTGGCGAGGGGAGCCGCGGACGCGATGTCGATCGTCGAGCCGTCGCGGCGATAGCTCGCGAAGACCGCGCCGTCGGCGTCGAAGACGACGGCGAGCTCCACGTCCGAGAAGCGTCTCAGGCGGGCGAGCACCTCGGCCGTGTCCTCGCGATCGGCGAAGGCGAGCCCGGGCACGGAGGAGTCACCGACCACGTCGGCGAGCGTGCTCAAGCTGCGCAGGCGCTGCGCGCGCAGGCTGTCGATCTGGCGGACGCCGACCACGGCGAAGCCCACGACCAGGCAGCCGAGCGCCAGGCCGATGATGATGAGCGTCAGGCGCGTCCGGATCGACATGTTGCGCGCGCTGCGGGTGTTCATGACTTCCCTCCGACGACCCGCGCCAGCCGCAGCAGCTTGGCGCGTACCTTGAGGCCGCTGTCTCGTGCGGCGCGCGTGTTGATCTCGAAGCGCACGTGCTTCGCGTCGAGATAGAAGTTGATGATGGCGCCGGCGGCGGCCGCACCGGGCGCGTCGGCGATGGTGAGGATGCCGTGCCCCTCGGTGCGCGCAACCACGGCGGCGAGCCGTTTCCGATCGTTTCCGCCGATGACCACGATGTGGCAATCGACCGTGGCAGGCGCATCCACGACGCGCACCGTCGCGCGCCGATCCTTGATCTTGCGCGCGCGTGCGATCTTCTCGAGCGGGCGCGTGAGCGGGCTCTCACCGACGACGCACAGGAAGAGCTCGTCGGGGGGCAGATCGTCGGGGTTCCAGTCGATGAAGCGCGTGAATCGCTCCACCATCTCCGCCTTGAGCTCGGCCTCGGTGGGCTCGGCCGCTGCCGCGCGCGAGGTCGCGCCCAGGCCGACGGCAAGCACCGCCATTGCGAGCCGGACCCCCATCGTCGGAAGCGTATCACGCACGCTTGCCCCCGCCCTGCCTGCCCTGCCCGTGCCCGTGCCGGCTACTTCCCGTGCGTTTCCAGCCAGTCGTCCTTCGGATAGCCGAGCGCCGCGAACGCCGCGCGCGTCGTCTTCGCCAGCTCCCGCGCGCGCGCCTTCTGACCCGCACCCCAGCGCGCCCTGGCGAGCATGTAGCCGGTGTCGGCCGCGAGCGCGGGGTCGGCGCCGGGTCCGGTGCGGATGCGGTAGGCGTGCTCGAGGTCGGCGACGCCGGCGGCCGGCTGGCCCATGTCGAGGCGCGCGGAGCCGAGGCCGTGGAGCGCGAACGCGAGCGTCGGGTGATCGGGGCCGAGCTTCTTCTCGAGGATCGCCTTCGCCCGTTCGAAGTACGGCACGGCGTCGGCGGGGCGACCCAGGTTCTCCTGGAGCGCGATGCCGACGTTCATGATCGACGACGCGAGGTCGGGGTGATCGGGCGGCAGCACCTGCTCGCGCACCGCGAGCGCCTTCTCGTACGCGGCGAGCGCCTCGGCGCCCTTGTCCTGGTCACCGAGGACGACCCCGAGGTTGGCCCACATGGTCGCGAGGCTCGGACTGGCGTCGCCCTCGGCGGCGGTCAGGATCTCGATGCCGCGGCGGAGGAACGCGGCGGCCTCGTCGAGCCGGCGCTGCTGCTTGGCGGTGACCGCGAGGCGCCCGAGCGAGTTGGCCGTGTCGGGGTGCTGCGGGCCCGAGGTCCGCTCGTTGATCTCGAGCGCGCGCCGGAAGAGCGCCTCGGCCGCGGCCCACTGCGCCGCGGCGAGCTCCAGGTTGCCGAGATCCGACAGCGAGCGCGCGACGAGGACGCTCCTCTCGCCGGCGTGCTTCGTGCGCAGCTCGAGGGCGCGCGTGAGGTGCGCGCGCGCGGCGTCGAGCTGCTGCTGCGCCCGGGCCGCGCGGCCGCGCTCCGCGGCCAGCGTCGCGCGCTCGGCCCAGCGCTCGTCGGCGGTGCCGAGGCTGGCCTCGGCGAGCGCGGCGAGGGTCTCGACGTCGCCGTAGCGCGCCTCGCGGTTGGCGACCTCGACGAGCGAGACCGTGAGCTGCGCGCCGAGCGCGGCGTCTCCGGCGGCGGCCGCGGCGGCGATCGCCTCGTGAAAGGCGGCGGTCGCGCCCTTGGTGTCGCCGGTGATCATGCGGGCCCGGGCGTCGAGCGCCACGGTCTCGGCGACGAGCGGCGCGTACGCGAGCGTGCGCGCGGCCGCGGCGGCGGCGGTCGCCGGCGCGAGCGCGTCCTTCCACCGGCCGGCGCGGCCGAGCGCGGCGGCGCGGTCGAGGTCGGCGCGGACGCGCGTGATCGCGTCGCGCGAGGTCGGGTCGGAGGGAGGCGGCGCGGCGTCGAGCAAGCGCTCGGCGTTGCACGTCTCGAGCGGCGGTAGCGCGAGCACGGCGTCGAGCGCGCGCGGCAGCGTGGCGGAGGCGTCGGCGAGCATCAGGTCGACGGTGGCGGCGAGCTCGCCGCGGCGGCGATCGAGGCACGCCATGGCGCGGTCGAGCAGCTCGGGCGACTGGGTGCGGCGCACGGCGGTCGCCTCGCACGTGGCGACGCGGCGAGCGGTCAGCGCGCGGGCGCGCTCGTCGAGGGCGACGGTCACGCGCTGGGTCACCTCGCCGGCGTAGGCACGACCGGTCGCGGCGAACGCGCGGGCGAGCGCGTCCTTGCGCGCGGCGTCCCAGGCGCCGTCGAGATCGCGCTCGAGGCCGCGACACGGCGCCGGACGATCGGCGGCGCCGCCGAGGACGAGGACGGCGGCGGCGGTGGTGGCGGCGGCGACCACGGCGATGCCGGCGGCGGCGAGCGCCGTGCGGCGGCGGCGGCGCGTGCGCTCCTCGAGGTCGTCGGCGAGCGCGGCCAGGAGCGCGTGCATGTCGGGCCAGCGCGCCGCCGGCGCGGCGGCGAGGCCACGGCGCAGGATCGGCTCGAAGCGCGCGGGTACGTCGCGATCGGGCCGCGGCCCGGCGAGCTCGCCGCGCGAGATCCGCTCCTGCCGTTCGGCGAGCGATCCGGCGTCGAACGGACGCAGGCCGTAGAGTCCTTCCCACAGCGCGACGCAGAACGCGAACTGATCGGCGGCGTAGCCGGCGGGCTCACCGCGGTACTGCTCGGGCGCCATGTACGCGGGCGTACCCATCACGTCGCCGGTGCGCGTGAGCGGCGTCTGCAGCGCGTGCGGCGGCTCGCTGTCGTGTTTGCGCGCCCCGGCGTCGTCGAAGCTCGTCCCCGAGGCAGCGACGAGGCCGAAGTCGGTAACGCGCAGGCGGCCGTCCTTGCCCACGAGGACGTTGTCGGGCTTGAAGTCGCGGTGGACGAGGCCGGCGTCGTGCGCCGCGGCGAGCCCGCGGCCGGCGCGCAGGTAGGCGTCGAGGACGGCGCGCCACGGCTTGCCGCGCTGCCAGCGGCCGAGCGTCTCTCCATCGATGAGCTCCATGACGACGAAGACCGCATCGTCCGCGGAAACGACCTCGTGGATCGCGATCACGTTCTCGTGCTCGACGCGCGCAGCCGCCTGGGCCTCGCGGACGAGGCGCGCGCGCGCCGCGCTCGACGCGGCGCTCGGGCGAAGGAGCTTGATGGCGACCTTGCGATCGAGCGTCGGATCGTGGGCGGCGACGACGACGCCCATCCCTCCCTGGCCGATGATGCGATCGACGACGAAGCGCGCGATCTGCCCGCCGGCGCCGGCGATCCGGTTGCGGATGTCGACCGACGGCGTGCGCGCCAGCTCGCGCATGATCGGATCGATCGTCGTGTCGCCGGACGGGGGCGCGGAGTCGTCGGCGGCGGGCAGCGTGACGCCGCCGCCGGAGGCGGAGTCGTCGTCGCCGCTCGAGACCGCCATGGCAGGTGGATCGTACTCGATGTGGCGGTAACCGGCAGGCCCAGCCGGTCGTCTAGATGCGCGAACAGGAGACCCATCCATGAAGCGCATCGCTCAGTCGTTCATCATCGCCGCTCTCGTCGTCCCCCTCGTCGCTTGCAAGAAGAAGGAGGACGCGCCCGCGCAGGAACCCGCCAAGCCGGTCGAGCCCAAGCCCGCCGACCCCAAGCCGGTCGAGCCGACCCCACCCGCGCCGCCGGCGGTCGCGGCCAAGAACATCGTCGAGGTCGCCACCGAGGCGGGCTCGTTCAAGACGTTGCTCACCGCGGTGGAGGTGGCCGGGCTCACGGCGACGCTCGCGGGGCCCGGGCCGTTCACCGTGTTCGCGCCCACCGACGAGGCCTTCGCCAAGGTGCCGGCCAAGGACCTGGAGGCGCTCCTCGCCGACAAGGCCGCGCTCACGAACGTGCTCACCTATCACGTCGTCCAGGGCGCGGTGACCGCCAAGGACGTCGCCGGCATCCCGAGCGCGAAGACGCTCCAGGGCGGCGAGCTGGCGATCGACACGTCGAGTGGCGTGAAGGTCGGCGGCGCCACCGTGGTCAAGGCCGACATCATGGCGTCGAACGGGGTCATCCACGTGATCGACACCGTGCTCCTGCCGAAGTGACTCAGCGGGGGGCGGCGCCGCGCAGGAGCGGCGCCACCTCGGCGCGGCGGTGGCTATCGACCTTCCACCGCCCGCGCCAGGCCGTGGTCACCATCGTCGACGACGGCTGGCGCGCGCCGCGCACCTTCATGCACAGGTGCTCGCTCTCGAGCATCACGCCGACCGCCTCGGCGTCGAGGTGTAGCGTGATCGCGTCGGCGATCTGCGCCGTCAGCCGCTCCTGCACCTGCGGGCGCCGCGCGAAGACGTCGACGGTGCGCGCGAGCTTGGACAGCCCGACGACGCGCCCGCCGGCCGGCAGGTAGGCGACGTGGGCGACGCCGGAGAACGGCAGGAGGTGGTGCTCGCACAGCGAGTGGAACTGGACGTCCCGCACCACCACGAGCTCGTCCGACGCCTCCGCGAACGTGCGTGCCAGGTGCCGGCCGGCATCGTCGCGCATACCGGCGGTCATCTCCGCGAGGGCGCGCGCCACGCGCTCGGGGGTCTCGCGCAGGCCGTCGCGCGCCGGATCTTCGCCGAGCGCGAGGAGCAGCTCCCGCACGGCGCGCTCGGCGCGCGCCAGGTCGACCGGGCGTGGCGCGGGTGCGGCGGGCTCGACGGCCTCACGCGCGGCGAGCGCGACGGCGGGATGCAGCACGACGGGTGGGGTCATGAAGCGTTGACGCCGCGAGTCGGCGCGAGGTGACAGCTCGCGGACCACGCAACCGGAAGTTGTCAAAGTTGACACCGTCCCCAGGTAAGGGGGCGGAATGACGACGGTTTCAGATCGTCGTCTCGGCGAGGGCCGCGTCCATGATGTCGCAGGCGGCGTCGATCTCGGCCTCGCCGATGAGCATCGGCGGGGCGATGCGGACGGTGTTGCCGTAGAGGCCGCCCTTGCCGACGAGGAGCTTGCGCGCCTTGCACGCCTCGGCGAAGCGGTTGGTGGCCGCCGCGGCCGGCTTCTTGGTCGTGCGGTCCTCGACCAGCTCGAGGGCCTGCATGAGGCCCATGCCGCGGACGTCGCCGATGACCGGGTACTTCTCCTTCATCTGCTCGAGGCGCCCGCGCAGGCGCGCGCCCAGGCGGGACGCGCGCTCGGGGATGCGCTCGTCGGACATGACCGCCATGGTCGCGGTCGCCGCCGTCGCCGAGATCGGGTTGCCGCCGAACGTCGCGATCGAGCCCGCGGTGAACGCGTCGGCGATCTCCGCCCGCGCGAGCGTCGCGCCCATGGCGTAGCCGTTGGCGATGCCCTTGGCGTAGCTCACCAGGTCGGGCTCGACGCCGTAGTGCTCGATGCCGTTCCACACGTCGCCGGTGCGGCCGAAGCCGGTCTGCACCTCGTCGCAGATGAACAGGCCGCCGTGCTTCTTCACGATGCCGACCGCCACCTTGAAGTACTCCTCGGGCGGCGTGATGAAGCCGCCGACGCCGAGGATGGGCTCGGCGAAGAACGCGGCCGGCCGCCCCGTCGTGCACGTCGCGATCAGCTCCTCGAGATCCTCGGCGCAGCGCAGCCCGCAGTTGGTCGGCGTCGCGCCGTACGGGCAGCGGTAGCAGTAGGGCGCGTGCGCGTGCACCGTGCCCGGCACCTGCGCCGGCAGCGCGCGGTACTTCGCGTGCGCCGTGTTGGTCATCGCGACCAGCGTGCGCCCCGAGTACGAGTGACGCAGCGCGATCACCTCGGTCGTCTTCGTGAAGACCTTGGCGAGCACGAGCGCGGTCTCGTCGGCCTCGCTGCCGCTGTTGGTGAAGAACGCCTTCTGCTTGCCCTTGATCGGCGAGATCTGGATGAGGCGCTCGGCGGCCGCCACCTGCGCCGGGATCGGGTAGAGCGCCGAGGTGTGGACCAGCTTCTTGGCCTGCGCGACGACGGCGTCGGTGACGCGCGGCTCGGCGTGGCCGAGCGACACGGTCAGGATGCCGCCGAAGAAGTCGAGGTACTCCGTGCCCTCGACGTCCCATAGCCGCGCGCCCTCGCCGCGCTCGAACGCGATGGGCTCCTCGTAATACGTGGTGACGCAGGGGAACAGGAGCTCCTTCTGCTTCGCCGCCACTTCCTGGTTGGTCGTCATGATCATCTCCTCGCAGCTGTCGTCACGGGCTAGAGGCCGAACGTCCCGCGGCGCACGAACTGGCCGCGACCCTGCTTCTGCTTCGCCACCCACTGATCGTGCTCCACGACCAGCTCGCCGCGCGAGAACACCGCCGACGGCGCGCCGATGACCTTGCGCCCCTCGAAGGGCGAGTAGTCGACGCGCATGTGCAAGGTGTCCTTGCCCAGCACCTTCTCCTGGTTCGGATCCCACACCACGACGTCGGCGTCGGCGCCGACCGCCATGGTGCCCTTCTTCCCGTACATGCCGAAGATCTTGGCCGGCGCCGTCGACGTGATCTCGACGAAGCGGTTCATCGAGATGCGGCCGTCGCGCACGCCCTCCCAGAGGAGGTAGAGGCGCGTCTCCACGCCCGGCATGCCGTTGGGGATCTTCGAGAAGTCGTTGCGGCCGAGCTCCTTCTGATCCTTCATGCAGAACGGGCAGTGATCGGTGGCCACGACCTGGAGGTCGTAGTTGCGCAGCCCGCGCCACAGGTGGGCGTGGTGGTGCGCCGGCCGGAGCGGCGGCGTGCACACGTAGCCGGCGCCCTTCCACGGGTTGCCCGGCTCGCCGCGCAGATCGTCCTCGCTGCAGAACAGGTACTGCGGGCAGGTCTCGGCGTACGCGGGCAGCCCGCGATCGCGCGCCTCCATCACCCGCTCGAGCGCGCGCTGCGCCGACAGGTGCACCATGTAGACCGGCACCTTCGCCATCTCGGCCAGGGCGATCGCGCGCTCCGTGCCCGTCGCCTCCGCGACCTCGGGCCGGGTGAGCGCGTGGTAGACGGGCGCGGTGTGGCCCTCGGACAGCGCGCGCTGGACGAGGACGTCGATGGGGAGCCCGATCTCGGCGTGCATCGTGATGAGCGCGCCCAGCTCGCCGGCGCGCAGCATCGCCCGGAAGATCTGCTGGTCGTCGACCAGGAACACGCCCGGGTAGGCCATGAACATCTTGAAGCTGGTGATGCCCTCGCGCACCAGCCCGCCCATCTCCTCGAGCGTGCCCGGGTTGGCCTCCGTCATGATCATGTGGAAGCCGTAGTCGATCGCCGCCTTGCCCTCGGCCTTGGCGTGCCAGGCGTCGAGGCCGGCGCGCATCGAGCTGCCCTTCGACTGGATCGCGAAGTCGACGATCGTCGTCGTGCCGCCGTGCGCCGCCGCCACCGTGCCGGTGTCGAAGTCGTCCGACGCCGTGGTCCCGCCAAACGGCAGGTCCATGTGGGTGTGGCAGTCGATGCCGCCGGGGAAGACGTACTTGCCCTTGGCGTCGACGGTCCGGTCCGGCTGCCCCGAGCCGGTCAGCGCCGCGCGCTGCGACGGGTCGGTCAAGGCCACGATCTTGCCGCCCTCGATCCAAACGTCGGAGGCGAACGTGTCCGACGCGGTGACGACCGTGCCGTCCTTGATCAGCGTGCGCATGCCCCTCAGTCCTCCACCAGCGGCCCGTACGCGTCCGGCCGGCGATCGCGGAAGAACTGCCACGTGCGCCGCACCTCCTCGATCATGTCGAGATCGAGCGACGCCACCACCAGCTCGTCCTGATCCTCCGAGCCGCACGCCAGGATCTGGCCCCGCGGGTCGACGAAGTACGAGTTGCCGTAGAACTTGCCGATGTTCCACGGCGCCTCGGTGCCGACCCGGTTGATGCAGCCCATGAAGTAGCCGTTGGCCACCGCGTGCGCGGGCTGCTCGAGCTTCCACAGGTACTGCGAGAGCCCGGCGACCGTCGCCGACGGGTTGTAGACGATCTCGGCGCCGGCGAGCCCGAGCGCGCGCGCCCCCTCGGGGAAGTGGCGGTCGTAGCAGATGTACGCGCCGATCGTCGCGTACCGCGTCTTGAACACCGGGTAGCCCATGTTGCCAGGCTTGAAGAAGTACTTCTCCCAGAAGCCCGACGTCTGCGGGATGTGGGTCTTCCGGTACTTGCCCAGGTAGCTGCCGTCGGCGTCGATGATCGCGGCGGTGTTGTAGTAGACGCCGGCCTGCTCGCGCTCGTAGAGCGGGACGACCATCACCATCTGGTACTTGGCCGCGAGCGGCGCCAGCTTCTCGACGGTGGGGCCGGGCACCGGCTCGGCCGCGTCGTACCAGCGCTTGTCCTGGCCGGGGCAGAAGTACGGCCCGTTGAAGATCTCCTGCAGGCAGAGGATCTGGACGCCCTTCTTGCCGGCGTCGTGGATCATCGGCAGGTGCTTCTCGAGCATCGCGGCCTGGATCTCGGCGACCGACCGCGACTCGTCGTTGATGGGGTTGCTCGCCTGGATCAGGCCGGACAGAACGTTGCGCGCCATGGCTCTCTTCTCCCCTCTTTCCGTCAGTTGGTGACGAGGTCGGTGGTCTCGCGGGCGATATCGCCCTTCCAGGTCTCGGCGTCGCGGCCGGCGGCGATCTTGGCGCGCGCCGACTCCTTCTGCTCGCGCGCGGCGCGCTGGCGATCGACCAGATCGTGGTGGGTCGTGAAGTACGGCAGGCTCTTGCCGATGAAGTCGCGCAGGCTGGCGAACTCGTGGTCGACCATGAACTTCGACAGCTCGGCGGTCAGCTCGCTGATGATCTCGTAGCCGCGGAGCATCGCGCCGGTGCACACCTGCACCGTCGACGCGCCGAGCAGGAAGAACTGCGCCGCGTCGAAGCCGGTCTCGATGCCGCCCATGCCGCTGATCGGCACGCCCGGGTTGGCGCGCGCGACCTCCATGACCTGGCGCAAGGCGATCGGCCGCACCGCCTGGCCCGAGTAGCCGCCGGGCACGCTGTGGCCCTCGACGGTCGGCATCGGCCGCAGGGTCTTGAGGTCGATGCCGCACACCGAGAGGATCGTGTTGATCATCGCGATGCCGTCGGCGCCGCCCTTGATCGCGGCCGCCGCCGGCACCGTCGGGTTGCCGACGTTGGGCGTCATCTTGGCCCACACCGGGACCTTGGCGACCTCCTTCACCCAGCCCACGACCTCCTCGACGATGTCGGGGTTCTCGCCCATCGCCATGCCCATCTTGCGCTCGGGCAGGCCGTGCGGGCACGAGAGGTTCATCTCGAACGCGTCGATGCCGGTCTCCTGCACCTCGCGCGCGATCCGCTGCCACGCCTCCTTGCGGTACTCCTCCATGATCGAGGCGACCAGGATCTTGTTCGGGTACTGCTTCTTGAGCTGGCGCAGGTCGTCGAGCCAGTCGGCGTATGGCCGATCGGAGATGAGCTCGATGTTCTGGAAGCCGATGACCTCCTCGCTCGAGCGGCCGCGCAGCTTGGCGTACCGGGGCGTCGTGTTGATGACCTTGTCGGCGTCGGTCGAGAAGGTCTTGCAGACCATGCCGCCCCAGCCGAGGTCGTACGACTTGGCGATCACCTTCCCGTTGGTGCCCGGCGGTCCCGAGCCGAGCAGGAACGGGTTCTCGAACTTCATGCCGTTGACGGTGATGGATAGATCCGCAGTGGTCGTCACGTGGCCCTCCCCTGGGTTTCTGGCGAAGGGACCTGACTATCAAAGATACGAAGCCCGTTCAAGCGACGTGGTCGCGGTGGGCCCGGGCACGGGAAGGGCGCTACGCTCGCGGCGTGGGTACCGCCATCTTCTGGGCGATCGTGATCGGCGGCATCTTGCTCTCGCGCAAGCTGTTCCCGCACTGGTGGGCCAGCGCGCCGATGCTCCCCTACGCCCCGCGCCCCGCGCTGCCGGAGGGGCTGCCGCCCGGCGCGAAGGACGCCCGCGCGATCAAGCTCGAGGACGCGCAGCCCGGGGACTATGTCGCCGTCGTCGGACGCGTCGGTCCGCACGCCGACCTGGTCGCGCCGCTGACGCGGCGGCCGTGCGTCGCGTCCGACCTGGTGGTGAGCGACGTCGTGACGGGCGACCGCATCACCCGCCTCCTGCGCGCCGGCAGCTTCGTCCTCGACACCGGCGCGGCCCAGGCGCTGGTCGACGCCCGGGGCGCGTTCGTTCGCCTCCAGCACGACCAGGAGCTCGACGACGTCGACCACCGCCGCTTCGAGGACGGCGTCATCCCGCCCGACGCGATCGGCCGGCGCTTCACGGCGTTCGAGGGCATCATCGCCCCGGGCGAGTACGTGCTCGTGATCGGCGTCGTCGAGAAACCCGGCACCGGCGGCGACATCGGCTACCGCGCCTCCGCCGACATCCGCCTCCGCATCGCGGGCGGCGGCGTCCGCCCGTCGGTCGTCAGCACGCTGCCCTCGGATCTGCGCCCCATCCTGCGCTGATCCGTGGTAGCGAAACGCGATGGAGACCATTCAGCACTGGATCGGGGGCAAGCCGTACGAGCGCGCGCCCGAGCGGCACGGTGAGGTGTTCGACCCGGCGACCGGCCAGGTCCAGGCGCGCGTGGCGTTCGCGACGCCGGCCGAGGTCGACGCGGCGATCGACGCCGCCTCCCTGGCGCTGCCGGCGTGGCGCACGACGTCGCTCGCGCGCCGCACCAAGATCCTGTTCGCGTTCCGCGAGCTCGTCGACAAGCGCAAGGAGGACATCGCCGCGATCCTCACCCGCGAGCACGGCAAGGTCTTCACCGACGCGCTCGGCGAGGTCAACCGCGGCCTCGAGGTGATCGAGTTCGCCTGCGGCATCGCCGATCTCATCAAGGGCGAGTTCTCCGAGAACGTGTCGACCGAGGTCGACAGCTACGCGATCCGCCAGCCGCTCGGCGTGGTCGCGGGCATCACGCCGTTCAATTTCCCGGCGATGGTGCCGATGTGGATGTACCCGATCGCGATCGCGTGCGGGAACACGTTCGTGCTCAAGCCCAGCGAGCGCGACCCGTCGGCGGCGATCTTCTGCGCCGAGCTGTTCCGCGAGGCCGGCCTGCCGCCCGGCGTGCTCAACGTCGTCCACGGCGACAAGGTCGCGGTCGATCGCATCCTCGAGCACCCCGCGGTGCAGGCGGTCTCCTTCGTCGGCTCGACGCCGATCGCCCGCTACATCTACGAGACGGGCACCCGGCACGGCAAGCGCGTGCAGGCGCTGGGCGGCGCCAAGAACCACATGATCGTGCTGCCCGACGCCGACATGGAGCTCGCCGCCGACGCCGCCGTCGGCGCCGGCTACGGCTCGGCCGGCGAGCGCTGCATGGCGATCTCGGTCATCGTCGCCGTCGGCGACGCCGGCGACCGCCTCGTGCCCGCCCTGCGCGAGCGCATCTCCAAGCTGAAGACCGGCCCCGGCATGGAGCCGTCGTCGGAGATGGGGCCGCTCATCACCCGCGCGCACCGCGACAAGGTCAAGGACTACGTCGACGCCGGCGTCAGCGCGGGCGCCAAGCTGGTCATGGACGGGCGCGGCCTCCGCGTGCCGGGCCACGAGGACGGCTTCTTCCTCGGGCCCTGCCTCTTCGACAGCGTCAAGCCGGACATGACGATCTACCAGGACGAGATCTTCGGCCCGGTGCTCGGCGTGGTCCGCGTCGGCACGTACGACGAGGCGATGAAGCTCGTGCACGCGCACCCGTACGGCAACGGCGTGGCGATCTTCACCAACGACGGCGGCGCGGCGCGCAAGTTCGTCGCCGAGGTCGAGGTCGGCATGGTCGGCGTCAACGTGCCCATCCCGGTGCCGATGGCGTACTACTCGTTCGGCGGGTGGAAGGCGTCGCTCTTCGGCGATCTCCACATCTACGGCCGCGACGGCGTGCGGTTCTACACGCGCACCAAGGCGGTCACCAGCCGCTGGCCGGATCCGCGCTTCCGCGGCGTCGACCTCGGCTTCCCGCAGAACAAGTAGTCCTTCGACTCGCTACGCTCGCTCGGGACGAACGCGGCCGGGCTCGCTCGGAACGAACGGCGGCGGCGCAGGCCGGCGCCGGCTCACTGGCAGGTGCTGTTCATGCAGCTGTTCGAGCTGCACACGCCGTTGTTGGTGCAGCCGGTCCCGCTCGGGCAGTCCCCACCCGCGCCGCCGCTCATGCCCACGACCGAGAACGGCGCCGGAATGTTGGTCATGATGGGGCCGTTGCCGCGTCCGTTCAGCAGCTGGTTGACGAGGCGGACGTTGCCGTTGCCGGCGTCACTGGCGGTGATCGAGATGTTGCTGCCGTTGATCGCGTTGATGACCGCGCCGACCGGGTTGCCGGCGGTCAGGTCGACGCGCACGAACGTGGGCTGCACCATCGCGTTCACGTCGAGCTCGAAGCCGGTGTAGTCGGGTCGGACGCCGTCGAACAGGCCGAAGTTCTGTCCGTCGTTGGCCGCGGAGAGGCTCGCCACGTTCATGAGCATCCCGGTCGCCGCTGTCGGCACCAGCGCCATCGTGCAGTCGGCGTTGCAGGAGCCGCACGCGAGCGAGTTGCCGTCGTCGCACGCCTCGACCCCGGGCTCGATCATGCGGTCACCGCAGAACCGGCCGAAGAGGTTCAGCGCCTGCGTGCAGTCGGCGTTGCACAGCGTGCACGTGGCCATGCCGTAGGGGCACATGGTCTCGGTCACGGTGTTCATGTCGTCGCAGACCTCGCCGCCGCTGCGGACGCCGTCGCCGCACTCGCCGCGATCTTCGATGCACATGGTGTTGACGCAGGCGTAGCCGTCGGGGCACGGGTCGTCGCCGGCGCCGCACACCAGGCCGTCGTAGGTGGGCGAGTAACACGCCGCGGCCACGGCGACCGTCGCGAGCACGAGCGCGCGCATCAGAACGCGCCTCGCACGACGACGCCGACCTGATCGGGATCGAGGGCCGGCATCACCGCGACGCCGTCGCTCCGCTTCGACCGGCCCACGACGTACATCGTCACGCCGCCGACCAGCAGCGCGCCGCCGGCGACGGTGGTGATGAGGTGGATCTGCCCGGCCAGCTTGCCCTCGGCGTCGCGGTCGGCGTCGTACGTGGTGCCGGGCGTCGAGAGCTCGTCGGCGATCGACTGCGCCTTCAGCCCGAACACGACCCCCACGCCGAGCGAGACCGCGCCGAGCGCGGCGCTGGTCAGGCCGACCTTGCGCAGGCCGCCCCCGCCGGTTCCCTTGCGTTCGCCTTGGCCCTCTCCCTCGCCCCCTCCTCCGCCTGCTCCCTCTCCTTCACCTTCTCCCTCTCCCTCTCCCTCCCCCTCCCCTTCACCTTCTCCACCGACAGGCGCGATGCGGCGGCTCCCGTCACCCGCGGCCTTCCTCGCCTCCTCCGCCTCGCGCGCCTTCCTCGCCTCCTCCGCCTCGCGCGCCTTCTTCGCCTCCTCGGCGGCCTTGGCCTTCTGCGTCTCCTCGATCAAGAGCTGGCCCTCGAGCGCGGTGATGAACTCGCGCGCGGTCTTCGCCTTGGCGCCCCTGGGCTCGTCGGCGAGGTAGCGCTTGTAGTGGTCGAGCGCGGCCTGCGTCCGGCCAGCGAGCCGGTGCGCCTGCGCCATGTTGAACACGAGGATCGGCAGCGGCACGAGCTCGTACGCCTTGCCGTACATCGCGATCGCGGTGTCGTTGTCGCCGCGTTCCTGTGCCGCGAGCCCGGCGTCGACGTACGCCTTCGCCGCCTTCTCCTTCTCCTTGCTCGCCTTGGGCTGCGCCGCGGCGAGGCCCACGACGAGCATCGGCGCGAGGATCGCCATCACGATCGACGAGCTTCGTCCCAGCGTCATGATCGGCGAGGATACACCCGTTGCCGCACCCACGCCTCCGCGCGGACGAGCTCGTCCGCGCGCAGGAGCACGGGATAGAGCGCCAGCATCCCCCACGGGAAGATGCCGAGCCGGAGGAAGATCGCGATGCCGACGTGGAACGCGACGCCGAGCGCGATCCAGATCCAGCGCACGCGCCAGCGGTTGCACCAGTGCCGGATCCTTCCGGGACGTTCCGCCGTCGCCTCGAACCACACGAGGAGCAGGAGCAGCGGCGCGCCGAGCTCGAAGAGCATGGTCACCGCCGTCGCGATCGCCGGCAGCGGCCACACGTACGGCACCCACTCCGGCGAGAAGCGCGCGAAGTGCGGATCGGACATCGCGTTGGCCAGCGCGGCGTACTCGCCGTTCGGCCACCACTCGGGCTCGCTCTTGTTGTGCCCGCTCGAGAAGTAGATCCACACCAGCTGCGCGAACAGGAGGTAGCGCGGCCACGCCGGCACCAGCGCCGGGAACGGGCGGCCCAGCTTGCGCCGGATGATCGCGTCGATCGACCAGCGCGCGTGACAGCTCGAGAGCGCGAGCACGAACGCGAACACGCGCAGCGCGACGTCGATGCCGCGGTCGCCGCCGGGCGCGATGAGGCCGAGCTGCGCCGACACGAGCACCATCACCACCGCGGCGACGCGCATGCCCAGGCCGACCGTGAACGCCGCGCTCGACGCGACGCCGATCCACCACAGGAGCCGCCCGGTCTCCGCCGACGCACCGAACCAGCGCACCGACCACAGCTCCTTCGTGGCGCCGTAGCCCAGGCCTTCGGGCGGCGGCGTCCACAGCACGTCGACCAGGCCGTAGCGCTCGACGACGAGGAGGTCGCCGAGCAAGCACAGCCCGACGAAGATGCGGACGAGCGCCAGCGCCGTCGCCGGCTCGCGCCGGTCCCACAGCTCGACCCACGCGCGCCACGCCTTCACGGCGGCCTCCGCAGCGGGCGGTTCACGATCACCGGGTGCAGCATCTCGCCGGTGCCGCGGAACCCGCCGCGCGGGCCGATGAGGATGCGCTCGTGATGGATGCGCACGTCGGTGTACGCGGGGTAGGCGTCGAGCACGCGCTGTCCGACCCAGGTCGCGAACGGGCGGTAGCCGCCGCGCGGACCGAGCGTGGAGTGCGGGTTCCACGCGCCGCGCACGCGCCGGTACTCGAGCCCGCCGGCCATGAAGTCGTGCTCGTCGTCGAGCACGCGGTACACGAGCTGCCACTCCGCCGTCGGGCCGGTGCGCGCCTCGATGCGCATGCGCCAGCGCTTGCGCGAGGCGCCGGCGAACAGCTTCCAGCGCTGGTGGAGGCGCAGGGCCTCGCCGATGGGGCGGAACGGCTCGAGCAGCTGCTTGCGCACGCGGTCGATCTCGTCGACCGCGTCGACCATCCCCGGCGACAGGCGCCGCTTCATCACCGGCCGCTCGTGCGCCGCGGGGATGGGCAGCCCGTCGAGCAGGCCGACGACGATCGCCAGGGCGATCAAGCCCGCCCGGATCGCTGCCCAACGCATACGTCCGAGCTTACAGTGCCCCCATGAGCACGCGAGTCCGCGAGCGAGCGACCTCCGTACAGGCCGAGCCGGCGATCCTCGCCGAGGGAGGCCGAACGACATGGGCCATCCGGCCCCGGCCGGAGGGCCCATGAGCGACCGAGCGAAGGAGCGACCGTGAACTGGCTCGACGAGCTCGCCACGCTCTTGCGCCCGGCCGGCGGCGGGATCCACACGGTGTCGACGGGCAAGGCCGCGCAGGAACGGCTCCAGCTCGCGCTCTACCGCGCGCGTGACGTCGCGCACGTCCGCGCCCAGTTCCGCGAGAACCTCGCGCGCATCCCCGAGGCCCGCGGCGTCGTCCTCGGCGTGCCCTCGGACGTCGGCGCCGGCTTCGTGCGCGGCGCCAACTTCGGCCCGCAGGTGATCCGGGCGACGCTCCTCGAGCAGGCTCCCGACTGGCCGGCGCGCACCGCCGCGGCCGGCGTCGTCGACATCGGCGACGTCTTCGTCGTGCCCCAGCTCCTGCACGACGACATGCTGTCCGACGCGCAGAAGGCCGCCACGCGCACGGCGCTCTACCCCGACGTCGAGCCCGCCGAGCGCGACCGCCTGCCGGTCTCGCCGCTGTCGATCGCCGAGCGCGTCCTCGACCTCGTCCTCGCCCAGAACCCGCGCGTCGCGCCGTTCGTCATCGGCGGCGACCACTCGACGGCGTGGCCGGTCGCCGCCGCGCTGGCCCGCGCACGCACCGATCGCTGGGCGATCCTCCAGCCCGACGCGCACACCGATCTGCTCGAGACCCGGCTCGGCGTGAAGTACTGCTTCGCGACGTGGTCGTATCACGC
>ERZ761607.2064-NODE-2064-length-22876-cov-4.508610_pt1 | contig 22876 bp, 19 predicted proteins | sample MGYA00511164_ERZ761607 | MGnify/ENA primary metagenome ERZ761607 (study PRJEB28899, sample SAMN02445080) | bioreactor sludge metagenome | biome: EBPR sludge | place: Australia: Brisbane, Thorneside Wastewater Treatment Plant | collected 2011-06-22 ... | reverse complement strand
GGTTCGCCAAATGGCTTGAATGCCGCCGCGCGCAGCGCCGCTGCTCACCACGAGCGCGACGTCCGCGAACGACTCGCCCTCGCCGGTGGAGAGCGCGATGTCGAAGCGCTCCGCGACGCGACGCGCCTCGCCGGGCTGCGCGTCCGGATCGACGTGGTGCACGCGCACCCGCGGCGACTCCGCGCGGTAGCGTTCGAGCAGCTCGCGCACGTCCGCGAACGCCGGCTCGCCTTCGCTGAGCAAGAGCCAGAGATCGACGTCGCGCTCGAGCCCACGCAGCTCCGTCAGCGTGCGCTCCGAGAGCGTGAAGCGCGCGTCGCTCGTCCAATCCCAACGCTCGAAGTGGCGGAACGCGAGGTAGTTGAGCTGGAAGAAGATCAGCAGCACGAAGAGCGTGCCGATCGTCGCGTGCATGCGTCGCTCGCCCTGCAACCGCTCGGTGGGATCCATGCCGCCGTCTTCGCGCTTCGCGGCTTTCGTCGCGTCCTTCGGATCGCTCACGCGCTCACCCTCCGCCACGAGACGACGCGAACCGTCAGCCAAAACGCCAGCGCGGTCATCGTCAGATCGAAGGTCAGCCAGCGCGAGTCGACCACGCCTTTGGCGAAGTCGCTCATGTGCGTCCACACGCTCAAGTACGCGAGCAGCTCCCGCGTCTCGTCGTGCACGACGAACTGCATGATGCCCGCGGTGAAGAGCAGCCCGAGCACCAAGAACGTGAGGATCGCGGCCACGATCTGGTTCGGCGCGATCGCGCTCATGAGCATTCCCCAGCTCATGTAGAAGAGGCCGATCCCCAAGATGCCGAGGTAGCTCGCGCCGACCGCGCCCAGGTCGACGTCGCCGTAGCGACTGACGATCCACACGTAGAGCAGCGACGGGATCCAGAGCGTGATCCAGAAGACCATCGCGGCGAGCAGCTTGCCCGCGACGATCGAGGTCTCGCTGACCGGCGAGGTGAGCAACGCTTCCAGCGTCCCCGAGCTCTTCTCCTGCGCGAAGAGGCGCATCGTCATCACCGGCGCGAAGACGAGAAGCGGCACCCAGAAGAGCACCGTACCGCCGAAGAAGAGCGTGAGCGGGTTGTCGCTGCCGCCGGTGCTCGGGTTGCCCGCGAACCAATAGACCAAGGTGTAGAAGCTCAACCCGGACACGAAGGTCCACGCGAGCAGCACCACGTAAGCCACGGGCGAGGTGAAGTAAGAGCGCACCTCGCGCTTGGCGATCGTCCACGCCGCTCTCATGCGGCCTCCCCTTCGTCGGCGTCGGATTCTTCGCCGGAGTCTTCGTCGTCGGAGCCATCCTCCGTCGTCAACGACGCGAACACGTCCTCGAGGCTCGTCGCCTCCGCGCTCAGCTCCCGCAACGCGAGGCCCGCTTCCGCCACCGCGCGGAACACCTTCTCCGCGGCGTCCTCGCCCTCGACGACCAGACGACCCCGCACCAGCTCGCCGTTCGACTCGAGCGTGAGCTCTCCGTCCTCCGCGAACCGCGCCAGGGCCGCCTCGAACGCGTCCTTCGTACCGCGACCCACGAAACGCAGCGCGCCCGCGCTGGTGCGGCTGCGCAGCTCCGAGGGATCGCCCTCCCCCACCACACGCCCCGCGTCGAGGATCACGACCCGCCCACAGGTCGCCTCCACCTCCGGCAGGATGTGTGTCGAGAGGAACACCGTCTTCTTGCCTTCGAACCCGCGGATCAACGCGCGCACCGCGCGCATCTGGTTCGGATCGAGGCCCGACGTCGGCTCGTCCAAGATCAAGAGCGGCGGATCCGAGAGCAGCGCGTCCGCGAGCCCCACGCGTTGCCGGTAGCCCTTGCTGAGCTGCCCGATGATCCGATCGACCGCGTCGCTCACGGAAGCCTGCGCGAGGCTCCGCTCGACCGCCGCGTCCACCGCCTTCTTGCCGCGAATCCCCTTGAGCTCCGCGCGAAAACGCAGGTGCTCGTGCACGCGCATCTCCGTGTGCAGCGGCACGCCCTCCGGCATGTACCCGAAGCGCTCGCGCGCCCGAATCGGATCCGCCACCGCGTCGATGCCCGCGATCCGCACGCTCCCCGCGGTCGGCGCGAGGAAGCCGGTGATCATGCGCAGCGTCGTGCTCTTGCCCGCGCCGTTCGGCCCGAGGAAACCGACGATCTCGCCTTCGTTCACGCGAAACGAGATGCCTTTGACGGCCTCTCGTGTCCCGTAGCGTTTGGTGAGCTGCTCGACCTCCAGCACGCGTCCTCCCGACGTCTCTCCCACGCGACCCGCAAACGCGGTCCACGCAGTCGTCGGCGCACTCGGCGCCGAACGAGCGGGCGACATACCACCCGCGAGCGTTCGCACCAACGCCCGAGCCCTCGTGACCTTCCCTCTTTCTCCAGTGCGGCCCCACGTGCCCCATCGAAGGTCGCTCCGAAATCGGCGTTCGACGCGGCCGGACGAACAGCGCGAAAACGCGACGGATCCTCCGCGCGACGGCGCGCCGTGAACGAAGCCCCGGATCCGGGCAACATCCGAGGACATGTCCGCGGCCTCGACCGACTCCCCCCTCACGATCTTCGGCATGGCCGACGCCCCCGAACGTCCGAAACACGAAGGTGCGCCCGATCGCGTGGCACCTACCGAAGCGATCGACCCGCTCGTCGCACGCGCGAAAGCGGGTGACGCGGCGGCGTTCCAAGCCCTCTTCCGACAGCACCGCGACTCCGTCGCGCGCACCGTGCATCGTTTCCTCGGGCCCTCCGCCGATCTCGAGGACGTCGTCCAAGACGTGTTCGTGCACGTCTACCGGTCGCTCCCGAGCTTTCGCGGCGACGCGAAGTTCACGACTTGGCTCTACCGGCTCACCGCGAACGTCACGAAGATGCACCTCCGGCGAGCCCGCTCGCGGCCGCGCTTCGCAGACGTCGCCGTCCCCGAGGCCACCGACGACGCGACCGCTGGTCGTCCGGACGAGCTCGTGGAGCGCAACGAGCGTGTCGAAGCGCTCTACCGCCTGCTCGATCGTCTCTCGGAGAAGAAACGCACCGTGCTGGTGCTGCACGACCTCGAAGGCCTCGGCGCCAAGGAGATCGCCGCGATCGTCGACGCGCCCGTGCTCACGGTGCGCACGCGGCTGTTCTACGCGCGCAAGGAGCTCTACGCGGCCCTCGCCGAGGAGCCCGCGCTCTCCGCGCTGATGGAGCGTTTCCTGGCCGAGCTTCCGGGCCGACCGACGGAGAGCGAGCCATGAGCCTGCGCGCTCTCGAAGCCTACGAGGACGGTCGGCTCTCCGCGGCGGGTCGCGCGCGTGTGGAGGCGAAGCTCGCCCGCGATCCCGCGCTGCGCCGGCTCCGCGCCGCGCTGCGCGCGTATCGCGCGGTGATTGTGGAGCTGCCCGCCCCGCGCGCGTTGGTCCACGGGCTCGAAGAATCCACGCTCGACGAATCCCTCGCGACGCGCATCGCCGCCGACCGCGCGCTCGATCGCGCGCTCTCCGACGCACGCGACGTCGAAGCCACGCTCGATCCCCGCATCGATCGAGCACTCGCCAGCCGCCTCGCCACGGAACGCGCGCTCGGCGCGGCGCTCGACGAAGCCCGCGAACCGGCACTTCGGCTCGACGCGGCGGCGCTCGAAGCGAAGCTCTTCGCCGCGATCGCGTCGGAGCCCGCGGCCGTCGCGGACACCGGCTCGGACACCGTCTCGGACACCGTCTCGGACACCGTCTCGGTCGCGCGCCCGCTCCCCGCCCGCGCGATCGCCGCCTACGTCGACGGCCGACTCTCCGCCGCAGGCCAACGCCGCCTCGAAGCGCGCGCGGCCACACGACCCGAGCTGGCCGACGCGCTCGCCCGAGCACGCACCCTCGCGGCGCTACGACGAGACTCCGAGCGCGCCGCGCGCGACGCCGTGAGCGCCGTGCAGCTGGACCGCCTCGAGCTCCCACTTCGTCGTGAGGTCGCGCGCATCGACTCCGCGCGCGCCCGTCGACGATGGCTCGGCGGCACGGCGCTCGCGCTCGCCGCCGCCGCCGCGTTCGCGTTGTTGGTCACGCGCCCTCCTGCGGCATCGGATCCCGTGGCCGACGTCCAGCCCGACCCGATCGCGCCGCTCGTGATCGCGGCGCCCACGTTGGATGCGGAGATCACCGCCCTCGCGGGCGAAGCGACGATCGACGGACGCGACGAGCCGCTCGCCCTCGGCGACGGGCTCCGAGAAGGCGAGCTCGTGAACGTCGCCGGAAGCCTGCATGTGCGGATCGACGAAGGCACGGGCGTCGCGATCACGCCCGGTCTGTTTCGGGACCGCCCCAGCACGGTCGCCCGCGTCCGCCTCGAGCGCCTCCGCGCGGACGGGATCGAGCTCGCGCTGGTGGAAGGACGCGTGGCCTCGGAGGTCCTCACCGGCACCCCGTACGCCGTCGTCGCGGGCCGCTACCGCATCGAGGTTCGCGGGACACGCTTCTCCGTCGATCGCGATGCCGACGCGGTCGCGGTTCGGCTCGACGAAGGCCGCGTCGCCATCTCCCGCGACGGCGAGCTGCTCGTGCTGCTCGAAGCGCCCGCGGAGTGGCGCTCCTCCGACGCGCTCGACGTGCCGCGCACGGTGGAACGGCCTCGAGCGCTCTCGAGCGAGCTGCGTTGGCCCGCGTTCCGGCTGCCATCGGGTCGCTTCGCCGAGATCGAGCTCGACGGTACGGTCCTCCCCGCGGCGGACGGGCTCGCGATGCGGGTCCCTGCGGGTGACCACGAGCTGCTCGCGGTCGACGCGGACGGCCGCCGTCACCGAGGGATCGTGAACGTCGACGAAGGCTTCGTCTTCGACGAGCGCGCGCTGACCGCCGAGCCGAGCACGCCACGGCGGGGCTACCTCCGCCCCGAAGCGATCCGCGAGGTCGTCGCACCGCGCGTGGAGCAGCTCAAGCGCTGCTACGAACGCTCACTGCGCCGAACGCACCCCGAGCTCGCGGGCAGCTACGTGCTGCGGGTGATCGTGGGCACGGACGGCCACGTGCGCCGGGTGCGCGTCGTGACGGACGGCGAGATGCCGCCGCCCTTCGTCACCTGTCTGCAGCTCGAAGCGCAGGCGTGGGTCTTCCCGCGCCCCGAAGGCGACGGCCCCGTGACGTTCGACCTCCCGCTCGCGTTCTCCGCCCGCGGACTCTGAGGTCGGCCGTCCGAGCCCCCGATCCGTTCGTCGGATCGTGCTGGTCTGCGCCCCCGATCCATTCGACGGCTCGTGCTCGTCTGCGCGCGAGCTTTGAGCTTCGTCGCGGATGACGAATCCCCGCCGACCGCGTGCACCTACTCCACGCGCTCGAGCCCCACATCGCTCGCGCGACCACACCGCGCTGCGCCTACTCCACGCGCTCGAGCCCCGCATCGCTCACGCGCGACCACACGCCGCGCGCGTGCACCCAACCACCGGTCAGCCGCGCGATCGCGATCGCCACGCGTGCGCCGTGCGGCTCGGGCGGGATCGCGAAGCCGACCTCGACCTGGCGCAGCGCCGTCACCACCGCCGCGGGCGCTCCGCGCAGACGCGGCCCGAGCTCGCGCGTCAGATCGCTCGCACGCACCCGGCGCACCTCCCACACGAGCTCGTCCTCCGCGAGCCGGAACCCCGTCGCGCGCTCGCGCACGTCGACCGCGAGCCCTTCGGCCGCGAGCCATTCACGCAGCGCCGTGGCTCGGAGCAGCTCGTTCTCGGCGGCGAAGACGTAGAGCAAGTGGTTCTCGAAGAGAGGGGTTTCGACCCGCGGCGACCACGGGCGTCAGGTGCGATCGAGAACGCCGCCCGGAGGCGGCGTCGTCGAAGCGGGTGCGAGCGCGAACGCTCGCGCTCAGTGACCGCTCAGTGACCCTGTTCGCGGTCGATGCCCGGATGGGTCGGGTCGCCCGGCTCGTGGCGCGGGTTCGCGGTGAGGTAGGTCCCATCGCGGCCCGGCAGGTTGAGCAGAACTTCCTTGTCGTAGAGGAAGTGCTCGCGCGAGGTCGAGGGCGGCATGTGCAACCCGGTGTCCATGCGGATCGCGTCGCAGGGGCACGCCTCGACGCAGTAGCCGCAGTAGATGCAGCGCAGCTCGTCGATGGTGAAGACGGCGGGGAAGCGCTCGTAGCCGTGCCGCGGATCGCCCTCGGCGTACTCGGCCGGCTCGATGTGGATGCACTGCGCGGGGCAGGCGGTCGAGCAGCAGAGACACGCCACGCAGCGAGGCGATCCGTCGGCACGCTGGGTCAGACGATGAATCCCGCGGAAGCGCGGCGGATACTCGCGCTTCTCTTCCGGATAACGAACCGTCGCGATCTCCTTCTCTTCTTCGGGACCGAAGGTGTTCTTGAAGAAGCGCGCCATCGTCTTCCCGAGACCCTTGGCGATCTCGGGGGCGTAGAGCTGATCGGAGAGCGTGCGCTCGGGCTTGGGGACGACCTTGATTCCGACGGCCATGGGTTGCCTCAGGTCCAGAGCAGGACGGCGATGCCGGTGAAGAGGATGTTCGCGAGCGCGAGGGGGAGCAGCGCCTTCCAGCAGAGCTTCATGAGCTGGTCGTAGCGGAAGCGCGGCAGAGTCCAGCGAATCATGAGCTGGAACCAGATGAGAATGACGATCTTCACGAGCGAGACGAGGACCTGAATCAGGATGACCGCCCAGTGCTGGAGCAGGATCTGATCCTGGATCACCCAGTCGGTCATCGGGATCGTGAGCTCCCAGGTCCCCGGAAGGTCGAGCCCGCTGCGGTAGAGGAAGGGAACGTCCCAGCCGCCGAAGAACAGGATCGACGCGATGGCGGACAGACCGACCACCTCGACGAACTCACCGGTGAAGAACATGCCGAACTTCATGCCGGAGTACTCGGTGAGGTAGCCACCGACGAGCTCGGACTCACCTTCGGGAAGGTCGAAGGGCACGCGCTTGGTCTCCGCGACCGCTGCGAAGAGGTAGAGCACGCAGGCGATCGTGAGCGGCGGGATGAACACGCCCCAGACGCCCTGCTCGTACTGCCAGAACGCCATGTCCTCGAGCCGGAGCGACCCGTAGATCATGAAGCAGGGCACGACGGTCAGGCCGAGCGCGACCTCGTAGGACACCATCTGGCTCGCGGCGCGCAGACCGCCCATGAGCGAGTACTTGTTGTCCGACGCGTAGCCGCCGATCGCGGCGCCGATGATGCCGGTGCCCGCGACCGCGAAAATGAAGAGCATGCCGACGTTGAGCGACGCGACCTGCATCGGGATCGAGGTCGCCACGCCGCTGCCGTCGCACGCCATCACGGTCGCCACGTCGCGCGGCACCACGTCCGTCGCGCACTCCACGAACAGCGTGTCCGCGAAGGGGATGACCGCGAAGATGACGAGCGCGGGCACGAGCGTGATGATCGGCGCGAGGCCGTGGAGGAGCTTGTCCGCCTTGGGCGGGATGAAGTCTTCCTTGAAGATCATCTTCAAGGCGTCCGCGGCCGGGTGGAGCAGGCCGAGCAGCGCGAGCTTGCCGCCGCTCTCGACGATGCCCGCGTGCAGCTTGTGGCCGACGCGCAGCAGCACGCCGGCGATGCCGAAGCCGATCACCGCGAGGTAGAACGTCTTCGCCTCGAAGCCGAAGAGCGTCTCGTTGCCGGTGAGCAGCAAGATCGCGAGGCCGACGATCGCGAGGCCAGCCGCGAAGAAGGATCCGAAGATCCCCGCCTCCATCGGCTTGAGCGTGAAGCGCAGGAAGTCGACCAGGCTCGCGGGGAGCGGGATGTGCGCGCGGTGGGGACCGACGCGGTCCTGGATCATCGCGGACTGACGCCGCTCGGCCCACACGAGCATCGGCGCGAACGCACCGACGACCACGAGGACGATGAACAGGATCTTCGCGACGGCGACGAGAATCTGGGTTCCGAGCTCCATCGTCGTGCTCTCAGGCGCTGGCCTGCGGTTGGGCGTCCGCGGCGGCCGCGGCGGCGTTCATGTCGTTGCGCACGTCTCCGGTGCGCTCGTAGGAGAGCGAGAGCCCCAGCTCCTTCGCGATGGCGCAGAGGGTCTTCCACGCGGGGTGCACGCCGTCGGGCGCCGGGATCGCGCGCACGAAGGTCTGCGCCATGCCCTTGGCGTTCACGAAGGTGCCGAAGGTCTCCGCCCAGCTCGCGACGGGGATCTGCAACGACGCGACGCTCGGGAGCGGGCCCTCGTTGCTCGCGAGGCAGACGACCACGTCGAGCTTCTTGAGCGCGTCGAGCTTGCCCTCGCCCTCGCCGCCGAAGTGGCCGAGCGCGACAACCGAGGAGACCTGACCTGCCAGGACGTCCGCGAGGAGGTCGTCGAGGTCCGCGAGGTCACGCCCCGCCACCTGCGTCGCGCCCGCGCGGTTCGGGTTCGGATCCGCGTTCTTGAGGATCGCGTCGCCCTTCCAGCCGATCGCGTCCGCGTCGCGCGCCGCGAGGTAGAGGCGGCTCGTCCCGAAGAGCTTCGCGAAGCGCGCCGCAACGAAGTTGTCCTCGCTGGACATGCCGGCGCCGAGCACCACCGCGAGCTTGCCCTTCTCCTTCACGCGACCGAGCAGCGTCGCCGCCTCACTCGGTGCGTCCTCGGGGAGGAGCTTCTCCGCGCTCGCGCCGCGACCGAGCACCGGCGTCACCAGACGACGCTCGTGCACCTCGCGGTACGTCATCATGCCCTGGTCGCACATCCAGAAGCGGTTCACGTCCGCGTTGTCGCGCGGGCGCAGGCGGTAGACCTTGCCGTAGCGCGGGTCGAAGTCGACGTGCGTGTTGCAGCCCGTGGCGCAGCCCGTGCAGACGCCCTCGGCGCTCTTGAGGAACCAGACGCGCGCCTTGAAGCGGAAGTCGCGGCTCGTGAGCGCACCGACCGGGCAGACGTGCTCGGTCATCAGCGTGTAGTCGTGGTCGAGCTCGCGACCCGGCGCGAGCACGATCTCGTTGCGGTTGCCGCGCTCGCGCATGTCGAGCACGTGGTCGCCGACGAGCTCGTCGCACACGCGGATGCAGCGCGTGCACATGATGCAGCGCTCCGCGTCGTAGACGATGGTCGGACCGAAACGCACGCCCTTGGGCTTGTGCACCGGCTCGGTGCGCTTGCGCTTCAGGGTCGCCTGGTGCTCCTCGTAGTAGTCTTGGAGCTTGCACTCGCCGGCCTGGTCACAGATCGGGCAGTCGACCGGGTGGTTCAAGAGCAGCAGCTCCTGCACGGCCGCCTGCGCGTTCTTCACCTCGGGACCGACCGAGTCGACCTCGAGGTTCTCCTCCGCCGCCTGCTGGCATGCGGGGACGAGCTTCGGCTTGGTGTCCGGGAGGAACGCCTGCTTCTTCTCGTTCCACTTCAGGATGGGCATCATCATCTGACGCCCGCTCTTCACGTGGACGAGACACATCCGGCAGTTGGCGGCGACGCTCAGGCCGGGGTGCCAACAATAATGCGGGATCTCGATGCCGGCGCGCCAGGCTGCGCGGATGATCGTATCGCCCTTCTCGAAGGGGATCTCCTGGCCGTTGAGCTTGAAAGTCGGCATGACTTCTTTCCGGGCTCTCTTACGGATGCGCGCCGCTCAGCGGTCGCACTCGCCGCCGATCATGTTGACCGAGCCGAAGGTGGGGATGATGTCCGCGATCATGTCGCCCATGATCATCTCGCGCGCGGCCTGGAGGTTGAACCAACAAGGTGGACGCACGCGGAGGCGGTACGGGGTGCCGCTCCCGTCGGAGACGAGGTAGAAGCCGAGCTCGCCGTTGCCGGCCTCGGTGAAGGAGTAGACCGCGCCCTTCGGCGGCTTCAGGCCTTCCATCACGAGCTTGAAGTGCGCGATCGTCGCCTCGATGGTCGAATAGACCTCGCGCTTCTCGGGGAGCATGATCCGCGGATCGTCGATGCTGACGGGGCCCTCGTCCGGCATCTGATCGAGCGCCTGCTCGATGATGCGGAGCGACTGACGGATCTCCTCGGTGCGGACCATGAAGCGGTCCCAGTTGTCGCCGTCGGTGCCGACCGGGACGTCGAAGTCGAAGCGGTCGTAGACGAGGTACGGGTGGTCCTTGCGGACGTCGTACGCGACTCCGGTCGAGCGGAGCACCGGGCCCGTCACGCCGAGCGCGAGCGCGCGCTCCTTGCTGAGCTTGCCCACGCCTTCCATGCGGTCGAGGAAGATGCGGTTCTTGAGGAGGAGCGACTCCGCCTCACCGACGACCTTCCGGATCTCCGGCATGATCGCGCGGACGTCGTCCTTGAAGCCCTCGGTCGGCGGCGCGGCCATGCCGCCGATGCGCGCGAAGCTGTGCGTCATGCGCGCGCCGGACTCCTTCTCGAGGATGTCCCAGACCCAGTCGCGCACCTTGAGCAGCCACAGGAAGGGGGTGAACGCGCCGAGCTCCATCGCGGAGGCGCCGTTGCACGTGAAGTGGTCGCAGATTCGCGCGAGCTCACCGAGGATCACTCGGTAGTACTGGCAGCGATCCGGGACCTTCACGTCCAGGAGCTTCTCCACCGCGAGCGCGAAGCCCACGTTGTTGAGCATCGGCGAGACGTAGTTCAGGCGGTCGACGTAGGGGAAGACCTGCGCCCAGGTCCCGCGCTCGCAGCTCTTCTCGAAGCCGCGGTGCAGGTAGCCCGGCTGGACGTCGACGTTCATCACCGTCTCGCCGTCCAGGTCGAGCACCATCCGAATGGTGCCGTGCATGGCCGGGTGCGACGGGCCCATGTTCAGGCGCATCGGGTCGGCTGGGATTTCGAGGGCTTCGTCGTCGTCCTCGAGGATCTCGTCGGCGGGTTCCATGTGTGATCAACCCCGAAAGAAAAAGAGTTTGAGAGTCGGAGAGGAGCTTTCGCTCACTCGGCGGCCGACTCTTCGGGCTTCTTGGCGAACTGGGCCTCGGCGATCTCCGAGTCGGAGAGCGCGCGGCGCTGACCCGTCTGGACGGCGATCGACGGCGAGACCTGCTCGTCGCGTCCGGCGAGACGTTCTTCCCAATCGACGCGCGCGAAGGGCTGGCCTTCTTCGATGCCGAAGGGCGGGAGCTTGAGGGTGTCGTCCGCGTCGCGGTACTCGACGAGCGGCTGCACGCGATCGATCGGGTAGTCCTTGCGGAGCGGGTACCCGACGAACTCGTCGTACATGAGGATGCGGCGCAGGTCGCGGTGCCCGGCGAAGCGGATGCCGAACATGTCGAAGACCTCGCGCTCGGCCCAGTTCGCGCCTGCCCACACCGTGGTGAGCGTCGGCACGTCCTCGCCGTCCTTCACGTACGTCTTCACGCGGATGCGGTGCTTCTTCTCGAACGAACGCACGGAGAAGAGCACGTCGAAGCGCGGCTGCCCTTCCACCTCACGCTCGGGCCAGTCGACCGCCGTGAGATCCGTCCAGTGGTTCATCGCGAGCTCCGGATCGTCGCGGAGCACCTGCGCCACCCGCACCCAATCCTTCAGCGCGACGCGAACCTCTTCGTCGCCGCGGAAGCTCGACGTCTCCAGGATCGCGTCACCGAGGACGCTCTGGAGCTTCTTCACGACCTTGGCGCTCATGCGCCCTCCTTGCTTCCGCCGCCGGCGATCGGAAGCGCGCGCTTCCCGCGGAGCTGCGCGAGCTCGGGAACGACCTTCGGGAGCACGGTGACCGGCTCGCGATTGCCCTTTTGAATCTTCTCCATGAGGAGCATCAAACCGTCGAGGACGGCCTCGGGGCGCGGCGGACAACCAGGAATGTAGACGTCCACCGGGATGATCTTGTCGACCCCGGGAATCGTCGTGTAGTTGTCGTAGAAGCCGCCGCAGCTCGCGCAGGTTCCGAAGGAGACGACCCACTTCGGCTCCGCCATCTGCTCGTAGATGCGCTTGAGCGCGGGGCCCTGCCGCTGGCTGATCGTCCCCACGACCCAGAGCACGTCGCTCTGACGCGGCGAGAAGCGCGGCGCCTCGGCGCCGAAGCGCGCGATGTCGTAGCGCGGCGACGCGACGGCGAAGAACTCCATGCCACAGCACGCGGTCGCGAACGGATACTGGAAGAGCGAGTACTTCCGGGCCCAGGCGAGCAGCGATTCGAACTTCGTGGTGAAGAAGCTCTCACCCGAAGAGCCTCCCACGATGGTCTTCACTTCTCCCATTCGAGGGCTCCCTTCTTCCAGGCGTAGATGAGCGTGACGCCGAGCACGACGAGGAAAAGCACCATCTCGAGGAAGCCGATCCAACCCAGTTGGCGGAAGAGCGCCGCCCACGGGTACATGAGGACCGCTTCGATGTCGAAGACCACGAAGAGGATCGCGGTCAGGTAGAACTTGACGCTCTGCCGGAGGTGGCTCGCACCGGTGGTGTTCGAGCCGGACTCGTAGGGCAGCAACTTCTCGGGCGTAGGTTTGTTCGGGCCGGCGAGCGAGGTCGCGGTGAACATCCCGAGCGCGACCAAGGTCGCCACGAGCAGGAGCAAGAAGACGGGCAAGTAGGCGCTGAGCATCGAAGCGAGCTCTCTCGGGTCGGGCGGTCCCATGACCTCGGGGCTGGAGCCCTGGCGGTCCGGGACCGGATCCTGGCGGCTTGGGAGGGCCGAAATCCGCGGAAATCGGCGCAATCTCCCGAGATTCGTACGCGCTTGTAGCGTCGTGGCGATGCCCCGTCAATCGAGTCCTTCGAACGCGCCGGGGTCGCTCGCCCCCGAGGCTCGCGGCTGCGGTCGTACCGAGCCACGCACCGACGCTTCGCCTCGACCCTCCGCACCGGCCGGGACGCACGAACTACGGCTCGGTGGGTGGACCACGCGAGCACGGACGGGTTTTGCGCCGCCAGTCGACTGTGCGATGGTCCGCGCGCCTCGGAGGCGGATCGCAGGTGGGCGATTCGTCCGCGAGCACGATCCGCGAGCAGGGATGCTCCGCAGGACGAGGGGAAGACGTGAACGTTTCAGTGGTTCGGATCGCGCGCTCGATCGCGCTCGTGGGGCTCGTCGCGGCCCAGCCGGCTCCGACCTCCGCGCAGGCGACGGCGGAGACCCCCGAGCCCAGCTTCGCCGAGAACCTCCAGAAGGGCGTCGACGAGTTCTTCGGGGAGTGGATCGTCGGCCCGATGGCGTCGGTCCTCTTCTTCGACATCGTCTTCTGGGACACCCCGCCCGCCCACGACGACGCCGCCGCCCGCGAGGCCGCGAACCTCCGCGACGGGGAGCCGCTCGCCCACGCCTCCGACAACGATCGCGGCTGGATGCTCTCCGCGGTGAACCGCTTCGATCAGGCCAAGCTCGCCGGGATGATCGGCGCGGAGGCGGCGGCTGCGATCGTGGCCGCACGCCCGACCGAGGGCTTCGCGGCGATCGGCGAGATCGACTCCATCGAGGGCGTCGGCGCGTGGGAGCGGCACCTGCTCTGGGCGCACGCCAACGCGCTCAGCATCCCGTTCATCGTGCTCTGGCTCGTCTTCGGGGCGATCTTCTTCACCGTCCGCTACGGCTTCATCAGCATCCGCGGCTTCCGTCACGCGATCGCGGTCACCCGCGGGCACTACGACGCCCCCGAGGACCACGGCGAGGTCAGCCACTTCCAGGCGCTCTCGTCCGCGCTCTCCGCCACCGTCGGGCTCGGCAACATCGCGGGCGTCGCGGTCGCGGTCGGCATCGGCGGCCCGGGCGCGGTGCTCTGGATGATGATCGCGGCGTTCTTCGGCATGAGCTCGAAGTTCTCCGAGTGCACGCTCGGCCTGATGTACCGAGAGACCGACGCGAAGGGGAACGTGTCGGGCGGCCCGATGCGCTACCTCGACAAGGGCCTCGCCGAGATGGGCCTCGGCAAGCTCGGCAAGGTGCTCGCGATCGGCTTCGCGATCATGTGCGTGGGGGGCAGCTTCGGCGGCGGCAACATGTTCCAGGCGAACCAGGCGACCGCGCAGATCAGCAGCGTGCTGCCGCTCTTCGCGAGCTCGGGCGGCAAGCTCGCCTTCGGCATCGCGCTCGCGTTGCTGACCGGCGCCGTGATCATCGGCGGCATCAAGCGCATCGGCCGCGTGGCCGAGCTGATCGTGCCATTCATGTGCGGCGTGTACGTGCTCGCGGGGCTCGCCGTCGTGGTGATGCACGCGAGCGACATCCCGATGGCGTTCGGCAAGATCTTCGGCGAGGCGTTCTCGCCCATGGCGGTCGGCGGCGGCGTGCTCGGTGTGCTCGTCGTGGGCTTCCAGCGCGCGGCGTTCTCGAACGAGGCCGGCGTCGGCTCCGCGTCCATCGCGCACTCCGCCGCGACCACGAACGAGCCGGTGCGTGAGGGCGTCGTGGCCCTGCTCGAGCCCTTCATCGACACCGTGATCGTCTGCACGATGACCGGGCTCGTCGTCGTGATCACGGGCACCTACCAGAGCGGTCTCGAAGGCGTCGAGATGACGAGCCGCGCGTTCGACACCGTGATCCCGGGCTTCAAGTACGTGCTCACCGCGACCGTGGTGCTCTTCGCGTACTCGACGATGATCAGTTGGAGCTACTACGGCGAGCGCTGCTGCACGTTCCTCTTCGGCACCGCCAGCTCGATGCCCTACCGCGTCGTCTTCCTCGCCTTCACCGTCCTCGGCTCGATCCTGGAGCTCGGCAACGTGATCGCGTTCTCGGATCTGATGATCCTCGGCATGGCCTTCCCGAACATCCTCGGGATGCTCCTGTTGTCGGGGAAAGTCCGAGCGCGGCTCGACGAGTACTGGTCGCGCTTGAAGGCTGGGGCGATGACGAAGCGAGCACCGGAACCGAAGGCGCGCGCTTGACGCTTTGCGTCAGATCCACCGACCATCGCGGCTCGACGACGCGCGCATGAAAGATCCGAACGGCACGAGCGTGGACGCAGAAGCGGCCGTGCGGGCACAGCAGTCCGGCGAGGCCACGCGTTGTCCCCATTGCGCGGGGAGCCACCCCAAGACGTGGTCGCACTGCCCGACCACGGGCAAGCCGCTGACGACCGGGCCCGCGCTCGTGGGGCGCGTGATCGGCGACCGCTACCGCATCCTCGGTCTGATCGGCGAAGGTGGCATGGGCGCCGTCTACGAAGCCGAGCACCTCGCCGTTGGTCGTCGCGTCGCGCTCAAGCGCCTGCACCCCGAGCTCGCGCACGACTCGCACGCGATCAGCCGGTTCCAACGCGAAGCGCGGGCCGCGGGGGCCTCGGGTCACGAGCACGTGGTCGACGTGCTCGATCTCGGCTTCGCGGAGGACGGTGCTCCGTACCTCGTGATGGAGCTGCTGGTCGGCGAGAGCCTCGCGACCCGCCTCAAGCGTCAGCGTCAGATCGCGCCGCGTCGCGCGGCGGCGATCGCGGGCCAGGTGCTCTCGGCGCTGGAAGCCGTGCACGCGCTCGACGTGATCCACCGCGATCTGAAGCCCGACAACATCTTCCTCTCGAAGCGCAACGGCCGCAGCGACTACGTGAAGGTCCTCGACTTCGGCGTCTCGAAGATGAGCGCGGAGGGCAAGGACCCGAAGCTCACACGGACCGGCGTGATGGTCGGCACGCCGCACTACATGTCGCCCGAGCAGGCGCGAGGGGTCCGCAACCTCGATCACCGCGTCGATCTCTACGCGGTCGGCGTGATCCTCTACGAATGCCTCGCGGGGCAGCTCCCCTTCCAGGCCGAGAACTACCACGCGCTCTTGCAGTCGATCCTCGCGCGCGAGCCGACGCCGCTGCAGCAGCTCGTGCCCGATCTCGACGCAGGTTTGGTGGAGGTCGTGCATCGCGCGCTGGCGAAGCGAGCCGACGATCGTTTCCCGAACGCACGCGCGATGTGGGAGGCGCTCGTGCTCTTCGGTGCCGATGCTCCCGCGCGGACGGAGTCGGTGCCCGCGCCCTCCCAGGTCGCGGGGCCTTCGCTCGCCACGGGTTTCGGAGCGCTGCCCACGACGCCGATGGAAGGCGAGATTCTCCGCGCGAAGCTGCGTGAAGCATCCGCGTTCCAACCCGTGCAGCTCCCCACGCCGCCGCCCCTCGATCCGGCGCGGCCGCGCGCCGCGTGGTCGGGCACGGGCCGCGCGTTCGTCGCGACGAGCGCGGATTGGTCGGACGCTCGTGCCGATCTCTGGCGCGCTCCCTCGCTGCCTCCGTCCAGCGCGAGCGCGTCGATGCCACCGCGCTCCACCGGCGCCACGCCGCGCGCGGCCGGGGCCGCGAGCTCGCTGCGCCCCTCGCTGCCGTCGCGCACGGCCGAGCCTCGCCGTTCGTTCGAATCCGAGCCCAAGACCGAGGCGCGCGTGAAGGGCGCGCTCGTCCAAGCGACACGCGAACGAGTGGTCGCGCGTCACGGAGCCCCGACCGACGCTTCGATCGTGCGGGGGCTCTCCGCGAACCACGCCGCCACGCTCGGGGGGGTGATCTTGCCGATGGCGTGGATCCCCGCCGCCCCCTTCGTCGCGTACCTCGAGGCGCTCGAGCTCTCGCGCGGTGGTACGGATGGACGGGAGTCGCGGCTGTGTGGGCGCGAGGTGGGCGAGCACGAGCTGCCACGAACGCATCGGCTCGTGCTCCGCAACGCGACCCCGACGAGCGGCATCGCGAAGCTCCCGACCGTGCTCCGCTCCTACCTCGAGGGGACGACCGTGCACGTCGACGGAACCGAGACGGGCTCGTTCCGCGTCGAAGCCGACGGCGCCCCCAGCGCTCACGCGTTCGCGTCGTTCGTCGCCGGTCTGACCGAGCGCTACCTCGAGCTCTGCGGCGCCCGCGAGCCTCGCGCGTGGGTGCAGCCGACCGCGTCGGGCATCTCGCTCTCCGTTCGCTGGCGCTGACAGCTTCCTTGAGGGTCTGTCGCCAGACCCTCCCCCACGGGGCATGGTTCGAAGCGGAATCGTGCACAACGGAGCGGACGCAGTCCGCGGAGGTGCACGATTTCGCGAGACGGTCGCGACCGCGCGAAGGCGCGGTGCGACAAAGCCCCGAGGGGCCCCCACCCACGAGCCTACGCTCGCTTCGCGAGCTGCGCGCCGTCCGGTAGGCGGCTTGCGAAACTGGCAATCAGCTTCTCTTCAGGCTCCCGACCCGACCTGCCGCGCTACGGATCGCGTGGTAGCTTCGCGACGATGAACAGCGCGATGAAGTCGTTCGCGGCACGCCGGGCCCGCCTCCTGGAAGCGATCGGGCCGGGCGTGGTGCTCGTGCCCTCCGCTCCGGTGTTCCCTCGCAACAACGACGTCGAGCACCCCTACCGCCAAGACAGCGACTTCTTCTACCTCACCGGCTTCGACGAGCCGGAGAGCGTGCTCGTGCTCAGCAACCAACACCCCGAGCACCGCGCGGTCCTCTTCGTGCGTCCACGCAACCCGGAGCGCGAGATTTGGGACGGTCCGCGCCTCGGCGTGGAGGGCGCGATCGCGGAGCTCGGTGTGGACGCGGCGTTCGACGTCGCGGAGCTCGCGGAGAAGCTCCCGGATTACCTCGGTGACGTCGATCGCGTGCACGTGCGCGTGGGTCGCGGACACCCATTCGACGCCACGGTCTTCCGTGCGCTCGACGTGGTGCGCGGCCGTTCGCGACGAGGGATTCGCGCACCGACGGAGCTCGTCGACCCCGTCCGCACCCTCCACGAGCTGCGGCTGCGCAAGGACGCCGACGAGCTCGCGACGATGCGACGCGCGGCGGAGATCACACGCGACGCGCACCTCGAAGCGATGCGCGTGGCCAAGCCAGGTCGACGCGAGATCGAGGTCGCGGCGGAGATGGAGCGGGTGTTCCGGCTCGGGGGCAGCGAGCGCCCCGCGTACGAGAGCATCGTCGGCTCCGGACCGAACGCGACGATCCTGCACTACCGCGCGGGCAAACGCGTGCTCGGCGAAGGCGAGCTGCTGCTGATCGATGCGGGCTGCGAGCTCGACTACTACGCGAGCGACGTCACGCGCACTTTCCCGGTGAGCGGGCGCTTCAGCCCCGAGCAGCGCGCGCTCTACGACGTGACGCTCGCGTCGCAGCAGGCCTGCCTCGACGCGACGAAGCCGGGCGCGACGCTCGACGCGCTCCACGACGTCGCGGTCGACGTGATCACGCGCGGGCTGATCGAGCTCGGGTTGCTCTCGGGCAGCGTGGCCGAGAACGTCGAGCAGCAGAAGTACCGCGCGTTCTACATGCACCGCACGAGTCATTGGCTCGGCATGGACGTCCACGACGTCGGCCTCTACTACGACGCGGGCAAGCCGCGCCCGCTGCAGCCGGGCTTCGTGCTCACGATCGAACCGGGCGTCTACGTGGGCGCGAACGCGGACGTCGATCCGAAGTGGCGCGGGATCGGGATCCGCATCGAGGACGACGTGGTCGTGACCGAAACGGGCCACCACAACCTCACGCACGACATCCCGAAGCACGCGGACGAGATCGAACGAATCCTCGCGGATCGTTGAGCTTCGACGACCTCGCGTGATGGCGAATCGGCCGGCTGATGGTGAATCGGCCGAGGCACCGTCGACGTCGTCGGCACTCACGGACTCAGCGCGCGAAGAGCTCGTGCGCGCGTGCGAGCGCGTGCTCTTCCGTCGCCCCGAGCTCGGCGCACCACGCCTCGATCGAGAGGCGACCGCCACGCTCGAAGGCCGCCCGCAGCGTCTGCTCCGCGCGCGGGTTCCGGTACCAATCCTCGTCGAAGCGATCGCGGAGCGCGCCCCACGCCGCGAACGCGCCAACGAGCGCACGAAAACGCGCGCCCGAGCTCGCGGGGGACCACACGAGCGCGCGCGCGAGTCGCGTCGAGAGCGGCACGCCGAGCGCACGCTCCACGAGCTCCGTGACGCGCTCGTCGACGTCGACGGTCAGGGTCGGCGCGACGTCGACCAGCAAGAGCCCCGAGCCCGCAGCCGACGTGTCGTGCAGGCCGCGCACGAGCGTGCCGACCGCGAGCACGCGTGAGAGCACGAGCGTCACGAGCGCGGCATGGCGCGCGAGGGTGTCGGCGTGACGCGGCTCGATCGCGCGCGCGCGCCACGTCGCAGGCTCACACGCGAGCTGCGCGAAGAGCTGGCCGTAGCCGCGCGCGACCGTCGCGACCGCGGGACGCGCGAGCGCGGGCGGCAAGCCGGGTGAGCCGAGCGAGAGCGCCACGGCGCGACCGGCGACCTCCATCGCGAGCACCTCACCGAGCACCCCGTGATCGAGCCGCGGCGGCAGGAGCTTCGCGTCGCGCCCGACCGTACGCACGACGAGCCGCGGCGCCGGAAACGGCGCGCGATGCGGCGCGTCGACGCGCACCACACGATCGAGCACGGCCTCGTAGCCGAAGGGCAGGAGCGCCTCGCCGAAGCGGCGCCACCGCGTCTTCGACGAAACGAACACGTCGAGCTCGGGCCGACGAAGCGCCGCGAGCAGCGACACCGCGTCGTGAGCCCCACGCTCGTCGAGGATCCCGCGGAGCACGTCGTCCGTCGCGTCGAGCCATCGCGTCGCCGACGCACGTCGCGCCTCCGCGTCCGGGCCCGCGTCCGCATGCGAACCCACGCCCGCTTCGGCGAGCCACCGCTGCGCACGTCGGTCGCTGGCCCGTCGCGCGTCGCGCCACAGCCGGTCCGCGCGCTCCGCTGCCTCCTCCGCCGCGAGGAGCGTCGCGTGGCCACGTTCCCCCAGCTCGCCCTGCCAGAGCCCCGCCAGCAGCGCGCGCCACGAGCGCGTCTCGCGCCCGAAGCCGTGGCGTCGGCTCAGCTCGCCTTCGAGCGCCTCTCGCGGTCCCTCGAGCGTCCGCTCCGCCTCCGCGCGCGCGAGATGCGCCGCCGATGCCTCGTGCTCGCCCGGCTCGAGATCGGGCGCCGCCTCGGCGAGCAGCCCCACCGCGTCGCGCGAAGGGAACGCGAGCTCGGGAGGCTCTTCGCCCCGCGCGTTCGCGAGCGCCGCCTCCGCTTCGCTGCGCCGCCATCGCTCGATCTGAGCTCGAAGCTGGTCTCGGGCTTCCACGCCGGAAGCTTCTGCCACGAGACGCGCCGAACGTCTCGCGTCGGACGCACGATGCCCCGCGAGCGCGAGCGCCTCACGCCAGGCAACGCGAGCGCTCGACGACCCCTGCCTGAGCAGCCACGCTCGCGCCCCATGGGCCACGAGCGATTGAAGCAGCTCCGCATCGGCGTGATCGGCGCGGGCAACATGGGCACGACCATCCTCGAGGGGCTCCTCGACGCCGGCGCGGCGACCGCCGATCAGCTCATGGCCTCCGACCCACGCGAGGCGCGGCGGCGCGAGCTCGACGAGCGCGGCGTGCGGACCAGCGCGTCGAACCTCGAGGTCGCGCGCTTCGCGGAGCTCCTCGTGCTCGCGACCAAGCCTCAGGTCTTCGATCGCATGCTCACCGAGATCGCCTCCGGCACGGGTCCCGACACCCTCGTGGTCTCCATCGCCGCGGGCATCCCCATCGCCGCGATCGAGTCCCAGCTCGCCCCCGGCACGCGCGTGATTCGCACGATGCCCAACACGCCCGCGCTCGTCGGCGCCGGCGCCACCGCGATCGCGCCCGGCTCCCACGTGTCGGAGGAAGACCTCGCGACGGTGGAGGCGCTCTTCTCGTCGGTCGGCATCACCGAGGTGCTCGAAGAGTCGCTCCTCGACGCCGTCACCGGGCTCTCGGGCTCGGGCCCCGCGTTCATCTTCGTGATCATCGACGCGCTCTCGGACGCCGGCGTGAAGGTCGGCCTACACCGCACGACCGCGCAACGTCTCGCCGCGCAGACCGTGCTGGGCGCGGCGAAGATGCTGATCGAGACGGGTGAGCATCCCGGCAAGCTCAAGGACATGGTCGCGAGCCCCGGCGGTACCACCATCGCGGGTCTGCACACGCTCGAAGCGGGCGGGCTGCGCAAGACGCTGATGGACGCCGTGGAGAACGCGACCCTTCGCTCGAAGCAGCTCGGCGAAGAGCTCGCGAAGAAGCGCGGCGGCTGACCGCTCCGTCAGCACGCCTCGAATCGCGGGCTCACCGAAGATCCGTCAGCTCCCCACGAGCCGCCTTCAGCCGCGCGGGCCGAAGATCGCGGTGCCCACGCGCACGAGCGTCGCGCCCTCTTCGATCGCGATCTCCAGATCGTCGCTCATGCCCATGCTGCGCTCGGGCACCGCGTGTCGATCCGCGAGCGCGGCGAGCTCTCGGAAGTGCGGCCGCGGATCCACGTCCGCGGGTGGGATCGCCATGAGCCCACGCAGCTCGAGCGAAGACAGCCCTCGCACGTGCGTGACCAGCGCGTCGAGCGCCTCCGGCAGCACCCCCGACTTCTGCGGCTCGCGCCCGACGTTCACCTGCAACATCACCGAGAGCGTGCGCCCACGCTCGCGCGCGCGACGATCGAGCTCCGTCGCCAGCCGCTCGGAGTCGACGCTCTCCACGCAGACCAGCGCCGCCACGGAGAGCAGCGCCTTGATCTTGTTCGATTGAAGGTGCCCGATGAAGTGCACCTCCGCGCCTTCGAACGCGCTCGCCTTCGTCACGAGCTCTTGGACGTAGCTCTCACCGAAGAGCGTCTGCCCCGCCTCGCGCGCCTCCGCGATCGCCGCCGGCGGATGCACCTTGGACACCGCCACGAGCCGCACGCTCGACGGCTCGCGCCCCACGCGCGCACAAGCGTCCGCGATCCGCGCGCGTACCGTGCGCAGCCCCGCGCGTACGTCGTGACTCACGGCCACGCCTCCACCGCACCGTGCGCGACGAGCAGCTCCAGCGTCTCCGCGACCGGAAGACCCACCACGTTGGAGTAGCTGCCCTCGATCCGCGCGACGAACCCGCCTGCGAGCCCCTGGATTCCGTAGCCGCCCGCCTTGTCGCGTCCCTCGCCGATCGCGACGTAGCGCGCGATCTCGTCCGCGCCGAGCGCACGAAACACCACGCGCGTCACGACGTCGCGGACCTCGAGCGTTCGGCCGACGCGACCGAGCGCGATCGCGGTGCGGACCTCGTGCGTGCGACCGGAGAGACGTTCGAGCATCGCCCTCCCCTCCGCGGCGTCCTCGGGCTTGCCGAGGATCACCTCGTCGGCGACCACCGTGGTGTCGGAGGCCAACACGAACGCCTCGCCCACGTCGGCGAGCGCGAACGCGGCGTGGAGCTTCTCCTCCGCGAGCCGCCGCACGTAGTCGCGCGGGGTCTCCCCGACGACCACCGACTCGTCGACGTCGCACGGGCGCACCTCGAAGCGCAGCCCGAGCGTGCCGAGCAGCTCGCGCCGGCGCGGCGACGCGCTCGCGAGCACCAGCGGGCGCGGTTGGTGGCTCACGCGAGCCGCTCCCGCTCTTCCTGCCAACGCTGGACGCGGCGCACGTACGTGCGGCTCACGTGCTGTGGGTCGAGCTTGAGGAGCTTGGCGATCTCCACGAGGAAGCCGCGCACGTAGACCAGCGCCGGCAGCGACGCGAAGTCTTCGTCTTCGAGCGCGCGCAGGTACGCCTGCCCGATCTTCGTGACCGACGCGACGTCCTTGAGCGCGATGCCCTGCGACTCGCGCACCGCGCGCAGCAGGTTCCCCGTGAAGTCCGTCTCCGGCGTGATCACCGGCGCGGGCACCAAGGGCCGCACGCGCTCTTGGCTGGGCACCTCGACCGGCTCGGGCGCGACGGGGAACACGCTCAGCTCGTAGGGTCGACGCCGCGCAGGATCGAGGAGCACGTCGTGCGCCTCGTCGAGACGCGCCCGCAGCCGCGCGAGCCCCGGGCCGTCGAAGAGCCCGTAGCAGGCGAGCGAGCTCGGCCCGTACAGCTCTCGCGCACGCTTGGACGCGCGACGAATCTCTTCGTCGGTGGCACCACGATCGACCTCCAGCACGTCGTGGTGCGTGTCGACCGGCACGTCCGGGATCGGACGACGGCGGTGCTTGCCCTGCTCGAGCGCGAGCAGCCGCCGCGCGATCTTCTCGATGTTGCGGCTCGCCTTCGTGCCCGGGCTCTCCACCAGCAGCGGTCGCCCGATCCGCAGCGCGTTCCACACGGTGTCGTCGGTGTCGACGTAGCCGAGGTAGTCG